>Ga0126371_10002280_pt1 | contig 16461 bp, 14 predicted proteins | sample PanSoiMetaPlot_4_FD_110145 | JGI IMG/M metagenome (GOLD analysis project Ga0126371, IMG submission 110145) | Tropical forest soil microbial communities from Panama - MetaG Plot_4 | ecosystem: Environmental > Terrestrial > Soil > Tropical forest > Bulk soil | place: Panama | collected 2016-02-17 | reverse complement strand
GTGTGTTATCACTGCCATTACAGGGGTGTTTAATTCATATAGATGTACAAGAGCATTAAGGCAAATTACCGCAGTTATCCATATGAGTAGCAGGGCGCTTATTTTGATGCTGAATAGTCGAGTCACAAATATCATTGCTGTGAAACAGTAGTAAAAATACATTTCGTGTATAAGCGTCCAGCCCACAGCGAGCAACGGGCCGACGCTATCCGGGATCAGAAGATAGGAGCGCCATACGGATGGCGGGTGTTCGAACGTGCTGTTTACATACGCGGGTGCGCAGAGTGAGACGATCAGGATGACAGTCGTATAAAACCAGTAAGGCGGCAATATCCGCCCTGCACGATCGATCAGAAATCGCTGCCAGGATACATTCCTCGCTATCATCGCCATGATGAAGCCGGAAATGACAAAGAACAAGTCAACCCCAAAGGCGCCAAAGTGCGCATCGGCGGACAGGACGGAGCCGTAATGGCTGTATTTCTGCTCGACGATGAACAGGTGGGAGATCAGAACTAAGTTTGCAGCAATCGCTCGCAGAGCCTGAATGTTCTTGATAACCATGCCGGCATTGTCCCGTCTTTCGGCGAAATACGAGAGCAATCGGGCAGGTTGATATGCCAGATGGCGGCCGGCGTTTGTGCCAATTCGGACATATGCCAAATATTTTTGTGTAAGCGTCAAGATTCTGCGCGTGGGCAGGGCTTGAGGGCATGTCGACCAGCCCTACCCGTGACCGAGCGCAAGATTCAATCGAGACGCAGGACACGGCCCTTGCGTCCCGGATCGGGGTAGCGGCTGTTTCCCAACTGACGACGGGACCATTCAGGAAAAGCCCGAGGGCGCAAGGTGGGTCAAAAGACCATCCAGGTCACTTGCCCGTCTTCAACTGCCGGGTCCGTTTGCTGAGATATCTTCCCGTCTGCAGCTCCCGCCTCTGTGGCACCGATCCGCCCGAGGCCCTCCTGCTTCCTGGATTTGGCGATGAGACTTTCAAATTAGGTCGAGTCGTGTGCCATGCCGGCGATGTCGGCCGGACGGGGTCGCGCATCAGGCGTTGTGGCGTTTGCCGCTGGTGCCGGCCGCTGTTCCATTGGGTCGCGCCGCGGCACCAAGCTTAATGCCAGGGGCTGCGGCGAAGGCGGCGCATCGACGTTGACCCCTGGTGTGGTGGCCGCAGGCGAGGCAAGTCACCGCGAGCCTACGCACGCCGTGGCGGCGCACGGCTGCCGACTGAACATGGGCGGATGGGTTCCTCATCTCCCGGCGAGACAAGGACGGATAGAGGACGAAAGCATGGGTGTCTATCTTGGCGGCGGCGCGCGCCAGCGCGACGCGACAGCAGACGAGGATGACGAACCCAAACGGTTGTGATCTTGGCAATATCCGACCCTAAAACTCTACCTTGCCTGTCCCCGTCCCGCCGCACCGGAACAGCCTCGGTAGCCCGGCCAGACGCTCGGTCGACCGGTGTTGCCCCCCACGGTTCAAGGACGCTGATCTTTGCTGCCTTAGCGTCCGGGCCGGCCTTCTCGTGACACGATAGTGCTGGCAGCCTCCTGCCGGGCGTGCCGTTCGGGCTGTAGGACTTGGCAGGGGGAACGGGATGTTCCTTTCCTGGGTCTACGCCTTGGCCCCGCTGATGTAATGCTCCAACTGTTCGATCACGAATTCCCGATCGCTGATGATGCTCTTGACCAGATCACCGATCGAGACGATGCCCAGGAGGTCACCATCACCGATCACCGGCAGGTGCCGAACGCGCCTGGCGGTCATGATTGCCATGCATTCCTCGATCGATTTGTCAGGCATGACGCATACAACGTCTTCCACCATGATTTCGCCAACCAGCGTCTGTGGCGAAGCACGACCTTTCAAAAACACGTTGCGAGCGTAGTCCCGCTCGGTAACGATGCCGACGACCCTGCCGCCGTCGAGCACCAATAACGCGCCGACGTCTTTGTCGGCCATCATCTTGATCGCGTCAAAGACAGTGTCGCCGGGATGGACCGACCAAACCTGATGACCCTTCTGATCAAGGATGTGACGAACTGCTGTCATGACGGGGCCCGGCAGGGCTTTACTGGCTCACTGCAGAGTCCAACGCCGGCCGCAGCGGCGCGTTCCGCCGGGTGGCGATGAGGGCCGACCGGCCGGACACTGACGGCTCGAAGCATCGGGGACGGCACGGCCCTTTGCGCTGTCCCGACGGGCGTCCCGGAGCCTGGCGCAGACCCTTATGGACGCGAAGTACGATTGCGCAAATCAACACTTATGTGAATAGCAGTCGACGGCTATGGACTTTACGGCGCCCTGCACAGGCTGGCACTGCGCCGGCTCATCCTGAGAGCACTTCGTCAATCCAACGGGTGAGTCATTAGGCGCTAGTGAGTGTTCCCTGGAGTGTCCCGGTTCGCGCATTGATTGGACGAGGCAAAGGCGGGCACCTTTCCAGCCTCGGTTCCTATTTACCGAAACTCACCGGCAGGGTCACTCGGCTTTGCGTTCGGGCGTCCGGTTCGGTGGTGACGCCGACGCCGGCCTCCGTGCCTTGAGGTGTGCGCACTTACTGCGTGCAGCTTGGGCATGGCGCGGCCAATCCGCGGCCATCGCCGTTCGCCTTGCATTTGGCGTCGCCTCTGTGCAGTCGCGGCCGGGGCACCCGGAGACGCAAACGCGCACCGCCCGGCGCCCGTCAGCGATGGGGCCGGCGCTGGCCGAGGTCGGGCCCCTTCTCCGTCCACCCCCAAAAAGAAAATCGGTGGCGGTGTTGGGTGGGACAGCTCCTCGGAGCCTCACCGGATGAAGTCTTGGTTGGGCATTCGCACCAGAATTCCTTTAAGCCTCGCGGGCGCTCTCTCACAGCTCGTGTTCAGAGATGGGGAGGGAAATAGTGCAATGGACGCCATCCGCTTCCATGACAAACATCGTTTGCGCGTCAAATTGATAGGGCAGCGCCCGCTCAATCAGGTCTCTTCCTTGCCCGACAGCGTGGGGGAGGGGTGGCATCTCCACGCCGCTTTCCTTCCAATCGAGATGAAGCCAGGGCCTGCCACCTTCATCGATAGCTTCCAGCCGCCATCGGATGGCGAGATGCCCATTGGGCGGCTTAAGTGCGCCGTGCTTTACCGCATTGGTCATGAGCTCGTGCAAGACCATCGCAAGTGTCTGGACTGTGCTGGAGCGCAGCCGAACGCCTTTCGGCCCGTCGAGCGTAACCGGTCCATCCTCTCCGACACCAACGGACTGCGCGGATAGCTCGGTCTCGATCAGTTCGTCTAAGGTGACGCGGTCGTTCTCCTTCAAACGGAAAAGGAGCCCCTGCACACGGCCCAGAGCTCCGATGCGATCCCGAAAGCTGGCTTTGAAGTCGTCGAATGTCGTGCTCGTGCTAAGTATTTTTTCGACTGTTGCGCTCACCACGCTTATGAGATTGCGGGTGCGGTGCTGGAGTTCTGCAACGAGCACCCGGAGGCGCTTCTCACTCTCCTGCAGCGCCATCTCAGCATTTTTGCTGACCGTGATGTTGCGTGTGATGCCAACGAGTTTGGCGCGGCCCCTCTCCATGAGGAGGTGTCCCGTCGAATGAAGCCAGACCGTTTCGCCGGTAGTTGGGTTGATGAAACGATGTCCGACATCCTGGGGCGCCTTGCCAGCGAGCATCGCCTCATAGGCGTCTCTTATACGAGGCAGGTCTTCAGGATGTATGTACGCGCGGCGCTCTTGCTCGGTTGGGGGCAGGTCGAAGCCGAGAGCGGAACGCGGGTCGCCAATGAATTTGATTATGCGCGTGTCGCGGTCAATTTCCCAAGCGTACTCGCTGGCCGACCGCAGAGCCAGCTCCAATGTTTCGCCGCTCACACGTAATGAAGCTTCGACATCCGCCAACTTCGCGAGTGTTTGATGGAGGACTTCACCGGCCTTCACCCGCTCGGCCTCGGAAGGGTCAAGAAGCAGCCGCGCTAGCTCGTCGTGCCTTTCCAGCAACGAAAGCGCGTCCGGTTCAAGGGCTAACTCGGGATGAGTTTCAGTCCAGTAGTGCGCGGCGCGGACGAAGGCGAGAAACGCTGTAACGACCTCGAAAGTGCCGTTGCCAATCGCCCGCCGCACGGCTTCACGGGCGCGTCTCCACCTGAGCGGCTCGAGGAACATTACCGTAAGTGCATCGAACAGGTCATATTCCGCTTGCGTGTCAGGCGCCGGAACATCCCTCGGCTCTTCGTGGCTTTCTAGACGAGCGAACACCCCCGCGAGTACGTTGGCGTCCGGGAAAGGGCGCTGCAATAGCGCGGTGACTTGCTCGATGCTCTCGGGCTTGACGCCCGGATCGCCAGCCGGCCGGCCTTCGCCGATCAAAAAGCCAACATGGCGGACGATGCAGTAGCGAACCTCACAGAAACGCGAGAGATGGACGAACAGACGTTCCTTAAAGAGAGACGGCAACGGGCTGTCGAGATAGGCGGACTTGGCGAACGTCCACAGTTCCTCGATGAGCCCAGGGGCCTCAGACGCTGAACAGAAGAAGTTCGGCATCACGCCGAAGCGGCTCGAGACCTCGCGTTCGAAAGCCGCTCTGGCGTCTGATGGCGACATCTGAACTGCTCGATCCGACATTTGGTGCCCGCTCCATTCGCCTTCAATCTGGAGACAAGCGCCCCTGTGTCAAGATGATCGTCCGCGGGAGCTGGAGACCTCAGCCTGTGCCTGAGCGGTCGTTGCCCGTGCGCCTTGTGTCGTTCTTTCGATGCCCTCGTTGCCCTTCGGAGCTGGGACGCCGAGCCATGATGGAAAAGGGACACCCCGAGGTCATGAGATTGTGGGCCGCAGATTGACTTGTGAGGACGGTGGCACGATATGTGCTCGGCCGCGAGAGCGTAGAGCGCGCCCGAGGCCTGCGATTCCACGGCTCAACTGCTTGGAAAGCCAATGCCGCCAGACGATGAGGCGGCCGGCGGGCGAAATGAGTCTCGGCCCACCCCTTGGGAGTAGCCGGCCCGGTAAAGTCCCTGAATAGCGCTCCCGCGCTCGCATCCTGAAAGGCGTTACGCCTTTCTACCCCCCTTGCCTCCCACACGGGCGCTCGGGTCTTTAGGAGCCTTTGCGAACGGCTCTATTAGCAATCGATAGAACCGATCCGGCGTAGGAGACCTGGAGGCGAAGATTTACTCGTCCGCGGTAAAGCGCAATCAACAGGTCCTTCGGCCGGACCAGATCGTTCGTTTCCTGCGCATGGTCACGTCGCCGGGATGCCGCGGCGACAGGCGCGTGCTGTTGTCGGCGATCACGGTCATGATAGGCCCGTCCAGACAGACGTTCTACAAGGCACGGGACGGCCGCGTGTCAGCGGACATGGCTCTCGTGTTGACGCCGATCATCAGGGATTCGAGCGTCAGGAACTTAAGTTCCGCCGGTCGAACCCGCGCAGCAGCGAGCCGAACCGCTGGGAGATTGAGACATAGGCTGTCAGGTGCAGTGCCTAGATGGGCCGGTGCCGTCGCCCTGAATATCACCGAGTTTCAGGTGCAGGCCGCTGCGGCGATGGGGCCGAACCAGTCGTCGTAGGCGGGCTCGATTGAGCCCTCTTCTCATGATCAGCAGCCCCCCAGTTATATCCAATAATCGCCCCTATCAGAAGCCCGAGAGCGGTGAGGAGCGGCGTTAGCCACGACCAAAAGCCGGTTTGGTCACCGTTGCGACGCGGCTGATTAGTGCGATACGGGTCAGACATGTTCCATTCCTATTCTCGATTGGCCAGCTATGTTTGATTAGCAAATTGATAACTGCCCTGAATGTTCCTGCGCGCGGGCGTAGCGGCGGGGCTTGACGCTTCCCGTTGCGGGCGAGGCTGACAGACCGCTCTCGATTTGACGGTATTGACGGCCCGTCATCTTGCCTTCAGGCTTTTGTAACCACCGTGGGGGGCAATCTCTGAAATGGATGGTCGCGGCGGCACTATTGCCGCGACCGTGGGGTCAAGACAAACGGCGGGAGGGGCGCTTGAAAATCGTGGTTGCGGCCGCTGTCGCGGCAATTGCTGCCGTCGACTTTGCCCATGCGACAACAATCGTGGTGCCACGGATGCGAGGATCGAAGCTATGTTGGCGCGGGCCCTATTTGTGCTGGGTGCAATAGCGGGTTGCCTGACTTACCTCGAGGCGCGTCCGGCACTCGTCACGCGACCGACGAGTTCTAAACCGGCTGCCTTCATTGACGCGATCCGTGTTTCTCAAAACCAGCCGCAGGGCTTATCCGACGCAGCGGTAGCGTCCTTGATAGTCCAGGAAAGTCGAAATGCCTACTACGCGACCGGTCACCCGTGCGCGTGCCCCGATGACCTCATGCGCAACGGTCATCGGTGTGGCGGGAGCAGTGCCTACATTCGCCCCGGCGGCGCGCAGCCGCTGTGCTCAGTCGCGGACGTCTCGCCCCAAATGATAAATCGATACCGCGCGCGATTGACCCGCTGAGGTTTGGACTAAGCCCACATCCCGCCCTGTTGCCGCAAGCGCCGTGACAACCTCAGCCTAATTCCACCTACGACCGTGGTGAGGGACGTGCGCGCGTGGGCGTCGCGAGCCAATGGACACCGAGGGAGTGAGTTTAGGCGTATCCGTCGGCAAACGCTGCGGCGTCAATCGTTGACAGCGCCCGGATCGCCTGATGATGCCCTGCACCACCGGGCCGCGGGCGGCCACTATGGCTGTCCGACGCACTGTTGCGCGACGATTTTGGTGCGTAGTGCCCTCTCCCTTTTTGAAGCGCAACAACGCAACAATGGCTGCGACACAGGTGTTTTTTGCGTTTTTGAAAGCGCAACAAGTATGGACTTTACAGCGCCTTGTACAGGCGCTGGTCGTAGAGATTGGCGCGCCAGGCGCGCCCGCCCTGCGCGGTCGCGGCGCGGAATTCTAGCGTGTGGGCGGCAGTCTCGTGGGCATCGAAGGCTTTGGCGTCGGTCCACGCGGCCACCACTGCATAGTGATTGACGCGCGGCGGCGGCATCCGGTAGATGTCGTAGCGTAGCGCGCCTGTCTCCTTCTGGCTGGCCTCGGCCAACGCCTTCTCAAGCGGCACAGCAGCGGCAGCAATAGCGGGATCGCCACCCAAGAAATCCACGTGCTCTACCATGTAGAGTGCACCGGGTTCGACGCGCCGCGCGGGCGTATTGGCGAAGGACTGCAGCATTTTCCGATCCGGCGGACTATTGCGGAGCGGCTTGAGTGCGCTCTCGAATTCGGCCTTCGCGGCGCCCTTGTCGTGGGCGTCGAAGGCGGCCTGATCCCGCCAGCCCTCCATGATGACGAAGCGATTGGGGCGGCTCGCCTCCTGCAGGATGGTGAACTCAAGATTCGCACCTTCGCGGCGGCTCTGGTCGCGATATTTCTTGATGAGTTCGACGCCTTGCGGCAGCGCACCTGCGCTGACATCGAGATAAGTCACAGCAAAGACCGCGTCCGCGCTGCTTTGGGCCCGTACGGTCGGCGCGCCCGCAATGGCTGCGATCACGAGAGAGCCGGCTGCAAAGCACCCTGCTGTCCACTGCCTGCGGCAGAGGGCTCGGACGAATGAACGCATCGAAGGCATCCTCGGAATGGCTCGCATGGGCAATGTTCTCCGGGCGGGTGTCAGTTGATCGGCACGTAGAGGCGATCGTCGAACGGCGAACCTAACAGCGGCCCCACAGTGTCGCGAAACTGCCGCGCAGAGGCCGAACTTTCGTAAGCGTCGAACGCCTTGCGGTCGCGCCAGGCGGCCAAGAATGTCGTGTGGCTCGTCGGCGCTTTTACCGACTTCACCACATCGTAGCGCAGATTGCCCTCGCCTTTGCGCGCGGCCTCTGCGACCGCCTTTGCGGCCGCCAAGGTCGGCTCGATGCCGGGCGGAAATACGTCGAGATGCAACTGCATGTAGATGACGTCCGGACCAGTTGCTGGCTGTGACGGCCCGACCGCGATGACACTGTACTCTCGGCGATCATACGGAGCACCCGCAATGGGCTTCAGTTTCTCGCGTAATTCGGCGGTGTGCGCGGCCTTCTCATTCGCATCATAGGCCGACTGGTCCTTCCAGGCTTCGTAGATGATAAAGCGTTTGGGCCAATCCACCTCCTGAAGGAGCGTAACGCCCATATTGCCGGCCTGCTTGAGTGCGCCCTCCCGATACTGCCGGAGCAGCGCCACGCCCTGCGCGACGGCGCCCGGCGCAACATCGAGCGCGGTCACGCCGTAGATCGCGTCGCCGCCGGACTGGGCTGACGCAGCCGAATGAGTAGCGACCGCGAGCACGAACGTCGTAAGAGCGAACGCCAATACGCGTGCTGCCAAGAGGCATCGCGCGACGAGCCCCCGCGGCGCAGCGGGCCGCTTGCAAATGGCAATCATGGTGTTTCCTCCAGCCGCCGATCGCCCTCGCGGGAAGATTCTCGAACGCTTCCACTTCGAGGACGACTTTGGATAGATTACGCCAATTGACGTACCTTGGATAGAGTGGCGCGGCCCGCGAGATCACATTCCCCGGAGCGCAAAATTAGCGCGGCAACCAAAATGGAGACGCAACATGACTGCGCATCCGACACCTGACGTCGAGGAAGACACCACGGACTCCGGTCTGTCGCGCCGCATCTTCATCACCGCGTCGGCGGCCGCCGGTCTTGCGCTCTCACAGAGCGCTGGACGCGCCGCCATCGTGCGGACCGATCTTGCAAGCATTCCGCCCTATGGCAACGGCACGCTGCCGGCCGGGATCCGTTCCCGCGCGGTCGCGGGCGTCAACGGCATGACGGCCCATATGCTGGAGGCGGGGTTTGAGGAACCTGGCCGACCGGCCGTGGTGCTTCTGCACGGGTTCCCGGAACTCGCCTACAGCTGGCGCAAGGTGATGCTGCCGCTGGCCGCTGCGGGTTATCACGTGATCGCTCCCGACCAGCGCGGCTACGGGCGCACCCTCGGCTGGGACGATTCCTACGACGCCGATCCAGATCCGTTCCGCATACTCAACATGGTGCGGGACGCGATCGCGCTCGTGTATGCGCTCGGCTATAGGTCGGTCGACGCAATCGTCGGTCACGATGCCGGAGCGCCTGTGGCGGCGTGGTCCGCACTCATCAGGCCCGATATCTTCCACTCGGCAGCGTTGATGAGTTCGCCCTTTGCCGGTGTGCCAAGCTTGCCGTTCAGCACGACCAATGGCGCCGCGCCTCCGCGTCCCGCGCCCTCCGATGACGAACTCGACGCCGAACTGGCAAAGCTCGACCGGCCGCGCAAGTATTATCAGAATCACCAGCGCACCCGCGGCGCCAATGACGACATGCTCCATGCCCCACAAGGCCTGCATAACTTCTTCCGCGCCTATTACCACTACAAGAGCGCGGACTGGAAAGGAAACAAGCCGTTCCCGCTCAAAGCGCGCAGCGCCGAGGAGATGGCGAAGATTCCTACATACTACGTGATGGACAGGGACAAGGGAATGGCCGAGACGGTCGCCGCCGAGATGCCGTCCGCGGCGGAGATTGCAGCATGCAAGTGGCTGACCGACACCGAGGTCGACGTCTATGTCACGGAATACAGTCGGACCGGCTTTACCGGCGCGCTGCAGGGCTATCGGGTCAGGCGCGGCAGCGATCCCAAGAGCATTGCGGAGATGCACACCTTCTCGGGCCGAACCATCGATGTGCCGTCGATGTTCATCGCCGGGAAGAGTGATTGGGGCGTCTATCAGACGCCGGGCGCTGTGGAAAGCATGCGGAGCAACGCCTGCACGCGGATGGTCGGCTTTCACCTCGTGGACGGCGCCGGCCATTGGGTTCAGCAGGAGCAGGCCGAGCAGGTGAGCGAATTGCTGATCGGCTTCCTGCGCGACCAGGGCCGCGCGTCCGCCAAGCCTTGAGGTCGGCGCCGCGCCAATCGAACCCGATAGGGCGGAGCGGATTTCGATCGACTGAAATCGCTGGCAGGTCGGGCAGATCGCCTGCGGCCGCCGTGATCGATGCCTTCATGCTGGACGATTTTGCCCGCACCGTCGCACGGTCGACTAATATAATATATAAGACGTCGGACCGCGTGTGGCCCGCGAGGGTGATCCGCACATCCAGCGTGTCACTGCGCAGACGCGTTGCCCGCCTACAATGTCTGTCGGATGCCTCCAATCTGCTGGGAGCCCGCGCAATGGATCGTCACGACCACCAAGGTTGTTTATCGACCGGCGGCAGTTGCGACACGATTTCACGCAGGATAACAGCATGATCAACGTGATCGCCGACACATGAGATGTCCTGCATTGTTGCCAACAGCAGAGGATCTGCGCCATGGACTACAAGTCGCTTACATCGCTCATGCTGCGACTGACCGGCGTGATTATCGTGGTGTCGGCAGTCACTGCCATGCCGCGTACGTTCATCAACTTGCACGTCCGCAACCCCCTGGAGAGCCCCGACGTCGCGGCCTTATTGCTGACGATGGTGGCGTCCAGCCTTCCGATTCTGGTTGGCCTGCTCCTCATTTACTTCCCCGCCACGGTCGCAAACAAGATCGTGTCTGCGGGTGGTGAGAGTGTCGACACGGTAATCCTGCAACAGCTCGCATTTTCGGTCCTTGGCCTCTACTTCGCCTCCCTCGCGGTGTTCGATGCGGTCTACTGGCTTGCCAAGCTGCGGATTTACTTCGCCTTTTACAACGAGCTCAACTACGGTCGACCTTTTCCCCTGTCACCGCAAGATTTCGCGGGCATCACGACGACCTGCGCCCAGTTCGTGGCCGGCCTTCTCCTGTTGTTTGGCGGACGGGGCCTTGCCAATCTCGTTCACCGGCTGCGAAGCCCGCCGCGCTTGCCAATAGGTGGATGACCTCCTCTGCGAAGTCGAAAGCGGACAAGTCACCGGGCCGCGTCGAGGAGCCGGGGCGGCGCAGGCCGAATTGAGGTTTCGAATCGACTTATATTACTGTTGCCATGCATCGCCCCTCGCCGTCATGCTTCGGGCCGCACACCCGTTCGGATGATGGCAAGGCCTCGACACCAGCAATCAATTCGATTTCGTACACCGGCAAGGGTGTTCCGGCTCAATATTCAGCCAAATGGGTAGGCAAAAAGATGGTCGCCCGCCCCACCTCAGCTACGCAGCGGCAGGCGCTTCGGCGGTCTTGTCCTGGGTCTGGCCTGAGTCGAGACCCTTGGCGGCAACGTCGCGGTCGACGAATTCGATCACCGCTACGGCCGCATTATCACCGTGGCGGAAGCCGGCCTTGACGATGCGGGTGTAGCCGCCGTTGCGATCCTTGTAGCGGGGGCCTAGCACGTCGAACAGTTTCTTCACCATGCCGACATCGCGCAGTTCCGCGATCGCCTGGCGGCGCGCCTGCAGGCCGCCGCGTTTTCCCAAGGTGACTAGCTTTTCCACCACCGGGCGCAGATCCTTGGCCTTTGGCAGCGTCGTCATGATCTGCTCATGCTTGATCAGCGCCGCACACATGTTGGCGAACATGGCCCGACGATGCTCGGCGGTGCGATTGAACTTGCGATAGACCTTGCCGTGACGCATGTCGTCGCTCCGTAACTTTCCTAATAGTGATCCTCGAACCGTTTGGCGAGTTCGTCGATGTTCTCGGGCGGCCAGCCGGGTACTTCCATGCCGAGATGGAGGCCCATCTGGGCCAGCACTTCCTTGATCTCGTTGAGCGACTTGCGGCCGAAATTCGGGGTTCTCAGCATTTCGCCCTCGGTCTTCTGAACGAGGTCGCCAATGTAGACTATATTGTCGTTCTTGAGACAGTTTGCCGAACGCACCGAGAGCTCAAGCTCGTCAACTTTCTTGAGGAAGGCCGGGTTGAAGGCAAGATCCGGAATGGCCTCGGTGATGCCGACTTCCTTGCGGGGTTCCTCGAAATTGACGAACACGTTGAGCTGGTCCTGGAGAATGCGCGCGGCAAAAGCCAGTGCATCTTCAGGGGTAACCGCCCCATTGGTCTCGATCTGCATGGTCAGCTTGTCGTAGTCGAGAATCTGTCCCTCACGGGTGTTCTCCACCCGATAGGACACCTTCTTGACCGGCGAATACAGGCTGTCGACCGGGATCAGCCCGATCGGCGCATCCTCCGGCCGATTGCGCTCCGACGGCACATAGCCCTTGCCGGTATTGACAGTAAATTCCATGCGGATCTCGGCGCCCTCGTCGAGATGACACAGCACCAACTCCGGATTGAGAATCACGATGTCGCCGACGGTCTGGATGTCGCCCGCGGTGACAAGCGCCGGGCCAGTCTTCTTCACGACCATGCGCTTCGGGCCGTCGCCCTGCATCTTGATGGCAATGTCTTTGATGTTAAGGATGATGTCGGTCACGTCCTCGCGCACGCCGGCGATGGAAGAAAATTCGTGGAGGACGCCGTCGATGTGCACCGACTGCACGCTCGCCCCCTGCAGAGAGGACAGCAGAATACGCCGCAGCGCGTTGCCGAGCGTCAATCCGAAGCCGCGCTCGAGCGGCTCAGCCACCACGGTCGCGGAGCATTTGGGATCAGGCCCCAGCGTCACGTGAAGCTTGTTCGGTCGTATCAGTTCCTGCCAGTTCTTCTGGATTGTCACTTGTGGTCACCATCGCGTTCAGCAGCGTGCACCTGGCGGCGCAACCAACGCTGCTTCATGGGAAAATTCAGCACGGCGCGAGGAACGCCTGCCGAACCAAACTACACGCGCCGACGCTTGCGCGGCCGACAACCGTTATGCGGAATCGGCGTTACATCGCGGATCGAGGTAATGGTGAAGCCGGCCGCCTGCAAAGCGCGCAGCGCCGATTCGCGACCGGACCCCGGACCCGCTACTTCCACTTCGAGAGTGCGCATGCCATGCTCCTGGGCCTTGCGGGCCACATCCTCGCCCGCCACCTGGGCCGCATACGGCGTCGATTTGCGCGAGCCCTTGAAACCCATAGTCCCGGCAGACGACCAGGCGATCGCATTGCCCTGGGCGTCGGTAATCGTGATCATCGTGTTATTGAATGACGCGTTCACGTGGGCAACGCCAGAGGCGATGTTCTTGCGTTCTCGTCGCCGGACGCGGACAGCTTCCTTACCCATTCTCAACCCTTTCGCGACCCGCTACAGCGGATCTCATCTCATATCCTTGCAATTTACTTCTTCTTGCCTGCGATCGCCTTGGCCGGACCCTTGCGGGTTCGTGCGTTGGTGTGGGTGCGCTGGCCGCGAGCCGGAAGGCCACGCCGATGCCGCAAACCCCGATAGCAACCGAGATCCATGAGCCGCTTGATGTTCATCGCCGTCTCGCGTCGCAGATCGCCTTCGACAAGATAATCGCGATCGATCACTTCGCGGATTTGCAGAACCTCCTGGTCGGTAAGCTGGGACACCCGCCTCGCATCCGGAATCCCCACCTTTGTTACGATCTCACGGGCCTTCGAGGACCCAATGCCGTGAATGTATTGGAGCCCGATCAGGACCCGCTTGTTGGTCGGAATGTTAACACCAGCGATACGGGCCAAGGCCGTCACTCCTGTTGCCGACTCTTGCGTCGACCGTTTGATTCCACGTTCCGATCCGCTGCGCCGTCCGCCTCCGCCCAGCCTCCGGCGTGGCACGGGCAGGGGCAGGGTGGATCGGGCAGCACACATCCCACCAGATGATCTTCAGCGCCACATAAGCACAAACGCGACGCCTCCCTCTAACCAGGGCCTAGCGTCGTCAGAATAATTCTTTGACTGGGCGCAGACTATGTACGGTCTCCACAGCGATCCGTCAACCTCTCGGACCGCGTTTCTTCGCTCCCGGGCCAGTTTTTCCGCCTGTGGGCCGGTCGGGCTTGGTACGGGTTCGCCCACCTCGTTTGACGACCGTCTTTATTCCGGCCTTGACGCTCTTCTTGTTACGCTTGGCGACGCCTGGCCGGGCCGCCGACGACGGCTTGGCTTCAGACTTACTCCTCGCCTTGCCGCGAGCCGGTCCGACCTGGCTTACGGTGCCGCCGAGGCCGGCCCGGACGCGTCTGCGCGGCCTGCGGGCACTTCGACGTTGCGCCGCCTTACGGGCGGCAGCGGTGCGCGGCCCCAGCGGCCGACGCCGCGCCGGCATTGCGGCCGCCTCGTCGGGGACCTGATCCAGCGCAGCCGCAATGGCGGTGCTGACCTCCTCGATCGCAGCCATGCCATCTACCGTTTTGAGCAGGCCCTTGCCGGAATAGTATCCGGTTAGGGGCGTGGTTTGGATCCGATAGGCCTCCAGGCGCATCTTGAGGCTTTCCGGATTATCGTCAGGGCGGAGGGGCTCGCCCCGGGCGATCGTTTTGGCGACCCGATTTTCGATCCGCCCTAGCAGGACTTTCTCGTCGACCTTAAGCTCGACCACGGCATCGAGGGCAAGCCCCTTTTCGTCCAATATGCGGTCAAGCGCCTCAGCCTGAGGCACCGTTCGGGGGAACCCGTCGAGAATGAAGCCGTTGCGCGCGTCGGGCTCGCTGATACGATCGGCCACGATCGCAACCACCACATCGTCGGGTACCAGCTCGCCACGGGCGATAACGTCCTTTGCCTTGAGGCCGACCGGCGTTGCGGCTTTCACGGCGGCGCGCAACATGTCTCCCGTTGAGAGCTGAACGACGTTGTAGCGCTCCACCAGGCGTTGCGCCTGCGTACCCTTTCCGGCCCCCGGTGGGCCCAGCAGTATCAGTCTCATAACGCCACTGCCCCCAGTCAAAGCCGCACCCCCGCGGCCCTGTTCGTCATTTTCGTCGGCCCAGCTTCGATCGCTTGATCAGGCCCTCATACTGGTGCGCCAGGAGATAGCCCTGAATTTGCGCGACGGTATCCATCGTCACGCTGACCACAATCAACAGCGATGTGCCGCCAAAATAGAACGGCACGGCCGCATAGGAAATCAGGATTTCCGGCAACACGCAGACCGCGGCAAGATATGCGGCGCCGATCACGGTGATGCGCGACAGCACGTAGTCGATGTATTCGGCAGTCCGCTCGCCGGGCCGGATGCCCGGAATGAAACCGCCGTGCTTCTTGAGATTTTCGGCGGTTTCGGTCGGGTTGAACACGATGGCCGTGTAGAAAAACGCAAAGAAGATGATCAGCGCGACATAAAAGACAAGAAACAGCGGCCGCCCGTGACCGAGCTGCGCCGTGATGGCGGCAAGCCAGTCGGGAATCTGGCCGGAATTGAAGTTTGCAACCGTGGTCGGCAGGAGCAGCAGCGATGACGCGAAGATCGGCGGAATAACACCTGATGTATTGAGTTTCAGCGGCAGGTGCGACGATTGCCCCTCGAACATGCGGTTGCCGACCTGTCGCTTGGGATACTGGATGAGCAGACGCCGTTGGGCCCGCTCCATGAAGACGATGAAGCCGATCACCGCGACAGCCATCAACATCACGACCAGGATCAGCCCGGTCGAGAGCGCGCCTTGGCGACCAAGTTCAAGGGTACCGGCGATCGCGCGCGGAAGCTCTGCAACGATGCCGGAAAGGATGATGAGCGAGATGCCGTTGCCAATCCCGCGTGCCGTCACCTGCTCGCCGAGCCACATCAGGAAGACGGTGCCGCCCGTCAGCGTGATCACGGTTGAAATGCGGAAGAAGAGGCCCGGGTCGGTGACGGTCTGACCGTAACCCTCAAGCCCGACGCTGATGCCATAGGATTGAACCGCCGCCAGCAGCACCGTGAGATACCGGGTGTACTGGTTCATCACCTTGCGGCCCTGCTCGCCCTCCTTCTTCAGTTTCTCCAACTCGGGAGAAACTGTTGTCATCAGTTGGATGATGATCGAGGCGGAAATGTAGGGCATAATATTGAGCGCAAAGATCGCCATGCGGTGGATGCCGCCGCCGGCAAACATATTGAATACGCCGAGTAGGCCGCCCTGATTCGTCTGGAAGATCTGCTCCCAAGCGGCCGGATCGATGCCCGGCAGCGGTATGTACGTACCGAGCCGATAGACGAGAAGTGCGCCCAGCGTAAACCAGATGCGCTTTTTCAGTTCCTCGGCCTTGGCGAGGGCCGAGAAATTGAGATTGGCTGCCAACTGTTCCGCTGCTGAGACCATGGTCCTGGCTCCCGAAGGCCCGTGATGTTCCGGCTACCGGCCCCCACCCTACCATCCCGGCAATGTGGCGGAGGGTAGGGTGGGGGCCGGCTTACGAAAAATGGAAACGCCAAACACGCTTCGCAAGGCTGGCCTCACGCCGCAGTCTCGATGGACTTGGGGAGCGCCAGCACTTTGACCGCTCCGCCCACTTTCTCAACCGCTGCAATTGCGGACTTGGATGCACCATGGACGGCAAACTGCAGCGCCACTTTGACTTCACCCCTGCCGAGCAGACGGACACCATCCTTGGCCCGCCGCAACACCCTGCTGCGGACCAGGGCCTCGACGTCGACGGTATTGTTGACGTCGAGCGCCCCGCGATCAACCGCCGCCTGAATGCGGTCGAGGTTCACCACATTGAGGTCAAGG
>Ga0126371_10002278_pt1 | contig 16469 bp, 12 predicted proteins | sample PanSoiMetaPlot_4_FD_110145 | JGI IMG/M metagenome (GOLD analysis project Ga0126371, IMG submission 110145) | Tropical forest soil microbial communities from Panama - MetaG Plot_4 | ecosystem: Environmental > Terrestrial > Soil > Tropical forest > Bulk soil | place: Panama | collected 2016-02-17 | reverse complement strand
TTCCAGCGGCAAGCGTGGTCCTCGGTGGGAACGGCTGCGGATTCAATTCCACCTTGCCCGCAGGCGTGGTTGTGCCCGGCGCGAGTAGTGTGGGTGGTTTATTTCCTGGCCCGCCTCCGGTTACGGGCTGCAACTGATTTGGCGCGACACCGCCGGCGAGCATCCCCTTCTGAGGCGAGTTGGAAAGCATGCCCCTTTGCGAACCGGAGCTGACAGGTGCCGGTCCTCCGTTGCCGCCAAGGCCAAGCTGTGCTCGCGGCGCAGTGTGCATTTCAAAGTTGACGTCGTACGCCATGTTCTGACAGGAGCCCCAGTGTGCGGAGAGATCGGAAACGGTGGGGTTGGTGATACGCGGAAGCATGTTGCATTGCGCGTTGATGAGCTTGATCGGCCCGAGAATCGCAAACTGAGGTACGGCTGCGGGTGAAAACGATGTCGGCTGCGTCACGGTGAGCTGAACTTGCAGATCCGGCCCGACAGGCACATGGTCATACCCGTAAGTACAGACGTCGTAGGTGTTGACGACGCCTCCGACCAGGAACGCTTTTACCTGCCCCACGTATTTGAAGTTGTTGCTTAGCGTTCCTAACGGCGTGTAGGCAACCAGAGGGCCACCCGAAGTGCTTTCGACGGCCACGGTGATGGCCAAGCCGCTGCAGCTACCACTGGGCGCGTGAGAGAAGTGGCTTGCGTCCCAGTAGATGAAACCTTCGATGGTCCCCGCAGTGCTCTCGGGATGGTCTCCGCCAGGCGGTCGGTGCGCACCCGGCGCGACGATCGTGCGGTTCGGTGTAGGCGCCGTTTGGGATATTCGTTGCGCCGACGCGGGCATATTCACCAGGATTGCGAGCAGAGATAATCCACTGAGCAGTGATCGCATTTCCGTCCACCTCCGGACCTGCGGCATGAATATCCGCGGGTTGGTCGCTGGTCAAAGGAAACGCAAATTAAACGGAGCTGACACGCTAACTTTCGTACGCTGAATGGTTTGTAATGATCAGTGACACGTCGGAAATGGGTCCTAACGCTAAAAAGGATGACGGGCGGCGTTACACCCGACATGAATATCTGTGATCGCTCAGTGTGAAGTAATAAATGGACTGGTTACCTGGGTTGGGCTTAGCGCTCGGAACGAGTTTCAGCGACTGCCGTCCCGGCAGAGGCAGCCTGCTCAGCGTGGCGGGCGAGGAGTTCAAGGCCGCGGCCGCGGCTCTCTGCGGCGAGCGCTTTGAGACGTTTCTCGCCCGCAGGAGAATTGATCTTGAGTTCTAATTCCCCGAGCGCAAGCCTCGCCTCGCACTCCAACTTGTAATATCCAAGCCGACTGGCAGTGCTGATGACGGATTGAAGGCGTCGGAAGGATCCCGCTGAATTCGCCGTTCCATTCTCGGCTACATCGACCCGCACCTGCTGCAGCTCTGCAAAGAGTTTCAAAGCGGGGTCCGAGCTCGTGAGACTGAGTTGCGACCCACGCTGAGAGGCCTTGCGAGCTTCGTCGAGTTTCCCTTGCATCAGCAATGCGCGGCTTAACAGCGCATAAGCAGTGCTCGCATCCGGGTCGCTTTTCTCTTTTTCGAATTGCGCAATTGCGCCGCGAAGCGAGGCTTCGGCTTGTTCCGGGCGGTTCTCTTCGATCGCGAGATGCGCAAGTTCTTCCTGGCTTTCGGCTACATTGACGGACGCTCCGATCTTTTGGGCAATCGCCAGCGACTGCTCGAATTGTGATCGCGCTCCAGACAAGTCGCCTTGTGCCTCTAGAACTTCACCAAGATCAAGCTTTGCGGCGGTGAGGTATTGATACGCTCCTTGACTTGCCTGAAACGCATCAACGGCCTCTTGCGCTAGTCGATGGGCATCCTGAACGCGACCGCGGCTGAGGTCGAGATCCGCAAGACGATAAAGTAGATAAGGTTCACTAAGATCTACCGAGGCTGCGGTCCGAAGCGCTTCTTGATAAAGCTTGTCCGCCCCTTCCAGATTGCCCCGCAGATAAAGAATGTCGGCTATGTTCCCCGTGGACGTGAGCTGATTCCCTATGTCTCCCGTCTGCTCGAATTCGACTTTCGCGAGACGGTATAGATGTTCCGCTCGATCGAGATCCCCGCGGTTCTCAAAAGCAATAGCCATGTTATTGAGGATCGCCCCGGTTCTTCCGTGTTCTCCCAAGCCCTCCAGCAAATTCAAGGCCCGCTCATAGGTTTCTATCGCCAACTGGAACTTTCCCAATGTGCCCAGTGTGTCGCCGGTGTTGCGCAGTGCATCGGCGGCGGCTGACTTGTTCCCGGCAGCCAGAAACACGTTGTAGGCGTCTTCACAGGCCGGCAGAGCTTGATCAGGATGCTCGCTATAGTTCAAAACCGTGCACTCTTCTTTCCTCGCGAGCGCGTAAATGAGCTTTTGTCCCCGTTCGGATGCTCTGCGAGTCGCGGTCCGCACCAAGGCCAGTTCCGCCGGATTATTGGACTTCATCGCGCGCTTTTCCGCCAAATCAATGCGCGGATCCTCCGACGTAGGAGAAGGCAGCCTTCGCAGGCGCGAGATAACTTCCATGGCCTGACTCCCGTGCCCAGAAAGGGTCTGTGCGGCTGCCAATCGTAGTCCGTAATCAAGGTTGTCAGGAAACAGTTCGAATAGCGCATGGTAGACGGACGCAGCCTGCTCCTGCCGTCCTAAACTCTCGTAATATTCCCCTTCGGCCAACAGTCGTTGAGCGCGGGGCAGATCCGTGGAAAGGTCGAGAGCTTTCTTGGCTTCCTCCCGGCGCTTTTGCTCGTACCCGAGTTGCGCCCAGGCGCGGGCCAGCATGGCATGAACCATCGAGAACTTGGGATCGACTTCGGCGGCTTGTTCGAGAAGATCCTTGGCGGCAAGCACATCGAATTGCCGCAGTTTGGCGACACCTAGTGCATAGAACTTCGCCGCTTCCGGATCGAGCGGCAGGGCGGCAAGTACGCCGGCTTCGTCCGAACTCTGTAGGGGCTCAACGCCAAGCCGACTCCTTAGTTGTGCTCCAACATCTGAGATCAACCGGAACAAATCCTGTGTACTTCCGACTTCGGCTGTTTCTTTCAGGATTTCGCCTGTCTTGCCGTCCTGCATTCGTACGTCGACGCGCACCTGACCACCCGCCGTTGTGCTGATCACCATGTATGAGCCAAGAACCAGCACATCACTGTTCAAAGCGCCGCCGAGACGGGCGCTTGTGCCGCGATCGAGCGTGCCGGCTGAGGGCCAAGGCGCAGCTAGGCGGAGGTTCTCAACGTCCTCACCGGAGATGAGCCGCAGTTTTTCGCCGCCGGCAAGCTCGGTGTTTAACATCTCGGAAAGCGCAGTGGCGAGCCAAGCGTCTTCCACACGGCCTGAAAGATTGTGGAATCCAAGCACCGCAACCGATTTGTGAATGTGCACTGGCGCGTTCTGGAAAGACAACTGTCGATTCGTCAGCCATCCAGGCCATTTGGACTGCCATGCAAGCAGGACTGTGACAGCCGCCACGAGGACTACAACACCTGATCCCGCATATATAAGGTGGCGGGGCCATGAACGCTTGAAACCCTGCTTGGCGGCGGCAAGGTCAGACGGGTTTGCTGCGGCGGGTAGCGGTGTTGCAGTTACAGGAGACGCGGGAATAGCAGGAAGTTGCCCTGAATCCTTCTCTGCAGCTTTTTCAACAATTGTGACCGGCGCAATAAACCGGTAGCCGCGCCTCGGTATTGTTTCAATAAAGCGCGGGTTTTCTGGATCATCGTCAATTGCACCACGGAGCCTTTTCAGAATTACATTCAGGCTGCCGTCAAAATCAACGTAAGTTCCTTCCGGCCAGAGCCTTTGGCGCAACTCCTCGCGAGCCACAACCTCCCCTGGCCGCTCAAGCAGCAGCAGAAGAAGGCGGAAAGGTTGTTCCTGGATTTTGACTCTGGAACCGTTACGGTTCAGCGTTCCATCGGAAGGGTTCGCTTCGAACACGCCGAAGCGAAGTCGAACAGTAGGCGAATCCGCGCTCCATTGACCCGTCCCCACGAAAGTGGGTCGATCATAGCATCGTCCTCAAAAGCGTGTCAGTAGGTTTCGTAAACACTTCATTGCGGGTGCTTTGTCGTGTCAGGGAGATTTAACCCGGATTTCCTTTGAACTTTGTTTTCGCCGAACGCATTCTGCGGGTGAGGCAGCGAAACCCGCAACGCATCGGGCGAATGCGAGTCCTCGAAATTGGCCTTGGGAGGCGAATCATGAAATTACTCACAAAGAAAATGGTTGTTGCGGCAAGCATGCTCTTGATGGCTGGTTGTTTCCTGCCTATTTCTCGGGCACAGACTCAGAAGTCGCCGAAGGACATGCGGGCATCTGCTGATTCCCAAACTGCCCTCAAAGTGCAGCCCCTGAATGTCAAGCCTGGTCTTTGGGAGAGCACGCGCACGATCAACAGGGCAGGCCAGATGCCAATCCCGGCTGAAATGCTGAATCGACTTTCCCCAGAGCAGCGCGCCAGAATGGAAGAGAGAATGAACGCACATTCCGCCGCACACACAAACACCACTACAGAAAAGCACTGTGTCACCAAGGAGGACATGGAAAAAGACCGATTGAAACTTGCGGAAGCAAAGGAATGCACCACGACTGTAATCAACAGCACGTCCACTAGGGTCAAGGCAAAGCTAGTCTGCGACCAGGACGGGATGCATGCAACGGGCACGCTTGAACTCGTAGCGGCTGATCCGGAACACGTAAGTGGTTCGTACCAATCGACGGTCGACGCAAATGGTCACACCATGAATGTGGACGGTACGTGGACCTCTAAGTGGTTGGGTTCCAGTTGCGGCGATGTGAAGTAGCCGCGAGTCCGCTGATTTTGGGGGCCATGCTCGATCCAATGCCTGAGCTCATGCGCAGTATCTGGACCGGAGCCGTCAAGCTTGAGTGCTCGAGCGTTGTTCGTCAAAGCTGAAGTCGCGATGCGCGTTGATCTCTGAACAAGATGTCCGAAGCATTGATCAAGTACTGCTCATCGCTAAGCCTCTCAACCAACTCGTCCGGAAACGGAGAAACTTCGGTTTGCAAGTACTTAGCCAGCTCCCGATAGATTTCTCGTCGGACGTAAGGTGCTAGCTCGCGGCGGCGGCGTAGTGCATCTTGAATCAACGTTGCGAGCTCCGGCGTCGCCGCTCGGCGGAGCTTCATGGCGATTGCTGGATACTCGGTGAAGGAGTTGTACTTTTGCTGCATCCAGAATTCGTCCTCGGGCACTGCTATAGGCGTTTGGCGTATGACGAGCGTCCCAGCCACGCGATCTCCGAAACGCTGCATCAGGGAGTTGCTCAGGACGGATAGTCCTCCAACGAGATAAGCCAAAGGCAGCGCATCGAACACCCGCATCAGATTGCGCACCCACGCTTGTTCGATGCGCAGGGGAAGGCCGTCCTGGTCAATCACGCGCAAATGGAAGAGTCGTTTTCCAATCGTCTGTCCGTTCCAAAAGCCCTCGAGCAATGCGCTATAAGCGAAGCCGATCGCGAACTCCGCGAGAGTAGTCACCATGAGGCCAAAGCCCGGTGCCTTCGAGAAAATCAGATAGACCAGATACCCTAATCCATTCACCGTTCCCAATACGATGGCGGTATCGAGCAGCATTGCATAAAAGCGGCTGGGAGGTCCGGCCAAAGGCAAGCGAAAGAGCACGCCTTCCGGAGTCACTATGGTCAGTTCGGCCGATGTCGACGCGCGGCTGGAGGAAGTATCTGTCATCTGTTCACCGAAGGAACGGCAGGGCGCGTTTCACTACTCTCTCCACGTCCGATCAGCAACAGGTAGATCGTCAACAGCACGAGTTCTGCTGCGGCAATCGCGACTTTAAAGCCATATGGAAGAACGGGAGCGTGGTGCTGAGAGAAGAACGCCTCCATCAATCCCGCCCACACAAGCATCATCGCCAATCCTGCAACGAGCACTAACCATTCGCGCATGGCTTGGCGGACATTACGATCCTCGCGCCGATGCAGCAACAGGCGCGCCAGGTAAAATCCCGCTTGCCCGGCGATCAGGATCGACGGAATCTCGAATACGCCGTGTGGGAGCAGCCACGCGGTCATGAACAGTCCGAAGCCCCGCTGCGTGTAATGGACCGCCACGGCCCCAAGTAGCACACCATTTTCGAACAGGAGAAGTGCCGTCCCGATGCCAAAGGTTACGCCGAGTGCTGCGGCGACCAACGCGACCTCGATATTGTGGCGAATTAGTTGCGCCGAGAACGCTGCTTCGTTCTGTGCAGTATTCCGGTGCCGCCCCTGTCCTTGTTCTTCTTCATGGACGCGCTGGCCCGGATCTCGCAGATAATCGGCCGGAAGCAACACATCCACAGATGCAGGATCATAGTGCACAGCAAGTCCACCCAAAGCGCAACCCAACAGCGTGACCAGCATAGCCAGCGCGAAATAACGGAAGTGTCGGCGGAAGGTTTCCGGGAATGCTGTGAAGATCCTCAGCCAGCGGCGTGGCTGCCAGATCTCCGAGCGCGTCGGAGGAGAGTAGTACAGCTCTGCATAGGCTCGTGCCACGAGCCGCTCGAGATACTGTCTCAGTTCGTGGGCTAAGCTGCCGTGGGTAACGCGATTCAAATCCGCGGCAGCCTTAGCGTACAGATCCTGCAGTCGTTCGGCCTCGGCGGGCTGCAGCCGGCGGTCCGGGCGGCTTTCGAGAGAGGCCAGCAGCGATTCGAGGTCGCGCCAGCGTGGCCGCGCCTGTGCCTGAAATCGTTCCACGTCCAAGATCAAAGTCGTTGCTCCCGCTTGTTTTCCAGATATCCTTCCACGGCGGTTCGCAGGAATTTCTCCGCTGGCATGTACCGGAGCTGCACGTCCAGCTGACGAAGCTGCCGTGCTAATGCGGCGAGCCGCTGATTTTCTCGATCACCCGCGAGCACAGCGTACACATCTTGGTCCGTGTTCAGATTCACCCCTGGCGAAAATGCCGGCCGTACGTGGGCGGGCAAGATGCTTGTCATCAAGACAGCGTGGGATGAGCGGACCAAGCCGACTCCTCGTCGCAACGAGTCCACGACCGAGCGCTCCGTCAGGTCTGCGAGCAATACCAAATACGCCCGCCGCCGCAGGCGGACGCGAATGTCCGCGAACAAGGCCTCGTAATCCACGGTTGTGGGCAAGGGCTCGATCTTCAGCAAGCGATCACGAAATTGGTGCAACTGGGATTGTCCGCTGCCAGCGTGCAACCAGGACTTTGCCCCATCCGCATAGGTGACCAGACCAAATTCGTCACCCAGTTCCAATGCGACAGTCGCTCCCACCAACGCTGTTTCAACAGCGAGATCCAGCATCCGTCGTTGTGTACGATCCGGTGAAGCGTTCTCTCGGTCCGTCGAAGCATGGAGCGCAAGCGCGGATGCCCGCGACTGGTCGACCACAAAATACACTTCCTGCTTTTGCTCCCATTGGAAAAGGCGGGTGACAGGAGCGGCGCGACGTGCCGTCGATTTCCAAGCGATCTCGGAGTAGGTATCGCCGGGTTGATATTCGCGCAAGCGCTCGAAGTCACGCCCGTGTCCGGTCCATGGGGTTTGGCGGGAGGCGACCAGCATGCGGTAGACCGGGCTGCGCAAAATCTCCTGCCGGCCGGGCCGCAAATTCGCGTCGATCCGCAAAGGTGCGGGCACATCAAACCACCGCCGCAGACGGAAGAGCCGGAATTTCGACTGGTGCTCGATGCCGATGCGAGGTCCAGGCCACAGCCCGCGGCGAAGCAACGCGATCTCGGCGGTCCACGGCCAGAGTTGAAGGTCAGTGGCTTGAGTTGACCCGTCGGCGGGTAAATCCGGCGGCACAAGCCTCAGCCGTTGCGGATCTTTTTTCACGCGGATGGCTGTTTCGCTATCTTGTGTTGCCGGCATGATCGCTACACGAATGTCGTTACGCGGGAAGCGCCGCCCAGAGCCAGCAAGCGCAAAGGAAACCTGGATGGTCTGGCCTTCGCGGCCGCGGAGGCCTTTTTCCGGCTGCAGAAAAACCGGAGCGAATTTGTCGCGCGCGAGCCACATGCCGGTCGCGTCATATATTATGAGCAACGTCACGGGAATGGCGACCAGCCCGAACCATAACCCTCCGCGCGCAAACCATGGCACAATACAGGCGATAGCACCCAGTAGTCCTATGACCCACACCAGCGGTGCCTGCGGACTGACGATCGATCCCGCCTGGCGAAGTGCGATTTGCTGCCATGCGTGGCGACCTGAAAATGGGTTGAGGTGCGATATCTGCGGGGTAGCTTCTACTGTAGTCGTGACCACTACGCCAGGCTCATCAACGCTCGTCGAACTTTTGACTTCAGCCGTCATGGATTCACGTGGTTCGATGTTCTCGTCCAGCAAGCGCAACGGATGTCATCTATCGCGGGACTTCAACCGACTCCAACACCGCGTTGATGACCTCGCGAATCGTGACGCCTTCCATCTCGAATTCGGGTCGCAAGAGCATGCGGTGCTCGAGTACAGCCGAAGCCAATGTTTTTACGTCCTCGGGCGCTACGAAATCGCGCTCCTCGAGAATTGCGAGCGCCCGGGAGGCCGTCAGTAGCGCGAGCGTCGCTCGCGGCCCAGCGCCAACCCAAACAGCGGCATGCTGCCGGGTCTGTCGAGCCAAATTAACGATGTAACCGCTGATGGCGTCACTGACCTGCACATTGGCGGTCGCAGCTCGCAACTGTTCGAGTTCACCAGGTTGCAGAACGGGCACCCGCAGGTCCTCCTCCAAGCGTCGCTCCGGAGTGTCGCCTCCCGCCACGAGTCTGGCCAGTTCGTTCTCGTCTTCAGCAGCCGGGTAGTCCATTCGGATTTTTACGAGAAAGCGATCCTTCTGGGCTTCCGGGAGTGGGTACGTGCCCTGATGCTCGATGGGATTTTGTGTGGCGAAGACGACGAAGACCGAAGGTAGCGCGCAGGTCTGGCGATCGATGGTCACCTGGCGCTCTTGCATAGCCTCGAGCAGCGCCGATTGAGTTTTCGCCGGTGCGCGATTGATTTCGTCCGCGAGCAAGAAATTCGTGAAAATGGGCCCTCGGACGAGCCGGAATTCCTGCGTCCTGAGGTCGAAAATGCTTGTTCCGGTAACGTCAGCCGGCATCAGGTCGGGCGTGAATTGAATGCGCTGGAAGTCACTCGCGACCGCACGCGCTAACGCTTTCACCAGTAGCGTTTTCCCTACACCAGGCACACCTTCGATCAGCGCGTGCCCACCAGCGAGTAGCGTTACGAGAGCAAGATTGATCGCTTCGTTCTGACCGACGATCACGCGGCTCAAGGCTTCTCGGACACGCCGCGCTCCACTCGTGACGATTGATGACGATCCCGCCGACTGCATGGCCGCGCTTCCAGATTGTCCGTCCAAACCAAATGCGGGCTTCTCGTGCATGCGATCTTTGCCTCCAAAAGAATCACTCTCGATTCAGCGTAGACGTCTCCGGTGCACTACCGCCAACATAACCCAGACCCCTCGCGAATTTGTGGTGTTCAGCGATCAGCCGGCTTATTTCCATGTAACCGGCCAGAGGAGGCTGCATTAGCGCGCTGCGCAGCTGCGGGCCCAAACGTGGATCCGCAGAAATGGCCTGCGCATCCTGCGGCCGGGAGTGGCGGAACTGCTCCCAGCACTCTGCCACGATAGTTTCTTTGGCGATGGTCCGCTGCAGCAGGCGCCGCGCCGCCACACCGGCAACCTCGCCCTGACGTACGATCGGCGCGCTCGGGTTATTCGCTGGTCGTCGCACTAGATCGCCGCTCATACTCCAAAGCATCGCCAGCAAAGTCGCCCAAAAGAGCAGCAGAGCGACTTGCAGCCGGTATCTTTGCACCAGCCAAAGCACCCCCCGATCCTGGCTCAGTCCGTGCAAAGCTTCATCGACCCAGATGACCGGGCGGCCGCCCGCAAGAAAATCCAGTAGCACCGGATTGGGATGCGTCTTGATCACCTCGTTCAACAAGAACGATTTTTGACTTGCGGCGATGAGTTCGCCATGTCCGGCTGGCCGCATCGCCATATAGATAGGTTCCGATGTATCCGCTGTGGAGTTGGCCCTCGCGCCGGCGCGGTACAGTACAGTCCACTGCGCGTCTGTCTGGAGGGACGGGGTATCGGACGCGAGATACATCATCTCGCTGTCTGCCGGCATCACGGGAAACTCAGGCGATACCCAGTGCGTCGTCTGTTCATGTGCGGGATGGTCCCACTGGTTGCCGACTTCCCAGCCTTGAGATTGGGATTTCAGTTCCCAACGGGGCTCGATCAGAACGACACGGCCGCCTCGAGCGAGGAAGCCCTCCAGCCTTTCTCGAAACTTCGTTTCTCGAAGTTTTCCATGGCTCCACATCCGGTCGTAGGGGGAGTAGCCTCCAATAAAGAATGCGGTCGTTTTGGACGCATCCTCATCGGAGAGGGAATCTTCATCCTGGCCGCGCTTCACCTGGTACCCAGCGTGTGCGTAGGAGTCGAACAACAGGCTGGCTCCGTAAGGATCGTCGCGTAAGCTGGACCCCGTGTCGCTTGTTTCCGACTCATTCTGATGCGCCATCACCAGCAGAATTGTGAACACCGCCGCAAAGATGCCCGCAGCCAGCACCGGACCTCGCCAATTGAGCACGACGCTCTTGCCTGGACCGCCATTAGACACGGCTGAGTAACTCCCATTGATCCTGGCGGTACGCGGCCACAGCCTCTGGTGTTAGGGCGTAGGACCCGTACCAGACACGATCAAACTGGCGCAAGCTGCCGCGCAGTTTCTCAGGAACTTCTACGCGCGATTCGACGGCTGCCTGTGGCCGTCTTCGCCACCTGCGCGTAAACTCATCGAGATATTCGCGGTTCGTGCGATCACGGCGAATCGTCAGCCATTCGCGTCGTGCCAATCCGGCAAGCAGACCCAGATACGCCGCGCGCAGTGCAAAACGCAACTCGCCCTTCCCTTCCAGTTGTGCGGCCAGGCTGAACCATTCATCCTCAGAGCGCTCACTTGCTAGCGCGCTTTCGTTCAACTGGGCAAGGGGAACAATTGCTTGGGGGATAGACAGCGCTATAGTCTCCCTTCGCCGCCGCAACCAAAAAAGCACGCCTGCTGCTGCAAGGGTCAAAATCGCGATGACCCATATCCAAAATCGAAGTTGCTTCAACTGCCACGGGTTTTTCTCATTTCCGGACGAGAGGTTCAGACCGCTGGGCAACAGTTTGCGAAGGAAATCCCGGAAGGCATTCCAAGAGCGCTGGATCCAGAGCTCGATCTTTGCCAGCAACCTGTCGAACCAGTTGGGCGGACTTGGGTGTTCGGCGTCGTGCCAGCGATAAATCGCACGCTCCGACTCGACTGCCAAGGCTTGGCGCAATTGTTGAACCCGGTCGTGGCGCGCGGAATCTGTGGCTGATTCTGACGTATTGGGCGCCGTCGTCATCTGCTCTCCGCGGGCGGACTGGGAAACGCCAATGAGGACTGCGGCGAGAACAATCATTGCGCCGAGCAGGCGGTTACCGGGCGTGGCGCAGGCAATGATTTGAGCCTTCTTCTGTTGGTCGCGTGGCAGACTCGCCAGCAAGCTACGCAAGTCGTCGCCCTCGCGCCTCGATCGCAAATGCTGATAAACGATGATGAAGGAGCACTTCACGATCGGGTCCAGTGCCAACCATGCTCCGCCGAACAACGAAAGCCAAAACGCGGAACTGCGGACCAATGCGAATATTCCGACGGCAGTTGAGAGGAGGGTATTGACGCCGAGAATCGAGTGCAGCAACTGAGGAATCAGCACAGCCATGATCGCAGCATTCAACCAGACCGCGATCCAGAAAGGAAAGAGCATCAAGAACAGGAGCACGCTGGCGCCGAACCATTGACTCGCAATGGAGAGGCAACCCTGCAGCGAGTGCCTTTCGGCACTATTCTCGGCGGCCTCAAGGCTGGCAAATTGGCACGCGCTATAAAACCAGGACGCGCCGGCGAAGGTTGGCAGCGCGGCCACAGCACCAGCACTTAAAACGATCTTCCACGCAAGCAGCCGACCTACGGCTGCCGCTCGTGCGGTGGAACCCACCGGTTTCGATCTGGGTGTGCCAAACGCTCGCTCGCGAACGCATTGCATGTAACTGGCAACCATACACGCGCGCAGAAGATAGCCCGCCGCGAGTAGTGCCGCCTGCATCAGGATTACGGCAGCAGATACTTTTATCTGCCCGTCCACCACCCAGATCGGAATAAAACAAAGGGCCAGGGGTGCGCTGCCTATGTAATATCGCCACGCCTCCCCCACAAACGTTGATCGGAACAGCGCGAATCCGCGTTCCAGGGTTTCGAGCGGGCTTAGCCGGTTGCGGAGTCTGCGCTCGGGAAGCACACGCACCTGCAGCGAGGATGCCGGACTCAGAGCAGTTTCACTCATTGTTTTTGTCTGGGCTGCCGTTGAGCACAACTTGGCCGAAAACCAGATGCTCCTCGGGCGTAGTCACGCGCCACTGCAGGATTACGAAGAAGAGCGCCATCAGCGAGGCCAACGCGATAACTCCGGCAAGGACCTGCCAAACGCGGCGCATCAACGACGACTTCGGTGCGGGCGGACGCGCCATGCGGCGTAAACATGGCGGACAGGCGAGTTTGCCTTCTTCATCAGTTACGCATTCGCGGCAAAATGTTCCTCCGCAATGGGGGCATCGTGCGGCGGCTTCCCGCAGTGGGTGAAACAAGCAGCGGGCATGGCGCAAACTGATCGCGGGCGCGGCTGGAGTATTAGAGTCCAATCGTCTCTGAGGGATCCACGATGGATGCCGTCGCGGAGGGTATTTGGGAGTTTGCTTGGATGGAAGCCCCAGGCGGTTGGGCGCTGGGTAATGGACCGCCACTTTGCACGTTGAGCTCGCGAGAGGCGCGAACCGCCGCCTCGATGACTGCAAGGACCGTTTCCGCGCGACGCGTTCGTTTCACCAAGGGCAGGTCAATACTGGCTCCGGTGGTGCGAACACGCGAACCCGCCGTCGGTCCGAGTGCCAGTTCCAGCAAGACCCACCCAACACCAATGCTGCTGAAAATCTCACCGGCGGTCGCATTCGCCCATAGCCACAAGCAGACACCAAGCCCTCCAAACAGTACTCCTGGAATAATCATGCGAAACCACCACAATCGGCTGGGCCAAACCACAATCGACTCCAAGTCGCGCAAATAAAATCGACGGTACTCGACCACGTACATGCTGACCTTCGCGGCAAGCAAACAGTCGTCGCTCAGATACCATTTCGTACCGCCCGTCAAACTGCCAACGCGGGATATTTTGCGGAACGCACCTTTCATCAGTGCCTCACCGCCAAGCGTGTTGCGAAGAATGCGAAACCGAATAGTAGCGGAGCCCAAACAATGCCTACGTAAGCCGCCCAAAAACGCCAGCCAGACCGCGGAATCAAGTACGACCGCGGCGCCTTCCGATACCTCGCGTGCAAAAAGATCACAGTGGGAATCGCGATTACAATCGTCGGCCAAACGAGAATCCAACCCCACGCGATCGTCAATGCCATAGAATCATAGAGAACATCGCGATACCGCCATTCCGCCTTCCTAGCCTCGGTACCGGTACTGCTTCGCCCACGTTCGAAGCAAGCGGGACAAACGTGCTCGGCTCCCAGCTGCAGATCGCAGAGTGCGCAGACGAAACGACCACAGCGCTGACAGCAAGCCTGGAACGCCTTGTCCGGATGAAAAAAACAGGTTGCCTGATCCGAAAGCGCCATCGCTGCATTGATATTCTGAAGAGCGATCGGCCAGAGGCGGATCTGTAATTGTTTATCGCAGTAGGGACAACTTTGCGATTGTGTGTCGAGTGGTACGAATTCGCCCGCACAACTGGGACAGGAGATTGCCCCAAGTCCAATCGGCGATGACATAGCGTCATCGCTTGCGGAAGAGCCCATCATGCTGGACCCGGTATTGTAAGGGTTGATGCTAAGGCTCACGCTACGCTCTGTTGAATATCACCCTCGTGTCACAGACCCGGTCGTGCAAGGCTCGCTTCTCGTCGTCGACGCCCAACATAATCGAGCTAACTAACATGAGAACCGAATTCAAGTAGGGAATGCCGCTGGTAATGACATTCCACATGAAGAAGCGGCCAACGCATACGCCCCAGCTCAAACCGCCACCGCCGGAGCGGACAACTTTTAGCCCGCAGGCCAGCTTTCCGAGAGTTGCGCTGCGATACTTGAGCATTAGGACCTCGTAGCAACCTCCGATGACGAAACCAACCAGAACGAAAGTCAAGCCAAAGGCTGCAAACGCAGCGCCGGCTGCCGGTGTCGCGGGTGCTCGAGTGGCCGTCCGCAGAAGATTCGGTATTAGCAGAAAGCCAACGATCATGAAGGGAACGCCCAATACAAGGCCATCCAGTATGCGCGCGCCGAGGCGGATCCAGAATCCGCCATACTGGAAGGCTGATGTCGATGCACCGCTGGCCATCACGCGGCTCAGAAATGCCGGCTTGCAATTAGCACAGACCCAGCTTCCGGCGATATGCACCAGTTCCGAGGGCGCTAGCGAGCGCCCGCATTGAGAACACACCAAAACTGTTTGTACCGGGGTTTCTGGGCTCATTGGGTATCTCCGAGATGTGCCAAGCCGCACTTAGCCTAACCCAAGCAGTTCTCCGCGCCAAGTACCACTCTCTAGCCCCGAAGACCATGACCTGGTGATGTCTCTGAACTACCCGTCCCGATACTGAGTACCCCTCTAGAGTCTTGCCGTTCAATCCGGGAACCACATCCGAGTGTCAATTCCATATATAGGAACCGGTTTGAGATACACGCCGAACTCTTGCGACCACTTGTGAAACACGTCCGAAACGACTTGCACGTAGAGCATCAACTTAAGTCGAAGCCTTGGGAGACGTGAACAACAGACCATGGACAGATATCAAAAAAAGTCTCACCAGTAAAACTTTCCGCGGACAGTGAGATTGAAAATCGTGAGCGATTGTTTGGATGTAAAAGGGCAGGCTCGACCTATCAAGGGCGTGCGGCTCTTGGCGGCGTCGGAACTGCTCGACTAACTCCCATACACAACTGGCAACTAGCACTTATCCAGCAACGCTCTTTTAGGCATTTTCGAGACGCACGTTTACAGACAACGTTCAGACTACGAACTTGGGCACTTGGTAGGCCTCAGTGTCTCTCAGAAACTCAGCAAGTCTTTCAGACTCTTGGATTGCCGGCGTGAGATCTCAACCTGCTTCCCGTTGCGTAGCTTGATACTTAACCGGCCGTCGATATCGTTTTCTACGGCCTCGATCCAGCGGAGGTTGACGACCTGGCAACGGTTCGCCCGAAAAAAAGTTGTTGGACTGAGTCGTTGCTCGATAGCGGTTAGCGAGCGATAGATGAGCGGTGCATTTCCGCCAAAGTGGAGACGCGTGTAACTGCCCTCAGATTCCATCAATGAAATATCGGTCAACTGCACGATCCAACAGCGTTCCCCCTCGCGCACGAAGATCTGCTGGAAAGCGGACGCAATTCGGCCATTGCAAGGTTCTTTGGCAATCATGGCCAGAGCTTTCCGAGCACGCGTTAGTGCGGCGTCCAGACGCTCAGCTGCGATCGGCTTCATCAGATAGTCGAGCGCACTGACCTCAAAAGCTCGGACCGCATATTCGTCGTAGGCGGTCGTGAAGATGACAGATGGGACATATTCCAGTTTCTCTAACAACTCGAAGCCGCTGCCGCCTGGCATCTCTACGTCGAGGAAGAGAACGTCGGGCCAGCATTTCTGAATAGCGCCCATCGCTTCATCGCAGTTCGACGCTTCGCCGACAACTTTGACCTCGGGATGAGCGCTCAGCAGCCGGCGCAATGCGTTCCGTGCCAGTCTTTCGTCGTCAACGATGAGTGCTCTCACGATGGTAGTCCGTTGGAACGAAGAGGTATCACAACTTCTGCGCTTACGTTGAACTCATCAACAGCGGCCAACGACAGGGAAGCGCGGTCGCCATACATAAGACGCAGCCGCTCTCGGGCGTTGTCGAGGCCAACGGCAGGGAGACCTTCGGTAGCGTCCAACAATTTGCCGGTGTTGGTGACTTCGACCCGCAGGTTTTCATCAAAAATAGCCGTAACAATGACAAGCTCGCCGCCTGCGGGTGATCGCGCAATCCCATGCTTGACGCCATTTTCAACGAGTGTTTGCAACAGCATTGGAGGAAGTTTGGCTCCGACAGTCTTCGGATCGATATCAAAACGCGTACGCAGCCGGTCCTCAAAGCGAACCTTTTCGAGCGCCAGGTAATCTTCAACGGCTCGAAGTTCTTCTGTGAGTGAGACTGTTTCGACGCGGTCTGCCCGCAGCGTGTATCGCAACAATGCAGAGAGCAGATCAATAACCTGTTTTGCCCGATTGCGGTCCTCGTCGATAAGCTCCCGCAAACTGTTGAGGCAGTTAAATAGAAAGTGTGGATTCAATTG
>Ga0126371_10002277_pt1 | contig 16470 bp, 12 predicted proteins | sample PanSoiMetaPlot_4_FD_110145 | JGI IMG/M metagenome (GOLD analysis project Ga0126371, IMG submission 110145) | Tropical forest soil microbial communities from Panama - MetaG Plot_4 | ecosystem: Environmental > Terrestrial > Soil > Tropical forest > Bulk soil | place: Panama | collected 2016-02-17 | reverse complement strand
TGTCGGCGTCATCGTGTCGGACCAGATCAAGCGCCGCTACGATCGCGAACGGCCGAATGTGAGCTTCGAGCAGTACGTCGCAGAGGCCGGCAAGGGGGTGCCGCTCGGCCGCATGGGCCGGGCGGAGGAATTCGCCGCCGTCGCGACTTTCCTCGCCTCGGACGCCGCCTCCTACGTGACCGGCTGCGCGATCAACGTCGACGGCGGCCGCTCTCCTGTCGTGTAACCCGTCGACCGAACGCTCTCCCCGCGGAGAGAGTGGTGTTCCGGGAATTTCTGCTTTCCAGATGAGCACATTAGCCGGGTAGAACCGGTTGCAAATCGTCATGCGCGGGCTTGTCCCGCGTATCGACGCGTTCCTTCCTTGTGTGGGGCGTGGATGGTCGGCACGAGGCCGGCCATGACGGTAAGACGCGAGTTGGCTGCGAATTTTGCAACCTGCCAATTTGGCCGGACCGTCCCCCGTAAGCGGCAAGAGAACCGCCGGCTTTGCGTGGGCAGGACGGCCGACACGCTACCCTATCCGCATATATTTCTCTTCGAGAGCGCGCCAGTGGGCCGTGCCGACGGCGTCCTCGCGTTCCCGGAAGGTTGCAAGATCGGCTTCGATGCGGTGAGTGTCGCCGTCCTCTTTCAGCACCGCCAAGACCTTTTGCGCGGCGCGGATCGCGGCGCGATGGGTCTGCGATGGATAGATCCCGAGGCGGAAGCCCATCGCTTCCAATTCGCTTGCCGGCACCATCGGTGTCTTGCCGCCCTCGAACACATTGACAAGGGCCGGCCCGGCGATCCGCCGGCCGACGACCTGCAATTCCCCAATATTCTGCGGGGCCTCGACAAAGCCCACATCGGCGCCGGCCTCGATGTAGGCGTTCACCCGATCGATCGCCGCCTCCAGGCCCTCGACGGCGCGAGCGTCCGACCGCGCGATTATGACGAGATCGGGGTCCCGCCTCGTGTCGACGGCGGCGTGGATCTTGCCGACCATCTCGGCGAGGCTGATCACTTCCTTCCCCTCGTAGTGGCCGCATTTTTTGGGACTTACCTGATCTTCGATGTGAAACCCTGCGACCCCCGACTTCTCATATTCCCGAACCGTGCGAACGACGTTGATCGCATTGCCATAGCCGGTATCGGCATCGGCGATGACGGGGATCCAGACCGCCTCGACCGTAAGCCCGATAAACCGAACATTCTCGGATAGCGTGAGGAGCCCCAGATCGGGATAGCCGTTCGCGCGCGAATATCCGCCGCCCGTCAGGTACACGGCTTCAAATCCAGACTGCTCGACTAGCCGCGCAGTCAGAGTGTCGTAGGCGCCCGGTACCATCGTGTAGCCGCTGCGGGAGATCAGATCTCTCATCTTCTGTCGGGGTGTCATTTCGCTCTCCGTTACTTCGGCGCAGCGGCCGATGGGTGGAATAGCTGCTCGCCATTCATCTCGTACGCCCCGATCGCCGTCTGGCCTTCTGTTGACACGAGCCAGTCGGCAAGTCGCCGAGCAGGCCCCTGCTTCGCCTCGGGGTGCTTTGCCGGATCGAGTAGAATCACATCGTAGCGATTTAAGAGCCGCGGATCGCCCTCCACCAGGACCGAGAGATCGCCCTTATTGCCGAAACTGAGCCAGGTGCCGCGGTCCGACAACGTGTAGGCCCCCACAGAGGACGCGATGTTGAGCGCCGCCCCCATGCCCCCGCCGATATCGCGATACCACGACCCGTCGCCGATTTTGGTGGGATCGATCCCGGAGGCTCGCCAAAGACGGTGTTCGAGGGCGTCGGTGCCGCTCTTGTCGCCGCGCGACACAAAGGGCGCCCGCGCGGCGGCGACCGCGGTGAATGCTGCGACCGGGTCATGGACCCCTGAAATGTGCGCCGGATCCGCCCGGGGACCGACAACGACAAAGTCGTTCCACGCGATTTGCCGGCGGTCGGTGCCGTGCCCTTGCGCGATGAACTCAGCCTCAGCCTCCGGATCGTGCACCAAAACGAGATCGGCGTCGCCGCGCGCCGCCGTCGCCAACGCCTGGCCGGTCCCCTGCGCGAGAACGTGTACCGAGATGCCGGTTTGTCTGGTGAATTCGAGCAAGATGTGTCCAAGGAGGCCCGAATTATCGACCGAGGTCGTCGAAGCGAGCGTGATCCTCTCGGCCGAGAGAGCTGGCACCGCGCCCATTGCGACGAGACCGCTGAGTATCGTTGCACCGAGCGTGCCCTTCACCACAACCGCCCCCCTCTCATCCCGAGCGCAAAGATGGTTGCGCTGACGACGATGCTGATCCCGATCAAGACAAAGCCGAGGCCGAGAGCAAGCGATAGATTGCCCTTGCTGGTTTCGAGAACGATGGCGGTCGTCATCGTGCGTGTGTAGCCGGCGATGTTGCCGCCCACCATCAGGATCGCGCCGACTTCCGAGATCGTGCGGCCGAACCCGGCAAGCACCGCGGTGACGAGACGGGTCCGCCCCATTGCGAGGAGGTGAGGAAGCGCACGCGGACGCGTTGCGCCGTCAATCAGCAGCGCGCCGCCAAATTCCGCCCACAGCTCGATCGACGCGCTGTGAACGAGCGCCGTTACAATCGGGATCGCGAGTAAGGCTTGCGCGAGAACCATCGCGCCCGGCGAGAACAATAGACCCAGCCCGCCGAGCAAACCCGATCGTGACAATAGCATGTAGAGCGCAAGACCGACCACGACCGGTGGCAGCCCGAGAAAGGCATTGACCACCACGATCACGAGGCATCGGCCCGGAAAGCGATAAATCGCAAGGGCTGCCCCTAGTGGTATGCCACACAGGCTGGCCAGAAGGGTAGCGGAAAGGCTTACCCAAAGCGACAGAGCGACAACTGGAACGAGGGTTTCTGCGTCCAGTATCGCTGGGAGATCCGTCGGAAACAAATCGCCAGTCCCCGTTCGGCCGCGCTTCGCATGCCGAAGCTGCCGTCTGGCGCCAGTCCTGTCTAGAGTCCGCCGCCTGCTACCGCTTTCTGCAAGCTCGGGGAGGCCGAGATGTCGCTATCTCCCGGACCCGTAGCGCCGGCTCGACGAGCCGGCGGGCCATCGGTCGTTTTCGACGCGTGGCCTGCTAATGCTTGCTTTTAGAAGGCTGCGCCCGGCCGAAGCGGTATCCTCGGGGTCGCGACCCTCGTCCTTTGAAGCCTGCGCACGTTCGCGGCGCAGTTCTTCCATACGAGCACGGATCGTCGCAAAGTCATCGGCAGCACGGGGTCTGGTCACGTTCCCTCCTCAAAGCTTCGTCGAGCTTCGATGCGGCTCGAGTGGTTATGGGTGGTCGGCCGATGAATTGGCCTGCCCTCACCCTTGCGCACCCAGAGCCCTTGAAGCAAGGGGAATCACAGAATCGAGTCGAGAAGGTCATACGCCTCGTCGATCAGGCGCTTCGCTTCGGCCTCGTCAATTGGCCGGCCGTTGAATGCGGCATCCTCGAGCATTTCGATCATCCCTCCGGCGATTTTGTCGCGCCGCGCCGTGATCGTGTCGATCTGCGCCTCGAGCGAGTTATAGGTCGCATCATCGCTCTTCAGTGCCCTGGTCGAGATCCCGGTGAGGGTACCCAGACCGAGCTCACCGAGCGGAGCATTGATCTGTTTATAGGCCTCGGCCAGTGCGGAGAGCGTGTCTTGGTGCGCTTGCAACAAAGGGGGGACGACGTGATCGACGAGCGCTTCAAACAGCACACGCCCATCATGGGTGTAGTCGTCTTTAAGTTTGACGAGGCTGAGGATCGTCGGTCGGATGTCGGCGTGATCGCTGAAGATCTCGCCGAACCGGCCCAGCTGATGCACGCCAGGTCCGACTATTCCGAGCCATGTCTTCGTGATGTCTTCCTGAAAATCACCGTGGTTCCAGGCAAAACCGGTTTCTTCGTGAAAGCAGCTCGCCGCGTTCTGCTGTGGCGCGCAAAGCGGTGTCGTCGCACCGGAAGCCGACAGGAAATAATCGGGGTTCGCGAACAGAATAAAATTGGGCGTGCGGTTGGGATCGACCGTGATCATGTGCAGCAAGGCCTGCTCGGCGTGGCCGGCTAGCGCTTGCGTAACCCGGTTTGTACTGCCGTCGGGCCCATCGACGATGTCGAACCCGAGGAGAGCACCGGCCTCGCGCTCTAGCGTGCGCGTTACCGGATCGGTCTGCCCCGGATTGCCGTTGATATAAAACGTCGGCGCCGAGTCGGTGTGCACGCGGAACGGTGTCGTGTCACCGAACTCGGTAGCGAAGACCAGGCTCAGGTCAGCGTCGATCTCCCCCTTCTTGTCGTAGATGCAGGGGGTGGAGATGCCGTCGCAATTCGCCGGCGAGGGCGGCCCGCCGACAAAATGATCGTTCTCATCGGCGGTAACGACGAAAAGGGTGTTATCCTTTGTGATGCCATCCGCGGCGAGCCGGGCGAAGAATTTACCAAACGCATCATTGTACGCGGCAAGCTGCTGGACATAGCCAGCTTCGCCAGGTCCGAAGGTCGCCGCCGTCGGGCTGCTGTGGTTGTCGTGCGCATCCTCGATGTAGCCGTAGACGACCGGGACACCCGCCTCCAGCATCGTCGCGAGATAGCCCAGGGTTTGCGATGCGGAAGGACTGAAACCAGGGAAGCCGGGGTTGGGCGGGTTTGAGCTGTCGGCGATAATGTTGCCGTCAAGGTCCGTCACGGGTCCCCCCGGCGAAATCTGCGGCTGGACATTGGCGTTGCCATAGAGGGCAGTGAAGCCTTCATATCCGCCAGGTTCATCCGTCAGAATGTCGGGTGCGCCATTCTGCGCGCACAGCGTGCTGCCCTTGGCGCAGTGCACGATGATTCCCTCAAAATCCGCCACCGCCTTCGCGTGGTTGTCCAAATTCTCCTGATGTTGTGGAGAATGGGGTCCGAAGACGTTGTCGACGTCGCTCGTCGTGTTCTCAAATTCAATATTGGCGATCGAGAACGCCCCGACATCGCAGCCGGCACGGGTGAACGGCACCCACGGCGCGGGGGCGTTCTTGCCGCGCTGATCGAGCATCTCCGGCAGCCCATCTGCCAACACATCGGTCCAGTAAGTGAAGGAGCTCGGAAAGCTGCTGGCGACACCGTTCTGGTCGAACAGCCCGAAGCTGTTGCCGATCGGGACGCCGAACTTATCGCCGTAAACACCGGTCAGCGAGGTCAAGATGTTGACCGATGTATGCGAGATCAGCGGCGTGTGGTGATTGGTGAAAAGCGTGCCTTGATCTTCGAGAAAATTTAGCAAGTTGGGTATCTGTTCGAGATCAGACGGCACATTTGGGTTGTCACGGCGGAGATGCACATTGTCGAATTGAATGTAGACGATGTGCTTGATGCCGTTGCCGAGTTTGCAGCGTTGTTCGCGGTCGGCAGCGTTCGCCGTTTGCCCGAAAAGCACCGCGGTAAACACCGCGATCGTCAAACCAACGATCCCCTTCATCTTCCAGGTTCCCCCCCAATGCGCTTTACGAACGGAGCGACGCACACGGCGTTGCGCGGGGGAACCTAGTCACAAACTGTTACGAACCGCCGTCACTAGCATGACAGAACGATGACGAAGCCGGGTCCGGCCGCCTGGCCGGTAGCTCAACCCGCTAGAGCGGAGGTGACGCGTGTCAATCCACTTGCTCCCAACCTCGATTATGCGCTTGCATTGGGGTGGGAGGTACGCCACCTGGAACTCGCACATTCGAGGCCGGCGCGGCTTATCGGGAGACGACAACAATGGCAACGCTCGACGACATCGTTGCGGCGGCGGCGAAAGTGTTCCGGACGAAGGGCTATCACGCGGCCACCGTGAGGGACATCGCCGACGAGGTCGGCATCCTCAAGGGCAGCCTTTACCACCATTTCGAGAGCAAGGAGGCGCTCCTTTACTTGGTGGTCAAGGAGCCCATAGCGCAAATGTACCGGACGATCGCCGAAATTGCAGCCGCTGACGAGGCCGCCGCGGAAAAGCTCCGGCGGGCAATCTTTGCTCATCTGGAAGCGTATGATCGCCACCATCCGCACCTCTTTGTTTATCTGCGCGAACGAGAGTCAGTAAAACGCCGTTTTCGTGAGATGATCGGGTTCTCGCCGAAAGAATACGAGCGGTGCTGGCAGCAGATCCTTCGAGAAGGCATCGAGAGCGGCGAGTTTCGCGCAGACCTCGACATTCAGGTCGTGTCGTACGGATTGCTCGGCATGTTGAACTGGGCCTACAAGTGGTATGACCCAAAGGGTCGTTTGAATGTACAGCAGGTAGCGGCGCAGTTTACATCACTCGCGCTTGCGGGCCTTGCCGCCGATGAACCGCTCGCTGCCCCGGTAACGTCGCGTCGCAACCGCATCAAACCGGGCCACGGCCCGCGGTCAGAATTATCGGCTCGCTCGAAGGCTCAGCGTTCGACCCTCGCCCCGTAAGGATACACGAGAAGCGGCGGAGGGCCAGATAACGGTACCGGCCGCTCCTGAGAGCCTCAGATCAGCGTCTTCGTCAACAGGCTGACACCGGAAACAATCAACAGGATCAGCACCGCGCGCCGGAAATTGACCTCGCTCATTCGCCGGTAGAGCGCGATCCCGGTCAACGACCCGAGCAGCACCGCAGGGAGGGTCTATATCCAAAGCAGCCAAAACTGGGTACTAAAAATGGCGGGATGCGCGGCGGCCAAAATACTCAACGAAACCAACTGCAGTGTCAGAATGTAAGGCTGCGTGATACCGCGTGTTTCGGCCTTGCTCAAACCGCGTAGCCCGAGATAGACCACCGGCATTGACCCTGGGAAAGCGGAAAACCTGCCGACGACCCCTCCGGCTGCGCCGACTGCGACGGCCGGTTTCCAGCCGGAAAGCCCGATCCGCAGGCTGTCCGGCTTCAGTAGCACAAAAACGCTGTAAATGATGAGGAAGAGACCGAGCGCGCCGGCGAACACCCCGGCCGGCAGAGCTTGCAATAGCCCGAGGCCGATCGGCGCTCCGACGAGGCCGCCTGCGATATAGGCCGTCGCCCCTTCGCGCTCCGCCGTCCCGCGCAACGTCATTTCCCGGCGCAACGAGCCGACCGAGAGCAGCTGATTGCAGACGGATAGCAGCATGATCAGCGGAACGGCCTGCAGCGGCGGCAGCAGCCATAGCACGCATGCCGCGATCGCCGAAAACGCAAAACCTGAGAGACCGCTGACGAGACCGGCCAGAAACAGCACGACCGCGACGACGCCCGCGGCTGCCGGGCCAACACCTCCCACTGTGGTTAATTTCGCGAAAACAGCGAAGCCGCTGGGCAACCGCATCGGGGTGTTGTCTGCGATGATATGCGAGGTGATGGCAATCCCGGCGACGGCCAAGGTTGTGACGACGGGGACGGCTATTCCAGCGAACGGCGCTCGCTTCGACGCATTAGCCGACACGTTCTCCCTCCTCGATCAGCCGTAGCGCGGCCATGTTTGATCGCGAGAGGATGCCCGACGGCAGAGTTCAAAACTTTGAGAGCCGCTTTATTTATGCTTGAGGCGAGTTTTTCTTTTCCCTAAGAAACGCCCGCTTTAGCCGAACCGGGGAAAAGCGGGTGGTTTTCAGGTTTGGCGATCACGCGCTCGATATAGAACGACGCGAATTGCGCCGCGGGGCCGAACTAATTGCGCTCGAACCTCAGGTCTTCGACCTGCTCATCTATCTGGTGCAGAACCGCGGTCGGGTAGTCAGCAAGGACGATTTAATCCAAGGCGTTTGGGCCGGGCGGATCGTCTCCGACTCTGCATTGACGACGCGCCTCAATGCAGCCCGCAGGGCTGTCGACGACAGCGGCGCGGTACAGCGTGTCATTCGCACCGTGCAGCGCAAAGGCGTGCGCTTTATCTGTGACGTGAGCGAAGAAGGCGAGTCGGCGTCGTCAGTCCGGATCGTGCCCGCTGCAATAGGACCCTCTCCGGCGCCCCGCCTGTCGATCGTAGTGCTGCCGTTTGCGAATCTGAGCAATGACCCGGAGCAGCAATATTTCGCCGACGGGATCACCGGGGATGTGACGACGGATCTGTCGCGAATCCCCGACATGCTCGTGATCTCGCGCAATACCGCTTTCACTTACCGGAACAAACCGGTCGATACCAGGCAGATCGGCCGCGAACTCGGCGTGCGCTATGTGCTCGAAGGAGAGGTTCGGCGGTCCGGAAACCGGGTCCGCGTCACTGCCCAGCTGATCGCTGCCGAAACCGACGCGCATCTCTGGGCAGAGCGGTTCGACGGCGATGTTGGCGATCCACTCACGTTGCAAGACGAGATTACGAGTCGGATAGCGATTGCCCTCAATCTCGAGCTGCTAGATGCGGAAGCCGCGCGCCCGACCGAGAATCCGGACACGCGCGACTACATCTTGCGCGGACGCGCCGCACGCCTGAAGCCACCATCGCCTGAGAATCGGGCAGAGGCGATCGCGCTACACGAGCAGGCGCTCGCGCTCGACCCGCAGTCCGTCGCGGCGCAGAGCTGGTTGGCGATCGAGCTCGCCGCTCGCGTCCTCGATTTTATGACCGGAACGGCGGCGGCGGACATAGCGCGCGCGGAAGGCTTGGTTGAGGGAGCCCTGGCCACAGCGCCCCGCAGCGCGCTCGCACATTTCGCCAAGGCTCAGGTATTGCGCGCACAGCACCGGTATGAGGAGGCAATCCCCGAGTACGAGACGGTGATCGCCCTCAACCGCAACTGGGCGAACGCGTACTCCCTCCTCGGCTGGTGTAAGTTCATGACGGGGTCGATGGAGGAGCTCATTCCGGCTCAGGAACGCGCCATCCGGCTCAGTCCACGCGACCCCGAAATCGGTCTTTTCTACGGCCGAATTGGGCGTGCGCATCTGCTGCAGTCGCGCATCGAAGAGGCGATCGAGTGGCACGAAAAGGCGCGCAACGCCATTCCGGCGCACCCGGGTTTCCGCACATTCCTCGCCGCTGCCTATGCACTCAAAGGCGATACTGGACGCGCTGCCGCTCGCCGAAGCCCGCAGGCTGGTGGCGGACGATCGTTATTCCAGCATCGCCCGCTTGCAGGCCGTTGGATCTTGGGGAGTTCCGAAAGTGCGTGCCTTGTTTGAAACTACCTATATCGCCGGCCTGCGCGGGGCCGGGATGCCGGAGGAATGACCTTCGTGCGACGTCGCATACCGGCTATTTCCTCCGAGCTGACATAGATCACCTTACCGTTTTGCAACCCTGGTTAGGGTTGACAGTCCTAGCCCCAAGGCCTAGCGTCTGAACTCACCAAACGAGCGTTTGGTTCAGCGGTCGCCGTCAGCCAAAGGGAGTCGGGTTATGGGTCGCGCTTACAATGTCGTCGACGCCGACGGTCACATCCTCGAACCCTTGGATCTTTGGGACAAATACATCGACCCCGCGTTCCGCGATCGGGCGCCGCGGATCGCCAAGGGCGAGAATGGCAAGGAGCGGCTCGTCATCGAGGAGCACCAGGTTGGCGACAGCCGGATCGGCATCGGCCGGATCGGCGGGGTCGGGGCCCGACAGGGCGTCGTCGAGGCCGACACGATGGCCTACAAGGACGGCAAGCCCGGCGGCTTCGACCCGCACAAGCGCATCCCTGATATGGATGACGACGGCATCGACGCTGTCTTCCTGTATCCGAGTCTCGGCCTCTTCTCCGGCGCCATTCATGATCCGGAGCTCGCCGCTGCGGTTTGTCGGGCCTACAACCGCTGGCTCGCCGACTACTGCAAGCCCTATCCCGACCGCCTGTTTGGTGTCGCGATGCTGCCATTGCAATCGATCGACCTGGCGATCGCCGAGATGCGGTTTGCTCGCAAAGAATTGGGGTTCCGCGGCGGCTTTCTGCGGCCCAACCCATACAACAACAAAATGATCCACCACCCGGATTACGAGCCCTTCTGGGCCGCGGCCGAGGATCTCGATTTCTCGATCGGCTTCCACGAGGGAGCGTCGAGCGGCATGCCGACCGTTGGTGTCGACCGCTTTGAGGGCCGCGCTGCGCGCCACATCATCTCGCACACGATGGAGATGATGCTTGCCTGCATGAGCGTGATCTGGGGCGGTGTCTGCGAGCGCCACCCAAAGATCCGCATTGGCTTTTTGGAGTCGGGCGGCGGCTGGATCGCACCTTGGCTCGACCGCATGGACCGGCATTTCGACGACCAGGGGTTCAACGATTCCGGCCTCAAGACCCGCCCGAGTGAGCTATTCCAGCGCAATTGCTGGATCTCGTTCGAACCGGTCGAGGGCAGCATCAAGGTGCTTGCCGACTATATCGGCCCGCATAAGATTATGTGGGCGACCGACTACCCGCATTCGGACGGTTTCTTCCCGGGCGCGCCGAAAATGCTGTTGGATCGCCTCGCAGGAACCTCGCCCGAGACAAAGCACGGTGTACTGGCCGGCGGGGCGATGGGCTTCTACGGGTTGAACTGACGCTGAAACCGGCCCCTCGCCCCCTCCCTCGCCCCGCTTGCAGGGAGAGGGTCGGGGTGAGGGCAGCTCTCCTCGGAGGAACAGGAGGGAAAAGATGGCTTCCTCACAGGCGGTAGCAAGCAAAGTCGAACCGGATACGACCTTGGATTTCGACGCGATCGTGATCGGCGCCGGCGTTTCCGGCCTCTATCAGCTCTACAAGCTGCGCGAACTCGGCCTCAAGGTGCGGGTGTTCGAAGCCGGCACCGGTGTCGGCGGCACCTGGTACTGGAACCGCTATCCCGGCGCCCGTTTTGATTCGGAGAGCTGGACCTACGGCTACTCCTTTTCGGAGGAATTGCTCGAGGAATGGGACTGGGAAGAGCATTTCGCCGGCCAACCCGAGACCGAGCGGTATTTGAACCACGTCGCCGACAAGTTCGACCTGCGCCGTGACATCCAGTTCAAGAGCCGGGTTACCAACGCGCATTACCAGGAGGACACGCGCAGCTGGGACGTCATCTTGGAAGATGGCAGGCGCTACTCGAGCCGTTTCCTGATTACCGCCGTTGGCGTGCTCTCAGCGGCGACCATGCCGCGCATTCCCGGCGTCGAGACATTCCAAGGCCAGTCTTGTCACACCCATTACTGGCCCAAAGAACCTGTGACATTCGAGGGCAAGCGCGTCGCAGTGATCGGCACTGGCGCGACCGGCATACAGACAATTACGGAGGTGGCCAAGACTGTCGGCCATCTGACGGTGTTCCAGCGCACGCCCCAATGGTCCGCGCCCTTGCACAACGCCAAGATCACGGACGAGGAGATGCGCCGGATCCGGGCCAATTATCCCGAGATCTTCGCGCGCTGCCAGGAGACCTATGGCTGCTTCATCCATACGACCGACCCGCGTTCCGCCCTTGAGGTGACCGCGGAGGAGCGCGAGGCCTTCTGGGAGAAGCTGTACGGCGAGCCCGGTTTCGGTATCTGGATGGGCAATTTCCGTGACATCCTGATCGACCGCCAGGCAAACCGGCTGATTTCCGATTTCGTCGCCCGCAAGACGCGCGAGCGTGTCAAGGACCCGGTCGTTGCCGAGAAGCTGATCCCGAAAACCTACGGCTTCGGCACCCGCCGCGTTCCGCTCGAAAGCGGCTATTTCGAGGTTTACAATCAGCCGAACGTCGAGCTGGTCGACCTCACCGAGACTCCGATCGAGCGGATCACCCCGACCGGTATCAAGACCAGCGACCGCGAATACCAATTCGACATCATCATCTACGCGACCGGCTTCGATGCGATCACCGGCGCCTTCGACCGCATCGATATTCGCGGCGTGGACGGCGTGTCGCTGAAGGAAAAATGGCAGGACGGGCCGCAGACGTTTCTCGGCATTCTGGTGGACGACTTCCCGAACATGCTGATGGTGATGGGCCCGCATGCTGGGCTCGGCAACTTTCCGCGCGCCGCCGAATACAGTGCCGATTGGGTGACGGGACTCATCCGCTTCGCGTGCGAGCGCGGCCTCACCCGCATCGAGGCCACTGCGGAGGGTGCCGCTGGCTGGACCGACCACGTCATCGAGTCAAGCGAGGGCTTGCTGTTCACCGAGGTCGACTCGTGGATGACGGGCATCAACCGCAATGTCGAGGGCAAGCAGGTACGCCGGATCATGCGCTACAGCGGCGGTCATCCCAAGTTTCGCGCGCGCTGCGAGGCGGTGGTGGCGGAGGGGTATCGCGAGCTGTCGCTAGCTTAGCGCCTGTCTCAAATCGGCCATATCCACCGCAGGTGATCGTCGTCCCCGCGAAAGCGAGGGCCCAGCGGCAACCGCTGCGGCTCCGCGGCCTCTGCGTTCCCGCTTTCGCCGGAACGACAATAACAAGGTTCTTTGTTAAATGACCGTGATAGGTTCCTGATAGGTCGCGTGCGAGTAGGAGGAGAGTGATGGACGTCGGGATCCAGATGGTGCTCGCCACCTATGGCTGGCAGGGCATGAGCGACGATCAGGCGTGGGACGAGGAAATTCGGCTGGCGCGCCTTGCCGAGGAACTCGGCTTCGACGCGCTCTGGGCGGTCGAGCACCACTTCAACGACTACTCCTTCTGCCCCGATAATCTGCAATTGATGGCTTATCTGGCAGCGCTGTGCCCGAATATCGACCTCGGCACCGCTGCAGTGATCCTGCCGTGGAACGACCCGCTTCGCGTCGCCGAAAAGGCGATCGTGCTCGACATGCTGAGCAAGGGACGGCTGCGCCTTGGCCTCGGCAGGGGCTTGGCGCGCCGTGAATTCGCCGCGTTCCGCCAGACGATGGAAGAGAGCCGCGAGCGGTTCGACGAGAGCGCTGCAATGATCCTTGAAGCATTGCGCACCGGCTGGATGGAGGGCGACGGCAAATATTACAAGCAGCCGCGCATCGAGCTGCGGCCGCGGCCGAAATACAGTTTTGAGGGCCGCATCTATGCGGTCGCCGCGAGCGACGACTCGGTCGAAGCCTGCGCCCGGCTTGGCGCGCGCATGGTGATGTTCGCCGACCGGCCTTGGCCGTTGCGCATGCCGGCGATCAATCGCCACCGCGAGCTCACGCGCCAGTATCACGGCCGCGAGGCTTTGCCGATGCTGATCGCAGATTTCTGCGTGTGCTGGCCCGATCTCACCGAGGCCGAGGAGATCTCCCGCCGGCATATGCGCTTGTTCGTGCAAAGCAATGTCGAGCATTACGAGCTGATGAGCGACCATTTCTCGACGGTTAAAGGCTACGACGCTTACGCGCAGAAATCCGAAATCGTCCGCAAGACCGGGCTCGACGGTATGACCGAGGGCTTTATGAAAGCCGCGGTTTGGGGCCCGCCAGACCGCATTCTGCGCATGCTCGAAGAGCGGCACGAGGTGGTCGGCGATTTCGAACTCGCGACCTCGTTCCGCTTTGGCGGTATTCCGTTCGACGTCGCCGAGAAATCGATGCGCTTCTACGCGAGGGAGGTTCTGCCGGTAATCCAGTCCTGGCAAACAGCTCACGCTCCGGCAGTTGTCGAACGGGCAGCGGCGGAATAGATGCCTGATCGCCTCAAAGGCCGTCGGATCCTCATCACCGGCGCCGCCTCCGGAATCGGGCGGGAAACCGCAGAGCTATTCGCGGCGGAGGGGGCCGCGTTGACCTTGCTCGATTGTAATCGCACAGGACTGACTGAAGTCGCGCGAGAGACACGCGGGCTCTCTGTCGAGGCGGATGTGACTCAGGAGGCGTCAGTGGCGCGAGCCGTCGAGCGGGGCGCTACTGCAATGGGTGGTATCGATGGGGTCGTCAACGCCGCCGGCATCGTGATTCACGGTCCGGTGCTCGATGTTGGGGTTGCGGACTGGCGGCTCGTGCTCGACGTCAATCTGACCGGCACGTACATCGTCGTGCGCTGCTGCCTGCCATGGCTCCAGAAGACGCCGTTTGCGACGATTGTGAACATTGCCTCTGGTCAGGGCCTTCTGCCCAATATCCCTAATACAACGGCCTATGCCGCCTCGAAGGGCGGCGTCGTCAATCTGACACGGGCGCTTGCCGCCGAATTGGCGCCGTCTATTCGCGTCAACAGCGTATGCCCCGGTATGGTCGACACGCCGATGACTGCGGGCTTCGAGCGGCCGTTAGACCGCTATGCGCTGAAGCGCATCGCCGACCCGCTGGAGATTGCTCAGGCGATCCTGTTTCTCACCAGCACCGAGTCCTCCTTCGTCACTGGTGCGGCATTAGCGGTGGACGGCGGACGCACGTTCCATTGAATCTCGCCGGTGTGGCCGACAGGCATTTGCCGGCACTGTCGCCCTGAGGATCACTAATGAGACGACGAGAGTAGTCAGCCCGTTAGATCACCTGGATATCATGATAGAGCTTTGGCATTTTATGATCGCGCTCTGGTCCCGCTCGGCATAAAGCGATTGGTAACTAAAGTGTTTCATGCGGCTTTGGGAGGCTCCGTCATCGCCACTCAACGTCATCACTCCCGACCATAGGCAGCGGAGGCGCCTCTCAACCGTGCCAACAATGCTGCCAGGATTTGTTCACGCTCGCGCCGCATGCCGCACCCGAGCCGATATTCGAGGAATTAACTCCCTCGCCGCCGTTGCCGCTTGCCATCCGCCAGCGGATGTCCGAGCATCCGGCACCGTCAAAGCGAGGGGAGCGTGGACATGCCAGGCCCCGATGCCCCGCCTGTCTCACAGATCGATCCATTTTGCCGGGAATTTTTCGAAGATCCGTTTCCCGCCTATGAGGCGCTGCGCGAGGCCGGTCCGGTCACCCGCCTAACGCGTTATGACGTATGGGCAGTGGCACGCTACGAACAAGTGCATAGCGTCCTGAACGACTGGCAGACTTTCTGTTCGAGCCGCGGCGCCGGGCTCACCGATTTTGCCAAGGAGGCGCCTTGGCGCCCGAAGAGCCTCGTACTGGAGACGGACCCGCCGCTACACGACCGCACGCGTCGAGTACTTAACCGCGTGCTTTCTGCAGCGGTAATGCAGTCGTTGCGCGAGCGGTTTACGCAAGAGGCAGACGCGCTGATCAATGATCTCGTTGTACGCGGCAGCTTTGATGCGATCCCTGACCTGGCGGAGGCCTATCCGCTGACCGTGTTTCCCGATGCGATGGGCATGCCGCGAGAGAACCGGCACTTTTTGCTGCCCTATGGCAACATGGTGTTCAACTCCTTCGGCCCTCGCAATGAATTCTTTGACGCAGCGGTCGCCGACGCGCAACCGGTATTGGATTGGCTGCAACGTCAGATGCAGCGGGATGCGTTCGCGCCCGGAGGGTTCGGCGCGGTAATCCATGCGGCGAGCGATACTGGCGAGCTGACCGCGGAAGAAGCGCCGATCGTTGCCCGGTCGTTGCTGACCGCCGGTGTCGATACGACGGTGAGCGGCATCGGCGCTGCCGTCTATTGCCTCGCTCGATTTCCGCAGCAGTTCGCACGCCTCTGCGCTGATCCGTCATTGGCCCGCGCCGCGTTTGAGGAGGCGGTGCGGTACGAGAGCCCGGTGCAGACCTTCTTCCGCACCACGACGCGGGCGGTCGAGATCGACGGCGTGCCGATCGAAGAGGGGGAGAAAGTGCTGATGTTTCTGGGCGCCGCCAATCGCGACCCGCGACACTGGGAGCGTCCGGACGAGTACGACATCGCTCGCCGCGGCATCGGGCATGTCGGGTTCGGCAACGGCATCCATCAATGCGTCGGCCAGCTATTGGCGCGGCTCGAAGGCGAGTGCGTTCTTTCAGCACTCGCGCGCAAGGTCGCATCAATCGAGATTACGGGCCCGACACAGCGGCGCTACAACAACACATTGCGGGCACTCGCCAGCCTGCCGGTGGCATTACGACCTGTGTAGATCCCTCCAGCGGAGAGAGCGCGATGCCCGAACCCTATTCCCGCTATTCACGCCTCAAATTCGATCGCCCGCATGCCAAGGTTCTCCGCATCACGATGGAAAACGGACGCATGAACACAACCGACGCGGCTCTGCATGCCGAGCTCGGCGACATCTGGCGCGATGTCGACAGAGACCCGTCTGTCAACGCTGTCGTCCTTACTGGCGCCGGCAAAATCTTCTCGGCCGGCGGCGATTTCGCGATCATCCAGGAGAATATCGACGATTTCGCTTCGCGCGCCCGACAATGGAAGGAGGCCCGCGACATCGTCTATAATATTATCAATTGCAACAAGCCCGTCGTCAGCGCGATGCGCGGTGTCGCCGTCGGCGCTGGCCTTGTCTGCGGTCTGCTCGCCGACATCTCCATTGCGACAAAGGACTGCCGTATTATCGACGGACATACGCGGCTGGGGGTTGCCGCGGGCGACCACGCTGCAATCGTCTGGCCGCTCCTATGCGGGCTGGCCAAGGCCAAATATTATCTCTTGCTGTGCGATCAGGTGCTTGGCGAGGAGGCTGAGCGCATTGGGCTGATCTCGCTCGCCGTCGACGACTCTGAGCTCGATGCCAAGGCGGTAGAGATTGCCACTCGTCTCGCGGAAGGTGCGCAGAGCGCGATCCGCTGGACGAAATACGCCCTCAACAATTGGCTGCGCGCAATGGG
>Ga0126371_10002276_pt1 | contig 16473 bp, 15 predicted proteins | sample PanSoiMetaPlot_4_FD_110145 | JGI IMG/M metagenome (GOLD analysis project Ga0126371, IMG submission 110145) | Tropical forest soil microbial communities from Panama - MetaG Plot_4 | ecosystem: Environmental > Terrestrial > Soil > Tropical forest > Bulk soil | place: Panama | collected 2016-02-17 | reverse complement strand
TATCAGGACGACGGCGACACGCCTTATTGGCGCGCCATCTACGATGGAAAGAATCGAGTCGCGGTCGCCATCGTCGCCAATTCGGATTTGGGCGATTCGTGGGAATACGCCGACGATCCTTCTTATCCGGAGAAGTGGTCCGGCCTGGGGATCCGCATCGCGGTGAACTACATCGCCTATGGTTTCACCCACTGATGCGGGCTTGTTAGCGCAGCGTCAGCTTCTGGACTCTCCAGTTGCCTATCTCGCCTACCAGCAGCTCGCTTTCACTCCGGCAACTGAGGGCGTTCACGGTTCCGAACTCCTTGGGCAGCTTCCCGGCCTTGCCGAATTTTCCGACGACCTTGCCGGTCAAGTCCAGCTTGTAGATCTCGCCTCCAGCGTCAATATCGTCGGGAGGATTGGAATTCGAGCTGTACAAGAATTGCCGGGCGCCCGGGGTGATGCACATCGCCGCCGGGCTTCCGATATTCGTGAACTGCGTTTTGAAAGTCCCGTCGCCGTCGAAGACCTGAATCCTTTTGTTGGCGCTGTCTGCCACGTACACGTTGTTCTTCGCGTCGATGGCGATGCCGTGCACCTGGTTGAACTGCCCCTGCTCAGAGCCGCGCGATCCCCAGGACTTGACGAATTTGCCGTTCTTATCGAACTTCGCCACTCTAGCGTTGCCCAGACCATCAGCCACGTAGATATTGCCCGCCGAATCCCAGGCCACGTCGGTGGGGCGGTTGAAAATGTCGCTCTGCGCGCCCGCGCCGGGAGGTCCACCGCGTCCACGCCCAGCACCCCCCTCGGCTCCGGCAGGTTCACCCGCGCCTGGGGCCGCGCCTCGTGCGCCAGCAGCGCCGCCGGGCTGAGGCGTGAGCGGCAAAGCCGGCACACGCTCCGCTTCCGCTTTTCTGCCGAGCAAGAGCGCGACCTGCCCGTTCGGGTCGAACTTGATCACCATACTCGACATCTGATCGACGATCCACACGTTATCCTGCGGATCTATCCGCACCTGCTGGGCCTCCAGGAATCCGTAAGAGTCCTGCCCGATTTCACGAACGAATCCGCCGCCCTTGTTGAACTCAAACAGCCGCGAGCCTCCATGAGCGAATGGCCGCGCACTTCCGATCGTGATCGTCGGATGGCCGGTGCGGGTGTAAACGAAGACGTCGCCCTTGGAGTTCGCAGCCACGCCGGCGACTTCCCCCAGGTAGATGTTATTCGGCAGCTTCAGGAAATCGGCGGAAGAATCGAAAGCAATTTCGGGCGCCTGCGCTGCGGTGGGAATCGCGCTTATCAAGATCGCGAGCAATGCGTTTCTCATGACAATCCCCCTAATGGTTTCTCTATCTGGCGGCGGCCGACGCCGGTTTCTCCGTCGGAGGCTTCAACAGAAGCTTCTGCACCCGCCACGACTCGATTTCCGCCACGATGATTTCGTTCGGATTGCGGCAATCCATCATGTGCACCACCTGAAAGCCTCCCGGCAGCTTGCTGGCGTGCCCGAACTTGCCGAGAATTGTCCCGTCCAGCTCCATCTTGTAAATCTCACCAGTGTTGTCCCAAGATCCGGGCGGATTGCCATTCGGATTGGAATTGGAAGTAAAGAGGTACTGATGCGGACCCGGCGAGACGCACACCGTCCAGGAGGTGCCGATGTTATCGTAGGAGGCCTTGAACTTGAGATTGTTATCGTACACCTGCATCCGGTTATTGGAGCGGTCGGCGACGTACACGTTGCCTTTCGCATCCACCGCCAGCCCATGGGGCAGGCTAAGTTGCTCGGGTCCCGATCCGGGGGCCTCGCTGCCGACTTGCGCGAGGAATCTACCGTTCTTGTCGTATTTCACCACTCGATTGTTGACGTATCCGTCGGAAACGAAGATATTGCCTTGCGGGTCCCAACCCACATCCGTCGGCCGGCCAAGTGTATACTTCCCGGCGGGTTGGCGAGGGGGTGGTGGATTGGTGGCTACCGCTCCGGCCACTACTTCCGGCCGGTGGCCCAGCACCATCACGATCTTCCCAGCAGGATTGAACTTGATCACCATGTTCGTCCCTTCGTCCACCACCCAGACGTTGTCCTCCGGATCAACGCGCACCGAATGGGCGAACTCGAAGCCGTAGTTTCCCTCCCCGATCTCGCGCACATACTTGCCGTTTTGATCGAACTCGAACAGGCGTGTGTTGGCGCTGCGGGTGAAGACGAAGAGATGGCCCTTGGAGTTGGTCGCCACCCCCATGGCTTCGCCCATATACAAGCCCGGCGGCATTTTCAAGTAATTCGGCACAGTGTCAAATGGGATTTCCGGCACGTTCTGCGCCTTAGCCTTGGACTGGGCCAGCGCCGGCGCAGCCAGGAGCGCCATTCCGGCCATACACGGCATCAACCATCGTTTCATGGGCACCTCCACAACTCGGGTAACAATCTATCATAGGCGGCTGCGGTGGAGAACGCGGAGTGATAACATCGTTGGCCATGAACACGGCTCAGCGATGGTTCTCTTTCGGGTCGGCCGCCGTCCTCGCGCTGCTTTTCCCCGCGAGCTTGCCCGCGGCGGGCTGCGGCAAAATCAAACTGGACTCCACCGAAGCCGTGATCGCCGCCCCCGATCACCACAAAGTGGTCCTCGAAAATGATGCGGTGCGCGTCCTGGAGGCCACCGTTCCGCTGCACAGCAAAGAGCCGCCGCACACGCACTTCTGGCCCAGCGCCTTCTTCGAGCAAACCTCCCCGCGCGAAGAGCCTTGGAAGGCTGTGAACCTCCGCTGGTCCGCTGGGGGGCCGAGCAAAGGATTTGACAGCAGCGACCGCGACCGCCACAATCTTTTAATCGAGTTGAAGAATGCGGACTGCCAGCCTGCTCCGTCGCCGGCCGCGGGGCTGCCGCCTACCGACGCAGTCAACGTTCACGATCCCAACATGACCATCGCCCTGGAAAACGCCTACGTGCGAGTGCTGAGCGTCAAGATTCCCCCCGGCGAAAGGGAACCCTGGCATACGCACACCTGGCCCGCCGTGGTCGTGTATTTCGGCTTGCCGGCCTCTGTGCGCTACACCGCAGATGGCCAGAAGACCGCGCGGGCCGAGTTAAAGGACTTGCAGGTCACCTATGACCCAAACGGCCAGCCTTCGCACTCCATCGAGAACGTCGGCGCATTTCCTTATCAGGCATACCGGGTGGAGCTTAAGCCCACCACTCGAACCCCGGTGCAATAACAATGTCAATTCAGCGATTCTTCCCCGTTGCTCTGGCCGTTGCGTCGCTCGGCTCGATCTCGCCGATTCATGCCGCAACGCCGCCCAAGACGCTTCGCTTATACGTATTCGATTGTGGCGTTCTCGACATTCCGGATACTTCGAATTACCAGTTCAAGCCGGAGGAGCTCGCCTCCAAGAACATGTCGGTCGCGTGTTTTCTCGTGGCGCATCCCAAGGGAACCTTAATGTGGGACACGGGCGCTGTCCCCGACCGTAATTTCAAACCCGGCGGCGGTCCGGCGACCCTTCGCTACGCGACGGTCCGCCGCCCCCTGGAGACGGAACTGAAAGAAGTGGGCTACAGTCCGGCCGATATCACTTATCTCGCTATCTCTCACTTCCACTGGGACCATGTCGGCAACTCGAATCTGTTTGCTCGTTCCACGTGGCTGGTCCGCAAGGAAGAGCGCGACGTCATGTTTTCCGACCCGCCTTCGACCCGCACCGAGCCCGCCAATTTCAGCGAGCTCAAAAACGCCAAAACCATGTTCATCACCACGAACGACTATGACATCTTCGGCGACGGATCGGTCGTGATCAAGGCCGCTCCCGGCCACTCGCCCGGCCATCAGGTGCTTTTCCTTAAGTTGAAGCAGACCGGCCCAGTGGTGCTCAGCGGCGACCTTTATCACTATCCGGAAGAGCGCAAGCTCCACAAGATTCCCACCTCCGAGTTCAATGCGGAGCAAACCGCGGCTTCGCGCGCCGAAGTGGAAGCGTTTCTCAAGAAGACCGGCGCGCAGCTTTGGATCCAGCACGATTTGATCGCGAACCAGAAGCTGAAGAAAGCGCCGCAATATTACGAATAGAGGCTCGGGCCGTATACGCGGGCCACGTAGTCCTCAGCGTGATGTGAAGAAATCCTTAACTGTCGCCGCGACGGATCAGGAAGATGTGCTCGACCCCTTGCATAGCGCAGCGGAGCGGCCCTCCTCATCCAGAGCGATATGAACGACATGGCGTCGCACGGCAAGCGAAACCAGGGAAGAACTGATCCATCCAACTGCTAAAGACACAAAGATACGGCGTAGACCCGAGTTGGAGGCAGCTCTTTGGAAGAGGGCCGCAACCAAGAGAAGCGGCGCGGCGCCCACCAAGAAATGCAACAGCTTAAAGCTTCTGGAGCGACCGTCCATGCGGGGAATGATGGTGTGAAGTTCGATAAACCACACTACGGCGCTCAGCGCGCTACAGATTGCCGCGGCCAGTCCAAAGCGTACTCCCAAGCCGGGCGCCCTGTGCGCACCGTGGAACCATGGACTCACCACACCGCGGCAGACTGAAGACGATGGAGATGGGAAACGCGGGTTCGTTCTTCGCTTGCTTGACGAGGCTCTCCGCAAGCTTCAGCATCAGGTTCGTCTTGCCGGCGCCGGGCTCTCCGAGGATCAACAGTTGCCGGCCGGACTGCTCGAAAATCTGTTGGACAGACCCTGTGACGGGACGTTCTTGCAGCGTGCCGGATTCGAGCAGCGCGTATTCTCGGAGCTTGGCGGGCACGGCCGCGGGCATTTCCGTCAACCCCAAGTCAACCCGACTCGCTCTTTCTGAACTTTTTCCAGCAGGCGTGTACGCAGATTGGGTTCGAAGGAGCGTTTGAAATGTCCGTGCTTTTCCCGCGTGGTTTGCGCGAATAGAGCCAGGCAAGGATCGCCACACGAATCCCGATGACTACTGCGCCAACGCCGATCAGCGCAATTTGAAGGCTATCTTGAAGGACGAAAGAGATGTCTTCCGAGAGATTCGCGCACGCAATGGGGAACGGCGGCCCGCCGAACGCGTTCCCGCGGCCCGTGCTGCTGGGGACGATCGCCGCGCGCCCGCCGCGTCCTGGATTTGATTGAAAAAGTCGGTGGGGGCCGATGGCCCGCGCTCATTCTTGGCGAAACGGGAACAGGCAAAGAAGTGTGGCGCGAGAGATTCACGCGCACAATCCCCAAGGCCCCTTCATCACCATCGATTGCTCGGCGCGGGTGGGGCCCCTAATGGAAAGCGAGCTGTTCGGCCACGTCAAAGGAGCCTTCACGGGCGCCGCGCACAGCAAGACCGGGCTGATTGAAGCCGCCAACGGCGGCACGGCGTTTTTCGACGAAATCGGCGAGCTGCCGCTCGACCTGCAAGCGAAACTGCTGCGGGTGCTCCAGGAGAAAGAATTTTGGCCGCTTGGATCGCTGACGGTAAGGCGGTCTGAATTCCCTGTCATCGCCACGACCAATCGCGATCTCGTCAAGGAAGTGGAGAAAGGCGCGTTCCGGCGCGATCTCTTCTTCCGGCTGAATGTCGTGAAGATTCAACTCGCGCCGCTGCGCGAGCGGCAAGAAGACATCCCGGCGCTCATCGATCACTTTCTGGCGCGCGCTGGCGCGAACCGCAGCCTCACGGCGGAGGCGCTGGAAGTAATGATCAGCTATCCATGGCCCGGGAATGTGCGGGAGTTGGAAAATTGCAGCCAGCCGATGGTGGCGCTCCATCCAGGCCCGCTGTTGCACGTGGGGGACTTGCCCTCGCCGCTTCAAAACCATCTGGCGCAAAAGAAATTTCAGTACATGACGGCCGTAGCGCAGGGAACTCCTCCAGGCGAAACGCTGCGCCGGGCGGGCCTTCGCCGCCTTCCGGATCGCAAAAACCGGCGGAGCTGCTTCCTTCGTCTCCGATAATCCCGATCGCCGAATTGGAGCGCCGCGCCATCCTGCATGCGCTCGATTACACCGGCGGCGATCGCGCCATTGCGGCGCATCTGCTTGGAATCGGGCGGACTACGCTTTATAGGAAGCTCAAAGAATACAAAGTCGAGTAGGCGGCTGCCGTATCATCCACTCGTTGAGCTGCGTCTAAGATTTAGGAGGGCGAAACATGCCCCTCGAAATCGCTATCTCGATCGCGGTCTTGCTCGGGGCCGCTTCCTTAAGCGCCGCCAGCGCGCCGGCCGTGATCTTGAATTCAGGGTCCACCAATACCGCGGGATTCCGGCTGGCTGTGGAGAAGTCGGGCGATGCCGAATATGCGCCCATGCCGCGGAAATACGGTCCCCAAAGCTCATCTCCCTCGGAGGCGACACGCCGCAAGCTTCCAGACGCCCTGGTTCAGCGCTTTTATTCGGATCTGGAATCGGCTAAACCTATTGCGAGTCTGCCGCGGGAGCGATGCATGAAGAGCGCTTCGTTCGGCGCAACTACGATCATTCAATTCGGCGGTGAAGAGACGCCGGATTTGAGTTGCCCGAATGCGCGGAACGCACACACGCGGGCGCTGATGCGCGACGTGGAGGAAATCAGAGGGTTCTTTCAGTCTCGCTGAAGTCGGCAGTCAGGGCTGAAGCGTAAGTTTCGTCTGGCCGGCCGCCCCCTTGTAGATAAGCTCAAGGGAATCGATCCCCTTGCTCTGACCCCTATAAGGGAAGAAAATCAGTCCCGCCTGCGGCACCGGCCGGTCTCCCTCCGCCATCGAAGCCTTCACAGTCCGCGCGACCCATCCGCGCTGGACCTCCACGGAAGGCTTGGGGGGCGGAGGCGGCGGGTCGCCCTGGCCGCCACCTCCTCCCCCACCGCCGCTGAAACTCGACTTGTTTTTCGCCTCGGGCGGTTTGGGAGGTTCCCACTCTGGGTCTTTAAGAGACGGCGCTATCATGCCGTAAGGCTGGCTGGGCAAAGTATTCTTCTTGCCGTTGATGCGCAGTGAAAAATCATTCACCGACAATCGGATCTTCGCGCCTGGCTCGCCGAAAAAGGCGGCCTCCACAACTACGTAGTCTTCCGTGGTCAGCGTCCCTTGCGGCGTGGGAACAAAATGTCCCTTGAACTCGGCGGCAATCGTGACGGCGCCGGCTTTGGCCTGTGCGGGATAGTCGGAGGGCGCGGATCGAGGTGGCAATTCTCCTGGTTCGTTTGCGCGCGGGGGTGTCGGCGTGTTTTGGGAATACAAGCACAGCGCCGCGGCCGCCACGCCGCAAACCATCGCGCCGGCTCTTGCTGCCGGAAACTGCATAGTAACAATCAGCATAACTCACGCCGCCGGCTGCTATAATTCCGGGAGTTGCGAGGTTAGACGATGCGAAAGATTCAAGTCGCGCCGGTTCCCACCGCTCTCATGCTGTGTTTGACCTGCGCGCCGCTGAGCGCGCAGTGGCTGGATTACCGAACGGCCGGCATTCCCCGGACGCCGGAAGGCAAGGCGGATCTTTCGGCGCCCGCGCCGAAGAAGGCCAACGGCCAGCCCGACCTGTCCGGAATTTGGCTGGTGCCCGGCTTGAAATATCTGATCAACATCGCCGCCGACTTGAACGGCGTTCCCTTCCAGCCCTGGGCCGCGAAGGAATATCAGCAGCGCCGCGACACGCTCGGCAAAGATGACCCGAACAATTTCTGCCTGCCCTCGGGCTTCCCTGAGAAGATTGCAGTCACCTCTCCTTGGAGAATCGTCGAGACTCCCAGCATGACGATTTTCCTGTATGAATCCCGCACCATTTTCCGTCAAGTTCTGACCGACGGCCGCCCGCTGCCCAAAGACCCAAATCCCACCTGGCAGGGTTACTCGATTGGCAACTGGGAGGGCGATACGTTCGTAGTCGAGAGCAACGGCTTCAACGGCAAGGCCTGGATGGACACCAACGGGCACCCTACCACCGACGCGCTGCACTTGGTCGAACGCTATCATCGCAAAGACTTCGGACATCTGGAGATCCAAATCGACATCGACGATCCGAAGGCGTACACCAAGCCGTGGACTGTCCACGAAGTCGCTGTTTATCAGCCTGACACCGAACTGCTTGAATACATCTGTGAAGAGAACAACCGCGATCCCGGGCACTTTGTGGGAAAGTGATTTGGGTCCCCCCCCGGGCAAAAAGCTAAATCGCCCCACCATTCGTAAGAGGCTCTCAGCGTTTCCGCTAGTAGGAGAGCGCCACGGGTTCGGTGCTGCATCTCATGAACTACCAGCCGTGCTGCCGCATCCGATCCATGATGTTCGCACTGAATTGATTCATCCAAGCGGGCTTCCTGCGGCGCGGCGAAGGCACGCATGCAGCGAGCCTCGCTGATTGTTCCCGGTCGAGGTTTGCGGGCGTCGCGTGGTAGTGGTAGTTGGCTGCCGCCGCGGCTCCATAGATGCCCGGTCCCCACTCGATCACGTTCAGGTAGAGTTCGAGCACGCGCTGCTTGCCAAGAATCCAGTCGGCAATCGGAGCCAGCGTATACTCAAACGCTTTGCGAACGGGGTCGCGGTAGGTCGTGAAGAACAGATTCTTGACAAGCTGCTGTGTAATCGTGGAGGCGCCCCGGCGAATCTTGCCCGTATCCCGACTTTCTTCCGCGACTTGTTCGACCTGCTCCCAATCGATGCCGTGGTGCTTGTAGAAATGTCCGTCTTCCGCCGCGATCACCGCATGCTGCAGGTTGGGGGAAATCTGTTCAAGCGCCACGAACTTGTAACGCTTCCTGTACGGGCGGCCCGAGACCTTGGCCTCAATGCGCCGCTGAATCTGAACGCCGGTGGTGGGTGGATCAAAGGAGCGGAGAGCGAACAAGCTCGCGATCCAGAACAGGTACAAGCACGCGACCAGGGCAAGCGCCATCTTGAGAAGCCGACCGATCCAGCGTGTCACAGGGGATAGTATGGCGCAGGGCAGGCGCTCAATGCTGCAAGGAGTCACCTTCAGGTTTTTCTAACTACAGGCTGAAACCATGGGCGGGAGCGGCAGTATATCCAAACAAATGCCGCGGCTCTTTTCCGATCTGAAATTCGCCTTCCGCTCGCTTCGTAACAGCCCGATGTTCACGGCCGTAGCGGTGCTCTCACTGGCTCTCGGGATCGGCGCGAACACTGCTATCTTCAGCTTGCTTGACCAGCTTCTGCTGCGGTTGCTTCCCGTCAAAAATCCGCGCGAGCTGGCGCTATTTACCATGCGCGGCCAGCACTACGGCAGCAACTGGGGCTACAACGCGATCTCGTATCCGATGTACCGGGATTTCCAGGACCACAATGAGGTCTTCTCGGCCATGTTCGCGCGATTTCTCTTCTTCCCGAGCATTATCATCGACGGCGCTCCGGACCGGGTGCAGGCCGAGCTTGTATCCGGCACGTACTTCCCGGTGCTCGGCGTTGGGGCGGCCATCGGCCGCACGTTCACGCCCGACGACGACCGCACGCCCAGCGGTCATCCGCTTGCAGTCATCAGTTACAGCTTCTGGGAGACGCATTTCGGCAAAAACCCAAACGTGCTCGGAAAGAAAATTCTGATTAACAATGTCCCGCTGACGATCGTCGGCGTCACGCAAGCCGGCTTCAACGGCCTGGATCTGGGCAACGCCGCCCAACTCTTTATCCCCGTCATGATGCAGGCTGATTTGAAGGCGGGGCCTCGGAACGCTCTCAAGGATCGCCGCAGCCGATGGGTCAACGTCTTTGGAAGGCTCAAGCCCGGCGTGTCTCAGGAGCGCGCGAAGGCATCGCTTCAACCGTTCATGCACTCCATGCTCGAAATGGAAGTGCGCGAACCGGCTTTCCGCAACGCCTCGGATATCGTTCGCCAGCAATTTCTACAATGCTATATCGACCTCGTGCCGGGATCGCAGGGGCGCGGATTCTTGCGCGAGCGGCTCCGCGGGCCCCTATGGGTTTTGATGGCCATCACCGGGACCGTACTGCTGATCGCCTGCGCGAACCTCGCCAATCTCCTGCTTGCGCGAGCCGCGGGGCGCGAACGGGAAGTCGCCGTTCGCCTGGCCGTGGGCGCCAGCCGCTGGCGCATTGTCAAGCAGCTTTTGACTGAAAGCCTGCTGCTTGCGTGCCTCGGCGGCGGCCTCGGTACGGGGATCGCTTTCGGCGCAGATAGAATCCTTCTCGCGGCCTTTGTGCCCGCCAATCTGGACGGTTTGAAAATATCCGCGGCTCCCGATATTCCAGTTCTGTTGTTCACCGTCGCGTTGACTGCTGTAACGGCGGTGCTTTTTGGCCTGCTCCCCGCCCTTCGCTCGACCAAGCCGGATCTCGCGCCCGCGCTCAAAGAGAACGCCGGGTCTGTGGTGAGCGGCGGCAGCGTCCTGCTGCGAAAGACGCTGGTGGTTTCGCAGGTGACGCTATCGCTGTTGCTTTTGGTCGGCGCGGGATTGTTCATGAAGAGCCTGATCAATCTGAAGAACCTGGGGCCAGGCTTTCCGGTCGAGCGCCTGATTGCCTTCGATCTCAATCCCCCTAACGCAGGCTATTCCGTCGTTCAGGCCAAGCAGTTTTATCAGCGTCTGGAAGACAATCTTCGGGCGATTCCCGGCGTACGCTCCGCCGGCCTTGCAGCCATGCGCATTCTGCAAAATAACGAATCCGACAATTGGGTCACGATCGAAGACTATACGCCGCGTCCCGGCGACCGCCCTGACGCCTTCATGAATTGGATTGGCCCAGGTTATTTCGCGACGCTCGGCGTGCCGATCGTCGCCGGCCGCGATTTCACGGCCGCCGATACCGAAGAGCTTTTGCACCGCGAGCCGGATAACTGGGTCCCCGCAAAGATCATCGTCAACCAAGCCTTCGTGAAGCGTTACTTCCGGAGCGGCAATGCTATCGGCCGCCATATCGGTTTCGGTATCGATCCAAACACGAAGACGGATATGGAGATTATCGGCGTGATCAAGGACATCAAGTACATGAATCTTCGCTACGATGTCCCCGACCAGGCGTTTGTTCCGTATCGGGCGATTCGCTTCCCCATGGGCATGACCGTATTCGTGCGAACCGCCGCCGATCCCGCGGCGATGTTTCCGCTGCTGCGCGCCAAGGTCCATGAAATGGACGCAAGCCTCCCCGTCAGTGGCATGCACACCATCGAATCCGACATCAACGACACTCTCGTCACCGAGCGCCTCACCGCAAATCTCTCGGTAGTCTTCGGTTCTCTTGCGACTCTTTTGGCCATGATTGGGCTTTATGGCGTGATGGCGTACTCGGTTGCGCGGCGGACGCGGGAAATCGGGATTCGCATGGCGCTGGGCGCCGTACAGGGAAGCGTTATTTGGATGGTGATGAGAGAGGTTCTGCTGCTGGTGGCAGTCGGGGTTGTGGCGGGCCTGCCGGCCGCGTTTGGGCTCACCGGTCTGATTCGCGCTCAGTTATATGGCGTAACTCCCAACGATCCTCTAACGCTGGCGCTGGCGACGGTGGGGCTGGCATTGGTCGCGAGCGCGGCCGGATATCTTCCCGCTCTCCGCGCCAGCCGGGTCGACCCCATCCGAGCGCTCCGCTATGAATGAGCCGGCGATTCAGAGTTTCATGTGGGGTCTGGCTTTCAGCCTGCAGCCGCGCTTCCGCGCGGCTCGGTGCGCTGGCCAACGGCCGGACGCTGGGCAAAAGCCCGGCGGCAGCCTGAAAGGCAGACCCCACGACAATCTACTTCTGGCCGGCCTCAGCGCGGCCGCTCCGGGACTTGGACTCCATCTCCTCGCGCGGCCAAGCCCGGAATCGTAACCGGCAAATGGCCGGTGATTGGGATTTCGCCGAACAGGGCCTTCGCGGCAGAGATTTCCGATGGCACGGTCGGGCTGAAAACGGCGACCGACGCGGCGGCATGGGGAAAAGCTCCAAGCAAATACGGCGTTCCCAGGGACACCAACGCGACCGGCACGGGTCCTTGAGTGAGTTGGGTTGCGAAAGCGCCAAGATCGCCGGCCATGGCCATGTTGGTGCGCGTATCGGACGCCGTGACCGACGTTGCCAAGATAATCGCGGAGCAGGCACCGGTATCGCCCACAGCCGCATTCAACGCCTGCAATGGAAGGGACGAATCCACAACCACGACTCGCGACCCGCGAGCGCGCGCCTGAACTTCCTGCGCCATCCGCAGCCCGGCCGTCGAAGCCCGCGCTTCCCTCATCACCACCACGCACGGATGGGCGTCCCGAGCCAGAGGAAGCAGTCCATTCTCATTCTTAACGAGGGTGACAGCGCGGTCCGAAGTCTCCTGTGCGCTAGCTTCCGCTTCTTGCGAATCGAGCGAGTCCGCAATTCCGTCCAGGTCCACCAGCTTCTTCTTCATCAAGCCGACCCGGATTTTCGCCGCGACAATCCGTTCCGCGCTCTGTTCGATGCGCGATTTCGGAATACGCCCGCTTGTCACGGCGGAGACAATGGCGTGAATGGCGCGCTCGGGATCCGGCGGCATCAGCAATACGTCCGCGCCTGCTTCCACGGCCCGCACCGCTGCCTCGCCCGCAGGGAACTGCGCCGCGAGCCCCTTCATGTCCATGGCGTCCGTCACGATGAGGTCGGAAAAATGCAACTCGTCGCGCAACGCACGAGTCACATTGGCCGAGACGGTGGCCGGAATCGGTTCCGGCTCCAGGGCGGGCGCGGTCAGGTGCGCGGTCATGATGGAATCGATTCCGTGCGCGATGGCGGCGCGGAAGGGAACGAACTCGACGCTCTCCAGGCGCTCGCGGCTCGCGGTCAGTTGGGGCAAATCCACATGGCTGTTGGAGGAGACATCCCCATGTCCCGGAAAATGCTTGGCCGTGACAAGCACGCGATTATTGGGATCGGAATGCGCGCCATCGATGAACGCCGCCACCAGCCGCGCCACTTGCTCGGGATCTTCGCCGTAAGAGCGGAGATTGATGACGGGATTCTCCGGATTGACGTTGACGTCGGAGACAGGCGCGAAGATCCACTGGATGCCGAGCGCCCGCGCTTCACGAGCCGCCGTTAGTCCCTCAAAGCGCGCGCCTTCGATATCGTTCGCCGCGCCGTAAGCCATGCTGAAGGGAAATAGCGCCGTGCCGCTGACGCGCATGGAGGCGCCGCGCTCGAAATCCGAGCTCACCAGAAGCGGAGTCTTCGCCAGCTTCTGCATTTGATTCAAAAACACCGCCAGCGCGTGAGGGTCGGCATGGCGGACCAAGCCGTATTCCGAAGTGTTGTTAATAGTGAGCCCGCCGACATGTACATCGCGCACCAGATGCCGGTATTTCCGGTATTCAGAAGACTTCGCGCTATAAACCTGGCCGTGAGCGGAAATCACCACGAGTTGCGCCACTTGATCGCGCAGCGTCATGCGCTTGACCAGCGATAAAGCCGTGCGCTGCTCGGGAGCGAGAGGCGGGCTTTTTGGCTTAGGCGGTTTCGGCGGAGACTTGGCCCCGATCGCCATGAAGGCCAAGACCAGCGCCAGGAAAACTCGAATTCGGACCACTACTAATTATTGTGCCCGACAGCGTTTTTCAGCGGTTTGCTCAACGCGAGAATCGCCAGCCCAGCGCCGACCGCCAGGGCGCCCAGAATCGCAAAGAACGATTCCCGCGACATCTTTTCATAGAACGTGCCCAAATAGCCCGTCAGGTAATTCCCGAAGAAATTGGCCATGAACCACATCCCCATCATCATGCTCACTACGCGAGCCGGGGCTACCTTCGTCACCAGCGAAAGGCCGATGGGGGAAAGATACAACTCCCCGATGGTGTAAATCAAAGTCGCGCCCGCCAGCCAGAGAAAACTGATCTTCTGATCCGCGCCTAATCCGGAGGAAACATACATCAGCGGCAGGAAACCCAGGCCTAGCAGAACGCAGCCGATGCCCATTTTGACCACGCTTCCCGGTTCCCGGTTGCGGCTGGATTGCCAGCTCCAAAACACGTTGAGCAGCGGCGCGAACAGGAAAATAAACATGGGATTGAACGCCTGGAACCAGGTGGAGGGCATTTGGAAACCGAAGACATGCCAGTCGGCATTGCGGTCGGCGAACAATTGAATGGTGTTGCCCTGCTGTTCGTAGACGCCCCAAAAGACGATATTCAGCAGGCAGAGGATCACCAATCCCGCGATGCCCTTCCACTCTTGGGAGGTGAAGGGGACTTTCTCGCGATTCGTTTCTTTCGCGCGGCTTAGCTGATCCTTCGCGAGATAAGGCTGTCCCCATAGGTACAGAAGCAACCCGGCCACCATGCCCACGCCCGCGGCTCCGAATCCGTATTGCCAACCCCATACCTGACCGAGCGTGCCGCAGATCAGCGGAGAAAAGAACGCGCCCAGATTGACGCCCATGTAAAAGATGGTGAAGGCGCGATCGCGGCGTGGATCGCCGGGCGGGTAAAGGCTTCCAACCTGAGTGGAGATATTGGGCTTGAAGCATCCATTGCCCAAGATCAAGCAGAGTAGGCCGGGCAGAAACAAAGCCGGGCTCATGAGCAGGAACTGCCCGATCGCCATCACCACTCCGCCTATCACCACGGTTTTTCGCTGTCCCAATACCCGGTCTGCCAGCATGCCCCCGAAAAACGGAGTGAAGTAGACGAATGCGGTGTACAGGCCGTAGATCTGCGAAGAAAGGGGCTGAATTCCCATGGGACCGAACATCGCCTCGATGCCGGTGCGAAGAGCGCCAAAGCCGGCCACGTGAATCGTGCCGTTTATCGCGCCCGGGAGCAGGAAATTCACCATGTACAGCACCAACAGCGCACGCATGCCGTAATAGGAGAAACGCTCCCACATCTCCGTGAAAAATAAGAGGAACAGGCCGGCGGGGTGGCCAAGAATGGTTTTTTGCTTCCGGACTGTATCTACCGGCCGAATCCCGACCGCCCCGATACTGATATCGCTCACGGAGTTCTCCTTGAAGTAAGTTAGACGTCCACGGGGACTTTCCGGCTTCGTTTGCACGCACGGCAAGACGTTCCGTTGCGCGCGTTTACGGGGGAAGTATACCAAACGCAACGCTGAAGCGGCCTTCTGCGTCTGATAGATGCGCAGGAGGCGCCGGCGTGCTCAATAAGTTAAGCGGAATCCCCCTGTCCAGGCGCGGAATGCTCGGCCTTGTCGCTGGCGCGGCTGCCGTGGGAAACGCCTCGCGGCTGTTCGCCGCCTCCGACTTCTGGAACAAGAAAGACCCCAAGGATTGGACCAAGGACGAGATCGACCGCCTTACCAACAACTCGCCCTGGGCGAAGCCTGTGAGCGCGCAAATGCCGTCGAATGACGGCTCGGTTAACGGTCCGGGCTCGACTCAGGGGGGCTCGCCAGGCAGCGGCCGGCGCATCGGGCTGGGTGTTCCGGGACTTGGAATTCCCGGAATCGGCGGCGGCTATCCAGGTGGGGGAGGCGGCTATCCGGGAGGGGGCCGGCGCACGGGCGCGTATCAGGTTAGGGGCTCGGTGCTCTGGGAAAGCGCCCAACCGGTGATGGATGCGATCAAGCCACAATTTCCCGAGGAATTCGCGGACCATCACGTCATCGCCCTGGTCGGATTTCCGTTCCCGCCCGGCAATGACGATCGCGACGAGGATGAGGCGCTCGACGCTCTGAAATCGGACACTTACTTGCGGCCGGACCGCGGAAACTCCGTGCAACCGGGCGTGGTGAAGCGGCCTGTCAGTTCTTCTATCAACGGCAGCATCCTCTTCGGATTTTCGAAAGATTTAGTCAAGATCGGCGCGGAGGACAAAGAAATTCAATTCACGACGCGCCTGGGCCGTTCTCAGATTCAGGCGCGGTTTGCGCCGAAAGAGATGCTGTATCGCGGCAAGCTAGCGGTGTAGAAAGCTATCAGCTTTCAGCCGTCAGAGCCAGCCGTCGCCGCGCCTCCGTTATCGGCAGGTCTTTCCAATAGCGATTCAAATTCTCGACGTTCATGAACGAGCGCGGCTCCATCCGGTCGATATACATCGCGCCGTTCAGGTGATCGATTTCGTGCTGCAAAATGCGCGCGAACCAGCCCTGTGCCTCGATGCGCCGTGGCTGGGCCTCGCCATCCAGGCATTCTACGGTGACCGCTCGCGACCGCTTCACGAGCGCGCTAAAGCCTGCAAGACTGAGGCATCCCTCGAAAAACTCGACCTGCTCCTCGGAGCGCCACACAATGGTTGGATTGATCAGAACTAGAAACGGGACGGGCCGCCGCTCGCGGGAGTGCAGAAGCTCAGCCGGGACGTCCTTGAGAAACTCAGCGCGGTCCTCGATGACGGCAAGCTGGAGCGGCAAGCCGATCTGCGGAGCCGCTAAGCCAACGCCCGGCGCGTCGTACATGGTCTCCTTCATCCACTCGATCAATTGCCGAGTCTCGGGCCCGAGAATTTCTTCCGTCATCAACGCCCGCGCCTGCCGGCGCAACACCGGCTCTCCCACCTGAACGATTTTCAATCGCATGCTCTATGCTACGCTGAATACGCAGCAGTTCCATGCGCCTCCCCACTGCGGCCGCCATTGCCTCCCTCGGAGTATTGAGCATTTGGGGCGTGCTGCAGGCG
>Ga0126371_10002275_pt1 | contig 16474 bp, 17 predicted proteins | sample PanSoiMetaPlot_4_FD_110145 | JGI IMG/M metagenome (GOLD analysis project Ga0126371, IMG submission 110145) | Tropical forest soil microbial communities from Panama - MetaG Plot_4 | ecosystem: Environmental > Terrestrial > Soil > Tropical forest > Bulk soil | place: Panama | collected 2016-02-17 | reverse complement strand
CAGGGTCAGATCCGCTTCGCCGGGAACGACCACCTGCGTCAGGCTGTCGGTGATGTGAAATATGCCGTCAAGCAACGTGTAGGCGAAGAACCCCACGCCCACAACAATGAAGGCAGTCCCCAGCACGTAGTACCACGCGCTCGGACCGGTATTCTGCTCTTCCGCCATAAGGGAGTCTCCCGATGATTTCGCCGCTATGTGCGCTATAATTCGCACGTTTCATTCCAGAACGCAAAGGAATTTATCCGTGCTGAAATTTGTCGGCCGCTCGATCTGGTTTTCATATTTGTGCTTGACCTTGATTCTGCCTCTCCGCGCGCAGTTGCCGCCGGTGAAAACGGATACGCTGAGGCCCGGGCAAATGGCGCAGGGGGCGGCGGGATGTTCGACGACGGAGACATCGTCGTGCGCGCAGGCGGCGGCGAAGATTACGCCTATCGTGATGGGCGAATCGCCGTTGGAAGAAAATCTGCGGCGGCTGACCGACACGATCGGCGGGCGGGTTACGGGTTCTCCGGCGATGGCGAAGGCCGTGGAATGGGGCCTGGCGGGATTTCGTGCGGCTGGCGTGGATGCGCACACGGAGAAATACACGCTGCCGGTGGCGTGGAGCGAGGGCGAGACGCGGCTGGAAGTGACCGCGGGCGATGCCTTCCCGGTGTCCCTAGTTTCCATCGGGCTCTCGCCGGCCACTCCGGCGGACGGGTTAGAAGGCGTGCTGGTGGACATCGGCCCGGGTACGGAAGCGGACTTTGCAAACGTGGGAAGGGCGGCGAAGGGGGCAATCCTGCTAGCGCACACGGAAATCGGCTACACGTGGAACGATCTTTTCAATGAATACCGCAACCCGCCGGGGATTATTGATCGCGCGGTGAAGGCGGGAGCGCTGGCGATTCTGTGGGTTGGCGAGCGAGAACGCAAACTGCTTTACCGGCACACGAATTCTCCGGATGGCAGGCTGGAACGGCTGCCGCAAGCGGTGCTAGCGCGAGAAGACGGCTTGCGACTTGAGCGCGCGGCGTGGCTGAATCGAGGCAAGGTGCGTGTGCGGCTGACCATGCCAAACAAAACCGTCGAGCACGTGGAACAGCAGAACGTGGTCGGCGAAGTTCGCGGCTATGAAAAGCCTGACGAGATTGTCGTGCTGGGCGCGCACCTGGATTCCTGGGAACTGGGCGCGGGTGCGCTCGACAACGGGTGCAACGCGGCGTTGGTGATCGAAGCGGCGCGAGCGATCAAGGCCAGCGGGTTGCTGCCGCGGCGCACGATTCGTTTCATTCTATTTAGCGGCGAGGAAGAAGGCCTGCTGGGTTCGTGGGAGTACGTGAAGGCGCATCGTGCGGAGCTCGACAAGTACCGCGGCGTGGTGATTTTCGATTCGGGGGTCGGGCGCGTGACCGGCTTCTCGCTGGGCGGGCGGCGGGACATCGATTCGGCGGTGCGCGAAATCTTGAAGCCGTTTACAGGATGGGGGGCGGACGAGCTTTCCTACGATGCCAGCTGGGGCACGGATCATTTCGATTTTATGCTGGAAGGCGTGCCGAACCTGGTGGCGAATCAAGAGGTCGCGAACTATCTGCAGAATTATCACGCGGCTTCCGACACGCTTGACAAAGTGGATATCCGTGAGCTGAAGCTAAACACCGTGCTGGCCGCGGTGACGGCGTGGGGGATTGCCGACCGCGCCGAGCCGATCGGGCCGCGCTATTCGCGCGCGCAGATTGAGCACATGTTGAAGGAGACCGGCCTGGAGCAGGATTTGAAGATCTACGGCATTTGGTCGGATTGGGAGAACGGCACGCGAGGGAGAAAACCCTGAGAGCAGAAAAGAGCCGAGGCAATCACCGGACAGATCAGAAGTAGAGTTGGTGCGGGTGGGTGAACTAGCTGAGTATCCGACGAGGCGGCGCCGCGAGTGAATAGTTTTTGCTTTTTGGACCCGGTGAGACCACGATCTGCAATACCTCACTATCGAATAACCCTTCAAAGACGAGTCTTGTCCCCTCCAGGACGGGCAGCTTGGGACGGACCTGAAAGCTCAGGACAGGCCTTCCGGTGTAACGTGCATGAAGTCACCGCCTGATTTACTAACCAGTTCCATCGAGTCGAGTTTTGGGTTGCGGATTTCCGGGCTCCTTTGCAACGAAAGATTTTTGGCCCTAAGTGGAAAACTGAAAAAAACTCTAATCCCAGAGGCGAGGACCTTGCTTCGAATTCCGTCCACCGACATATTGCTGGCGTTGTCTTTGCGTGGCTGACAAGGGGACCTAGTAGCTTGTGCAAACGTCCGTTTGCGGGCAAGTGTTCCGCGAAAAAAGGCATGGCAAGAAGGGCCAGGCAGAACAGTTTCCGGCGGTTCGTAGCGCCTTATTTGTCATTAAGGACAAGGTACTTTCAAGCGGCAAAGACACTCCAGCCGCCCGGAAATGTGATTGGCATCACGATATAATTGAAGAATGAAGGGAAATGCAGCAAAACGGGCCGCTCTGGCGGCTGCGGGCGCGGCCGATGGTTTTCGCATCGCGGCGCTGGACTATGGGCGCACGAAGATCGGCATCGCCGTAGCGGATAGCGAAGCACGCGTGGCGCAACCCTACGACACGCTGGAGCGCATCAACCGCAACGAGGATATGCGGCGGTTGCGGGAACTTGCGGGGGAACTCGGCGTGCGGCAAATCGTGGTGGGGCTTCCTCTGCGGCTCGACGGCTCGAGCGGCGAGATGGCCGAAGAAGCGACGCGTTTCGCGCAGCGTGTACGCAAACAGATTGGCGTGCCCGTCGAAATGGTGGACGAGCGGCTGACCAGCTGGGAAGCGGAGCGCATCCTCGAGGAGGAGATGGGGCGGAGGATCGTGCATGCGGAAACGCAGCACGGGCGGAAGAAAGCGGCACGCGCCTCGGACGGCAAATACACCGTGGATGCTGTGGCAGCGATGGTGATTTTGCGCGAATACCTGGCACGCACAAGCTCGGCGAAGGAGAACAGCTGAATTGAGAATCCTCGTCGCACTGTTGCTGATCGTTCTGCTAGCGGCCGGCGCCGCCACCGTATACCTCTGGTATTGCATCGAAAAACCGTACGGCACGATTCCCGCCGGAGGCGTGTACGTGACCATACCGCACGGAGCTTCACGGCGCATGGCGGCGCGGCTGCTGGCGGAAAACGGCATCATCCGCAACGCCTTCGCGTTCGAATTTTACGCGCGCCGGCACCCCAAGCGCACATTGGTCGCAGGCGACTACTACTTCGATCGCGCGCTTGCGGGCAAGGCCGTGTTCTGGAGAATCGCCAACGGCGACGTGTTTGTGCAGCCATTTACGGTGCGCGAAGGGGAAACGATTTTCGAGATCGCGCAGGACCTGGAAGGGATGAAGTACATGAAGGCGGATGAATTCTTGAAAGCCGCCGAGGACCCGAGCCAGGTCAAAGACCTTTTCCCGGAAGCGAAAACGCTCGAAGGCTTTCTGTTCCCGGCGACGTACAATCTGCCGCTGCATCCGTCAGCGACGGAGCTGACCGGAATGATGCTACGCAAGTTTCGCGAAGCTCTAGCGCGTGTGGCGCCGGACGCGGTTAGTGTAAGTGGCGGTGAGCCGGGGCAGTCTGTGGGTGGTACGGTGACGCTGGCGTCGCTGGTGGAGCGGGAAACGCCGAAACCCAACGAACGGCCGCTGGTGGCAGGCGTCTTCACCAACCGCCTGAGGCGCGACATGCCGCTGCAATGCGATCCCACGGTGATTTACGCGCTGCAGATGGACGACGAATACAACGGCACGCTGACACTGCGGGATTTGCACCTCAATTCGCCCTACAACACATATCGCTACAAGGGGCTGCCACCGGGGCCGATCGGAAATCCTGGCGAGGTGGCGCTGGCCGCGGCCTTTCATCCCGCAGACACGGACTACCTGTATTTCGTGGCCAACACCCAGGGCGGACATTTTTTTGCTTCCACACTGGCGGAACACAACGAAAATGTGGCCAAATATCACCGCCTGTTGAGGGGCGAGCCGGCGGACCCTCCGGTGGTCCCGCCGCATCCTACAATAGCCAGCGTAAAGCACCGCAAAGGCAAACGATGAGCGAATCGCTCAAGCACAAAAAAGAGATGATCCTGGAGGCGGCGCGGGACATTGCCCCGCAAAAATGGTCGATGGCGGAAATCGACCAGCTGCGCCGCAAGCTGCTGGCGGACCACGGCGAGGCCGGCAAAACGGGAAACGAATACATCGCCGAGGTGCTGAAGGGCGCGGGCTGGAAGGTGCAACTCAGCGAGCGGGAAGAGGCCGAGGAGCGGTTTGAGGAAGAGTTCGAGGACATTCTGCATTTCAGCACGCTCGGAGACGCTGAGGTGAGCCTGACGCGCCTGGACGAGCTGCTGCGGAGATTCCGCGCGCACGGCGAAAAAGCAGCCGTGGAGCGCGTGCTGGAGATTGCGCGTCTCGGCAAGCGCCGCGCGGAAATGATTTCGCACAACCGCAAGGTGGAAGACCACAAACGCCGGGAGAAGAAGGAAATCGCGGAGTGGTTCCGCATCTGGCTGGAAACGCCAGACGCCTTCTTCAACTGGCTGGACGTGCGCAAGACCTCGCCAGAATTCCGCGCCACCTTTGGGGAAATCGAGGAAGAGTAATTTTGCCCGCCGAAAATCAGTTGCCCGATTTGCCGCCCTATTCGCTGGACGTCCAGGCCATGGACCTGGGCGCGGACACAAAAGCAGTGGGGCTGGAATTGATTGAAACAGAAAGCCGCGAGCCTGTGCGGGGCGAAGAAGCCGCGGCCATTTGGGCGGCGGCGTTTCCGGCGCTGGCGGGGAAAGAAACATGGGTGGTGGATTTCTTCAGCCATCTGGACCGTGTACGTGAGTACTGCCGGAACCACAATGTGGAATTTCGCGAGGCGGCGAACCGCTGCCTGGTGATCCGCCACCCCGAGGCGGAAAAGCTGCGTGACCTGTTGGCACGATTTGCGGGCGAAACGTTTGGATTCCGCTGCGGCGTTGCGGCGGAAACTCCGGACGCGGAGCTCGAGGGCGAGCTTTCGCACCGGGGACTCGACGCCTATCAAACCTCGTATAAGCGTTACACCTTTTGCGCCATCTGCGAACCGGCGGACGGCTGGGTGACCGTGCTGAGCGAAACGCTGTGGGCCAGCGAAATCATCCGGCGGGTTCGCCCGGCGCTGCAGTCGTTTGACGTGCACATCGCGCGGCCGCAGTAAAGCAGCATGGGGTAGTGCAGGCATCCTGTCGGCCAGCGTGCTTGCCGCCAAGATGGCGTTGCTACCGAGCCGGTTTGACGGTGTTGTTGATGGCTGCTAGATTGCTTAAACAGGCAGAAGAAGCGGAATTAATTGATGAAACATGCATGGAAGCGCATGGTTTTGCTGGCGGTGTCGGCAGCGGCTTGCGGCTGTGGCGGCAAGGTAAAAACCACGAAGGTGGTCCCCCCCGCCGCTCGTCCCGTGGCACGCGAGGCCACTGAGGAAGAGCTGCTCGACCGCTATAACGCGGAAGCGCACAGCCTGCAAAGCATCAACGCAACGCTGGAATTGAAGGCAACCGGCGGAACGAAATATACCGGGGTGATTGACGAATATCACGAGGTGAAGGCGTTTTTGCTGGCCTCGCGGCCGTACAACATCCGCATGGTCGGGCAGGTGCCGGTGGTGGGAAAGACGGTGTTCGACATGACCAGCGACGCGCAGACTTTTGAGGTATCCATTCCGCCAAAGAACAAATTCCTGACCGGGCGGGTGGCCCAGGAGCGGCAAAGCAGCAAGCCCATCGAAAACCTGCGCCCGCAGCACCTGCTGGACGCACTGCTGTGGCCGGAAGTGCGCAAGGAAGAGATTGTGCTGATTGAAGAGAGCAACGACGAGAACGCGCGCTACTACGTGCTGACAGTGCTGCGCGGAGGATACAAATCGGAGATTTTGCGCAAGATCTGGTTTGACCGCGCGGACCTGCGCGTGGTGCGGCTGGAAGCGTTTGGGCCAAAGGGCGCGCTGCTTTCCGATGCGCGCTATGCGGACTGGCAGCCGGTCGGGCCGGGAAGCGGTGAGGAGTATCCGAGGATTATCGGGATAAATCGGCCGCACGACGAATACCACCTGGACCTGGCCATCAGCAAGATTGCTTTGAACGAACCGCTGACGCCGGAGCAGTTCAAGCTGGAGGCGCCAGCGGGAGCGGAGATTGTGCACGTCGGTGAAGAGCCCGGGGACGAAAAGCCATGATGGGGCAGTTCGTATTTCGCAATTTGTTTCACCGGCCAGTGCGCACGATGATCGGCATGATGGCAGTGGCCGTGGAAGTGATGTTGGTGATCATCATCGTCGGGCTCACGTCGGGAATGCTGCAGGAAACGGCAAAGCGCATCGAGGGCATCGGCGCGGACATCATGGTGCAACCGAGTTCGACCTCGGTGTTTATCGGATTTTCGGGAGCGCCGATGCCGATCAAGATTGCGGACAAGATTCGTGAGTTGAAATACGTAGAGTACGTAACTCCCGCGCTTTTGCAATTCAATACCGCGGGCGGCGTGGAAACGATATGGGGAATCGATCCAGAAAGTTTCCGGCAGGTTTCGAACGGGTTCGTGTTCCAACGGGGCCACGATCTGGAAGGTCCCGACGACATGCTGGTGGACGACTGGCAAGCCACGGCGAAGCACGTGAAGTTAGGTGACACCTACACGGTTCTGAATCGCGATTGGAAGATCGTGGGCATCGTGGAGCATGGCAAGGCGGGGCGGATTTTCGTCCCCATTGAGACGCTGCAAGCCCTGGTCGGCGCCCATGACAAAGCGACGATTTTCCTGGTGAGGTGCACCCGGCCGGAGCATACCGCCGACGTCATGGCCGAAATCAAAGACATACTCCCGAACAATAAGGTGCAGCCCGTGAAAGAGTACATGTCCATGATGAACTCGTCGAACATTCCGGCGCTGCAGACGTTCATCAACGCCATGATCGCACTGGCCGTAGCCATCGGACTGTTGGTAATTTTTCTTTCCATGTACACGACAGTGCTCGAACGCACACGCGACATCGGCGTGCTGAAGTCGCTGGGCGCCGGTAAACTGCTGATCGTGCGCGCGCTGCTGGCGGAAACGACGCTGCTGGCCATCCTGGGAATTTTTGCGGGCATTGGGCTGAGTTACGCGGTGCGCGCCGGGTTCCTGAAGCTGTTCCCGACGCTTTCGATTTTGATTACTCCGGGGTGGATGGTGCGCGCGGGGCTGATTGCCATCATCGGGGCGCTGGTAGGCGCAAGCTACCCGGCGTGGGCAGCCAGCCGCAAGGATGCGGTGGAAGCTCTGGCGTACGATTAGGGGCGTTTTATAACAGACGTTTTGACCTCCAGGAGCTAAGGCCCGGAAAAGTGTTTAGGGCTTTTCGGCAGGGCTGAAACCGTGCCCTCCCGAGGAGCACACAGCGAGGGGAAACTAGGCAGAGATGGGAATCACAGTTACAATACAAACGAATTCCACCGGAACATCGGAGCCCCAGCTGAAAATCGTGGAGCCGATACTCAAAGTCGAAAACGTCTGGAAGCTTTACCACGCGGGCAAAGTGGAGGTTCCCGCGCTGCGCGGCGTGAATCTCGACGTGCTGCCGGGCGAGGCCGTGGCGGTGATGGGTCCTTCAGGCTGCGGCAAGTCTTCCCTGCTCTACGTGATCGGCGGGCTAGCCAAGGCGTCGCGCGGCAAGGTGCTGGTGGACGGCAACGACCTGGTGACCATGAGCGATGGGGAGCGCACCAAGCTGCGACGCCACAAAATCGGCTTCGTTTTCCAGCGCTTCAACCTGCTGCCGGCGCTGACTGCCAAGGGCAACATCGCCATCGCGCAGTATATTCACGGCGACGGCTTCGACCCGCACCGCTTCGACGTCGTTACCAAAATGCTCGGGCTGGACGGCCGCCTGAACCACCGGCCTTCGGAAATGTCCGGCGGCGAGCAGCAGCGCGTGGCCATAGCGCGGGCCATCATCAACGAGCCGAAGATTCTGTTGGCCGACGAGCCCACCGGCAACCTGGATACCAAGAACTCCGAGATTGTGCTGGAAATGCTGCGGCGGCTGAACAAGGACCTGGGTCAGACCATCGTGATGATCACGCACAATCCGGAAGCGACCACATATTTCGACCGCGTGGTGCACATGCGCGATGGCGTGATCGTGGACGGAATACCAGCAGATTAGATCATGGCAAGCAGCGGAAAAGCCCTCTATCGGATGTTTTTCTGGTCGTACGAGCGCGGTTCGTGGCAGTACGACGTCGCGGTGGCGCTGATCCTGGTGTTCGTGTTCACACCAAAGAGCTGGTTTCACGACCAGCCGCAGGTGGGCCTGCCCGTGAATTCCTCGCAGGTGGAACGCGTTTCGAAATCGGGCGAAACCGAGGTCTACAAGGTGGACGCGCGGGTGCTGGCGCCGCCGGAGCGCACCCCCGAGCTGCAGAACGACCTCCACAACGTGCTGCAGAAGGCCGGACAGGACCTGCAGGATGGGCGCTTTGCCATCGGGAAAATCGAGCCGCTGCGCGACGAAAACGGCAACGTCATCGCCTACCGGGTGGAAATCAAGCACTAACCGTCAAACTTGTCATTCCGAGGGCGCGTTTTGCCCGGGGAATCTGCTTTTTCTTGAGTTTTGCAAAACAGATTCCTCAATTCGCTTGGAATGAGGGTCGACTCCTGCACAGGCTAAGTCTGTGCCACTATGCTACCCTTTTAAACAGAGAATGTTTAGAAAAATTAGGGGTAGCATTGAAACGAATAGCACTTTTTGTCTTTGTTTTCTTGTGGATCCTGGGAACACCGGGCACCTTCGCCATCGGAAATCGCCAGAGCGGGGGAAAACTCACACTCGAATACGTGCTGAGTATGATGGACCGGTCGGCGGAGGACTTCCGCAGCCTGACCGCGGCGCTCGATCACATCACCTACACCGCGCTGGTAAAGGACACCTCCACTGAATCGGGCGAGATCTATGTGCGCAAGGATTCCAAGATGCGCATTGATTTCACGCGGCCGGATCCGCGCACGATTATCCGCAATGGTGACAATCTGTATGTCTATACGCCGAAAATCAACCGCGTGGAGGAATACAACATCGGCAAGAACCGCGCGTTGGCGGATCAATACCTCGCTCTGGGATTCGGGACGCGCGTGGAGAACCTGCGGAAGAATTACGACGTGGTCTTTTCCGGAGAGGAAGAACTGGACGGCCAGAAGATGGCCATTATCGAACTGGTGCCCCATTCCGGTGACGTTCGCAAACAGATCACCAAGATTCGCTTATGGGTCGACGAAGCCTCGTGGATGCCGGTGCAGCAGAAGTTTTTTGAAGCGGGCACGGCGGATTATTTTATTTCCCGCTATAAGAACGTGATGAAGAATTTGAAGATCGGCGACGGCAAATTCAAGGCCGACTGGCCCAAGGGCACGAGGATCGAGAAGCCACACGAGTAGCGGCAGATGCCGGTTCAATTCCTGCAAAATTTGAAGAATGAGATCCTTCGGGCCCCGATGGAAATCGGGGCTCGAACGATGACTTTCGCTAGTCGTTGCTGCTGACCTCAGTCGCTAAAACCAGCCACTGTAATCAGAGTACAAGGCACGACTGAAGCCGGGCCCCCTGGTTAAGCGGTGGCGGCTTCGCGCTCGAGGAGTTTTTGTTTGCGCTGTAGGCCCCAGCGGTAGCCGGCGAGCGCTCCATCGGCTCGAACTACACGATGGCAAGGTACGACGACCGACGTGGGGTTCGTGGCGCAGGCGCGAGCAACGGCACGTACGGAGTGCGGCTTGCCAAGAGCGCGCGCCACCTGCGTGTAGGTGCGCGTTACGCCGCGGGGAATCTTCTGGAGTTCCTGCCAGACGCGCCGCTGAAACGAGGTTGCCTGCACGTCTAGCGGGAGATTTACGCTGGGCGCGTGGCCTTCCACGCGGCTGAGAATTTCCTTGAGCCACGCGGGATTTGCTTCGGCTGCGCGACCGATTTCCGCGTTGGGATATTCCTTCTGCAGTGAGCCTATCAGCGAGCGCTCATCATCTCCCAAGTAAACGGCAGAGATGCCGCGGTCCGTTCCTGCTATCAAAACCTTTCCCAGCGTACTGGGCGCTACTGTGTATCCGATCTTCATGCCTGCTCCTCCCTTCCGGTATGAGGCCGGGGTCATGCCTAGCTGCGCGTCAGTCTTTTCGTAAATTCGGCTCGGCGAACCATAGCCGCACGCGTAGAGCGCGTCGGTGATCTCCGCGCCTTCGCGCAGCATTTTTTTGAATTTTTCCAGCCGCGCGGCGTGCGCGAACTCTCGCGGCGAAAGGCCGGTCATGCGGTGAAACGCGCGCCGGAGCTTGGCTGTGGAAACGCCGAGCTTTGCGGCGATCGATTCCAGGCGTACCGCTTCGTCTTCACTGGCGTTTGCGAGAAGCTTCGCGGCGCGTTGCACCAGCAAGATTGCTTCGAGCTGCTCCTGCGGGCGGCAGCGCCGGCAAGGCCGGAAGCCCTGCTTTTCTGCTTCCTGAGTGGTCCGGAAGAACAAGGTGTTCTGGCGGAGCGGCCTGCGAGACGGGCACGTCGGTCGGCAATAGACGTGCGTTGAGCGCACGGCAAAAAAGAACTTGCCGTCGGCGCGGGGGTCGCGGGCGAGCGTGGCTTGCCAGAGCTCCTCCGCAGCCTGCGGGGAGATGACGCTTGTGTCGGTGCTGTGTTGCGTGTTCATGACCTGAGATTACAAAACTTCGTTAGGGCAATCTATCCGCTTTGCGGCGTCAAATCCGAGTCAGCTTTCACTGCAGACGGGGACGATTTCCTCCTCCGGCGGGGCCGCCACATGGTGGGGCGCGGTGATCACCAGGAGCACCGCGGCAAGAATGATCCCGCTGGCGAGCAGCGTTCGCAGGGTTAACGGCTCGCCGCCAAGGCCCCAGCCCAGGAATAGCGCCACCGCCGGATTCACAAAGGCGTAGGTGGCCACGCGCGAAGGGGTGCTGTGCTTCAAAATATAGACATAGGCCGAAAAGCCCAGCGCCGAGCCGAAGATAATCAGATACAGGACCGCCAACCAGGAACGCATCGCTACGCTCGCCGGATGAAATTCCCGTACCTCTCCGGTCAGCAGGGCCACCAGCGATAGACCGAGGCCGCCGGCCAGCGACTGCATAGCCACTCCTAGCATTGGCGAATGGGGAATCGGATGATGGCGGGAATAGATCGAGCCAGAGGCCCAGGCGAGCGACGCCAGGACAAGCGTGAGCGCGCCCAGCGGGCTGACACGCGCGCCCCCAAGTTTCGCGGGTCCCACCAAAAGCGCGATACCTGCAAAGCCGATGAAGAAACCCGCTAGAACGCGCGCGGTGGGGCGCAGTCCGCCGGGCCGCAGCCAGTCCACAATTACCATCCAGAGCGAAACGCTGGCCACCAGCAAGGCCGCAATTCCCGAGGGCACGCGCGTTTCGGCCCAGGACACAGCGCCGTTGCCGCAGAGCAACAAGAGAAGCCCAGTGATGGCGGTAGTGCGCCACTGCCCCAGAGTCGGCTTTTCGCCGGTTAGGCGGCGGAACACCGGATAAAACACCAGTCCGATGATCACGTGGCGAAGCCCGGCCAGGACGAACGGCGGCATGGTTTCGACACCGACGCGAATGAAAAAGTAGGTGGAGCCCCACAGGATGTAAACCGCCGCAAAAGCCAGCAGGAGCAAGCCGGAGGAAGCCTTGGCGGCCAGTGCGGCCGATCGAGGGGTCGGAACGGTTTGGGACGTGGTGGAAGCCATAGGTCGCAAGATAGCGCTAATAGAGGATTAGAGGAGCAACCATATTGGAGCGTTAGATCAAAAAGCGAAGAGGAATCGAAAGCGAGAGCAGAGCGGAACCGGTACTAGTCCTAAATGTTTCAGTTTAGGACACTTCCGGGATTTTCCACAGGTTGACAATCCACACCTTGACATGGCATTTTGGCTCCCCAACGTCGGTTCGGGGTAAGTGTCCAGCAAGACCGGGTCATAGAACTTACACTGTGAAGCTCTCTTAGATTCATCTCTCTGAGGGGTGAGATGAGTAGCGCTAATCACGCGTTAGCTTGGAACAGTTTTCCAGAAAGACAAGAAGAAACAGCGCCAAGCGCAACGGCTGCTGCTCCATCCGTTTTGGCACAGCCCGCAACCAAACCCGCACCTGCCTTGCGCGTGATGCCCCTGCTGCGGCCGGAGCAACACCGTCCATTTGTGCGCGTGCCCACCCATGCCGTGGGCGTGCACCTCGAAAAGCGCGAGTGCCCGCGGGCCTCGCTGAAGCTGCCGCTGAAGCTGCGCAGCGTGAACGGCATCCTGGAAGAGTATCCGGTAACCCTGGTCACGCGGGATATCAGTTCCTCGGGCGTGTTTTTCCTTTGCCCCAAGTCTTTGGCTATTGAAACGGAAATCGAACTGGACATTGTGCTGGTGAGCCGACCGCTGGGGTATGGCAATGTGGTGGTTTCGTCGAAGGCGCGCGTTAGGCGCGTGGAGCCCGCGAACATGCCGGGCTGGTTTGGCGTGGCGGCAAGCTTTGATGATTTTGCGTTTGACCGGGACGATCATATACCGGGGCGCTTTTCCGCGGATTAAACTAATCGGTAATCAGTAATCAGACCAAAGGCAGATAGCCGATAACAGGAACCTCCCGCCAGTAGTAATAGTAATCAGTGTCGAAAAGAGCTGGCGTTGGAAATCTGCGCATTCATAGCTTATCAGCCATAAGCAGGTCCACGTGGGCTGCTTTTCCTGAACGCCGGGAAGAAGATCGTTAAACTCTGTCATGGATTCGCAACCACTGCCGTTGACTTCACACTCACTCGGATTAGAGTAAGCCGGACGACCATTATGATTCGACGTCCAGACACCGCTGTATCCAGCGGTATGGTTGCCTTCGACTGATCGATTTTAATTTGTTCGAACCGGGGGGCACGCGCAGCAGCCGCGTTCCAGGAGTGTACCGATCCCCTGGACGGATCTGCGATACGCGACATAGCAAACGTTCGCATGTGAGTCTTAAGTCTTAACGTGCCGCTACGAAGCTACAATAAAAACTCCGGCCAGGGTCTGGTACAGATTCGTCCTTGTTCTTTTCCGCGACATAAAGCTTTCCTTGGCCTTCTCACTCATCGGCTGGCTTGGGGTTTTGTGCCGCAGCTGCAATTGGATAAAAGAGAGCTAAAAAAACAATCATGAGCTTCATTTGTTGCGGCACTCCGGAATGAATGGTGGCTTCCAGGGAAGTCGAGGTCAACGGACCGGATTCCTCTAACTTGAGAGTGCACTGCTGCGGGCTGGGGATATCCGTTTCCAATCGTTCTTTCCGCAACATCTTCCGCCAGACGTTCTCTGCTATTCTGGAGTGCATGAATTCCCTGCCCGTTCTGCACGGTGTGCTGTTCGATTGGGACGGCACGTTGCTGGATTCCTACCATGCCGATTCGCAAGCGTACTTGGCCATGTTTCGGGCGTTGGAAGTCAACTGGGACCTCGAGGAACTCGAACAGCACTATTCACCAGACTGGTACACGGTTTACCGCGCAGCAAAGATTCCTTTAGAACGTTGGGACGAGGCGGATCGCGTCTGGCGGGCTTATTACGCGAAGCACCCTTCCAAGTTGATGACCGCCACGCGGCGCGTGCTTTCGCACTTGAACAAGCGGCACAAACTGGGGCTCGTCAGTAGCGGAGACCGTGAACGAGTAAGCCGACAGTTGCGCGAATTTCGCCTGACACGCGTGTTTAGGACGCGGATTCTTGGAGGCGACACGCACGAAAAGAAGCCGCACCCGGCGCCGCTACTGAAGGCGCTTGCGGAAATGAAGGTGGACGCGCGGCATTGCGTTTACGTGGGCGATACGCCCGAGGATGTGGAGATGGCGCGAGCGGCGGGCGTGAGGGCGATCGCGGTGCTGGGCCCGTTCCCCACAGAAAAGAGATTGCGCGCCGTGCGCCCGGAAATTTTATTGAATGGATTGCACGAATTGCCGGAAGCGTTGCGGGAGTTGTACGACGACGGAAAACCCTAGGTCTTTTTTCGCGGAAATGGCAGGCCCTCTTATTGGCCGGGGTTAAGTCCCGTCAGGGACTGCAGACCGTAGCCCACCGCTTCACGCTTCACCTGGATTATTCACGGATTTTGCTTGAAATAGGTAGATGAGCACTGGGTTTTCGCAGAACCTAGCTTTTGGAGCAATCGCGAGTTTGATTGTGCCGCCAAAAACCTGCGAGCGCCCGCTGATGTACAACTCAAAACCAAAAAACTTCCGCCCACGTGAATAATCAAGTTGAAACGGTGAGAACAGCGTTGAGATACGATGCAGCCCCGTACGGGGCTTGGCTTACGTTTGCCTCTTATTCCCACCGCTGCGCTGAAGCGGCGAGCTACGGTCTTTCGTCCCTACGGGATTTGGCATCGCTTCCGCGAGATTTTGGGGCCGCACTAAGGCTTTGCCGGAGGAGGTAGAGGGGGAGGCGCGGAGGAGGAAGGCGGAACGGCGGTGGGCGGGAAGGGTTTGAAGTCGGTCCACTTGATGGTTACGCGCACGTTGATTTCGCGGTCCTTCAATTTGTACACTTCCTCCGAGCGCGAATAGTTGGGGAACCAGTATTTGCCTTCCACATTTTCGCGATACGTTTCAAAAATGTTGAACGGCAAATTGGGAGGATGCAGCGGGCCGAGGTCCGTCACCCATTTGCCGTAGGTCTTCACCACTTCCAGGTATTTCTGGTCCACCCAAATGACGCCGTCAAACGCCGGGCGCTGGCGATCGAAGGTTTTGGGCTTCACCTGGAAAATGTAGCAATCGATCTCGTCCACTTTTTCGGTGCCCAGATACTGCACGTCGTAACGGCTGAGCTGATCCGTAGTCAAAGGAAACGCCGGGATGCTGGTGAAGAAATGCGATTCTTCGGGATCGAACTGCATATACTGCAGGGAAGATTCGGGAGCGGCCAGGGCCTTTTCGTAAAGCTTGCCATCGGCGGAGCGTACCGCCTCATAGGTGGCTTTGAATTCGCCACCGGGGCGGCCGTCGGGGTCGAATTCCTGGATACGCACGCTGCGGTGATAAGTATAAAGAGGCCGCTGCGCGCGGTAGAGGTCTTCTTTCTTGGTGAAGGCGGCGATAATCTGCGCGGGCGGCAGGGATGGTGGCGCCTCCGGTTGGGGTACGCCGGCGATGCGTTCGACTTTGTGTTCGGGCGGCGGCGTCATGGGCCGCGGAGCATCGTCTTGCGCCCGGGTGAGCGGGACAAGGCTTAAGCAAACCGCCGACAGCAGCGAAATGGCCGAAAATCGTTTCATAAACAATGAGATGCGAGCAGGCTGGCCTTGCGCCGCCTTCGCCCCGGAGCCAGTGTAACGCAATCGCCGCAAGCCCGTTTGGCGATTTGGAAGAGGGGCGGGAGGCTCTGGTAGACTGAAATTATTGTGACTCAGGGGATCGTTGCGCGGCGCTATGTGGTAAGGGGCCGAGTGCAGGGCGTGGGCTACCGCAACTTCGTCGAGCATCTGGCGGGGAAAATCCATGTTCAGGGCTACGTGCGAAACCGGCACGACGGCAGCGTGGAAGTGCTGGGCATGGGCACGCCCGAAGATTTGCAAAAATTTCGCCGGGGCCTGGAAAAAGGGCCAATGATGGCGCACGTAAGCGGCGTAAGCGAAGAGGCCATCCCGGTCGAACCGCGTTACCTGGGCGACTTTACGATTGAATTCACGGAATAATCAGGAGCCGAACCGCATGGAAGATTTGAAGCAGTTGATCCGGGAAATTCCGGACTACCCGAAGCCGGGAATCCTGTTTTACGACATTACCACGCTGTTGAAAGACAAGAATGGCTTCAACGCGATGATTGACCGGCTGTGCGGGCACTACAACGGGCACACCATCGACTTGGTGGCGGGCATCGAGGCGCGCGGATTCATTTTTGCTCCGGCACTGGCGTACCGGCTGAAGGCAGGATTTGTGCCGGTGCGCAAGCCGAACAAGCTGCCCTCAAAGACGGCAAAGGTTTCCTACCAGCTGGAATATGGCACGGACACGATGGAGATGCATGAGGACGCGGTGAAGAAGGGCCAGCGCGTACTGTTGTGCGACGACCTGCTGGCCACCGGGGGAACGGCGGCCGCGGCCGTGGAACTGATCCGTTCGCTTGGCGGAGTGGTGGAAGGCGCGGCATTCGCTGTCGAACTGAATTTTCTGAGCGGGCGCAAGAAGCTGCCCGGGGTGGATGTGTTTTCACTGATGCAGTACGACAAGTAAAACGAGCCGTTAGCTATAAGCCGTAAGCTGCAAGCCCAGGACGTAACACGCAACTGCCTTGGAACTGACATGGGCAGCGGACTTGAAGAGATATTTGCACGATTGCACGGAACAGCGGACTTTGCCGACACTGATTTTTCCGACGTGAATGCAACCAGAGCGGTGGCGACAATGCACTCCATTGACGTT
>Ga0126371_10002273_pt1 | contig 16476 bp, 15 predicted proteins | sample PanSoiMetaPlot_4_FD_110145 | JGI IMG/M metagenome (GOLD analysis project Ga0126371, IMG submission 110145) | Tropical forest soil microbial communities from Panama - MetaG Plot_4 | ecosystem: Environmental > Terrestrial > Soil > Tropical forest > Bulk soil | place: Panama | collected 2016-02-17 | reverse complement strand
CAGCCGGTTGGCGAGATCCTCGAGATCGTGCAGGCGCTCGCGCAGGTAGGGATCGGTCTGGCGCAGCATGCGGGCGCGGATATCCGAATGCACGCGCTCGACCGCCGCCTCGGCGGTGAGGCCGGTCATCACCGCCTCTTCGAGCTTGTGCACCCAGCCGCGGTCGTTGGCGAACATGCGATAGGCCTCGAGCACGTCGCGGTGCTCGCCGGCCGCCGCCATGTCGCCATGCTCGAACATGCGGTCGATGTCGGCGCGCAAGGTCTCGAGCGCGCTCTCCAGCCGCTTGCGCTCGCGCGGCAGGTCGTCGGCGATGAAATTGGTGATGACGACGCGCGGCTCGTGCAGCACCACGTGGCCGAGAGCGATCCCGTCGTTGAGCGAGGTGCCCCTGATGTTGAGCGGCCGTCGCACCGGCAGCTCGGCGCCGGGCTGGGCGAGCGCGGACAGCTCGCCCGAGGCGATCATCTCGGCGAGGACCATCGCAGTCGTCGCCAGCGCCTCCTGCTCCTCCTCCGAATAGGTGCGCTGCGCGCGGTTCTGCACCACCAGCACGCCGAGGGTATTGCCGGCGCGCAGGATCGGCACGCCGAGGAAGGACTGGTAGCTCTCCTCGCCGGTCTCCGGCCGGTACGCGAAGGCCGGATGGTTCTGCGCCTGCGACAGGTTGATCGGGTTGGCCTCGCTCGCCACCAGGCCGACCAGGCCTTCGTCCGAGCGCAGCACGGTGCGGTGGACGGCCTCGCGTTTCAGTCCTTCGGTGGCGTAGAGCTCGAGCGTTCCGTCGGCGCGCAGCACGTAGACCGAGCACACCTCGGCCACCATGTTGGCGGCAATCAGCACCACGATCTTGTCGAGGCGGTCCTGCGCGCTGACCGGCTCCGCCATGACCTCGCGAAGCCGCCGCAACAGCACGCGTGGACCGCCAAGCGCGCCACGCATGGCGTGAGGTCCTTTCGGGCCGTCAGACCGAGCCCGTGCGGGCTCCCTGTCCATCGTTGAGATTGCGCGCGGAGGCACATCCTCCCGCACGCCCATCACCAGGGCTATAGCCAATGCAACATGTGTGCCGCAAGCAAAAGACCATGCTGCGCTGCGCCAAAATCCGGCGATTCGTCATGGCCTTGCAATGATTCCCGTGCATCTTCCGACGATGCGGACGCGGCCCGGCCACAAGCGCATGCGCCACATGAAAAAATAAAGGGCGTGTTCCGATTCGGCGGGAACCGAATACGCGCGACCTCATTTTTCCGCGCGCCGGCCTGCCGCGCAGCTCTCGCGCAACGGTGCGATCGGGCCTACTTATCGAGCCCGTAGAGCGAGTGCAGGGTGCGCACCGCGAGCTCCGTGAAGGCCGCGTCGATCAGCAGCGAGAACTTGATCTCCGACGTCGTGATCGCGCGGATGTTGATGCCGCGGTCGGCCAGTGCGCGGAACGCCTTGGCGGCGACGCCGGCGTGGCTGCGCATGCCGATGCCGATCACCGAGATCTTGGCGACGTCGGTCGCGCTGTCGATCTTCTCGTAGCCGATCTTCTGGCGTGCCCCGTCGATGGTGCTGCGGGCGCGGTCGTAGTCGGCGGCCGGCACCGTGAAGGTGAGGTCGGTGGTCGCACCGTCCGCCGAGACCACCTGCACGATCATGTCCACGTTGATGTTGGCCTCGGCGAGCGGACCGAAGATCGCGGCGGCGATGCCGGGCTTGTCCTGCACGCGCCGGATGGAGATCTGCGCCTCGTCCTTGGAAAAGGCGATGCCGGTGACGACCTGCTGTTCCATGATTTCCGCCTCGTCGCAGATGAGGGTGCCGGGAGGGGTCGAATGCGGATCGACGTCCTCCGGCCTGTCGAAGGAGGAGCGCACGAAGATGCGCACCTGATGCACCATGCCGAGCTCGATCGAGCGCACCTGCATGACCTTGGCGCCGAGGGAGGCCATCTCTAGCATCTCCTCGAACGCGATCTTGTCCAGCCGCCGCGCGCGCGGCACGACCCGCGGGTCGGTCGTGTAGACCCCGTCGACGTCGGTGTAGATGTCGCAGCGGTCCGCATGGATCGCGGCCGCGACCGCGACCGCCGAGGTGTCCGAGCCGCCGCGGCCCAGCGTGGTGATGCGGTTGGTCTCCGGATAGATGCCCTGGAAGCCGGCCACCACCGCGACCTCCTTGCGCTCCTTGAAACGCCGGATCAGCTCCTCGCCGCCGAGGTCGAGAATGCGGGCGGAGCCGTGCGCGTCCGAGGTCTTCAGCGGCAATTGCCAGCCCTGCCAGGAGCGCGCATTCACGCCGAGCGACTGCAGCACGATCGCGAGGAGCCCAGCCGTGACCTGCTCGCCGGAGGCGACCACCGCGTCGTACTCGCGCGCGTCATGCAGCGGCGAGGCCTCGCGGCACCACTCGACCAGCTGGTTGGTGCTCCCCGCCATCGCGGAGACCACCACCGCGACCTCGTGCCCGGCGTCGACCTCGCGCTTGACGTGGCGCGCCACGTTGCGGATGCGCTCGATATCGGCGACCGAGGTGCCGCCGAATTTCATCACCAGCCGGCCCATCGCGGGTCTCGATGCTCCATGTTCGCGTTCGGCGCATGTCCCGAAGGCCCGCGCGCCCGGCCGAAAAGGCGCGTATACATAACGGCGAGGGATCGGCGCCGCAACCGCCGTTGCCGGGTATGGCAGTTGCGCCAAAGAGTTAACGGAGTTTCGCCGATGGTGAGCCAGCCGCACGCGAGAGCGCCGACCGTGGACGAGGCCGAGCTTGCGCGTTTCGCGGCGCTGGCCGACGAATGGTGGGACCCGCGCGGCAAGATGGCGCCGCTGCACAAATTCAATCCGGTGCGGCTCGGCTATGTCCGCGACGCCGCTTGCCGCCGGTTCGCACGCGACGGCAAGCGCCTCGACTGCCTCAAGGGCCTGCGGGTGCTCGACATCGGCTGCGGCGGCGGGATTCTGTCCGAGCCGCTGGCGCGGCTCGGGGCCGACGTCGTCGGCGCCGATCCGGGCGCGGCGAATATCGAGGCGGCGCGGCTGCACGCGAGCAACAGCGGCCTAGCGGTCGACTACCGCGCGACCACTGCCGAGGCGCTGGCCGAGGCCGGCGAACGCTTCGACGTCGTGCTGGCGATGGAGGTGGTGGAGCACGTCGCCGACGTCAACCTGTTCGTCAAGCTCACCGGCGCCATGGTCAAGCCTGGCGGGCTGATGATCGCGGCGACGATCAACCGCACGCTCAAGAGCTTCGCGCTCGCGATCGTCGGCGCCGAATATATCTTGCGCTGGCTGCCGCGCGGCACCCATCAATGGGACAAGTTCGTCACCCCGAACGAGCTCGAGATCGCGCTCGAGCTCGCCGGCTTGCGGGTGATCGACGAGGCCGGGGTCGTCTACAACCCGCTCGCCGACCGCTGGCGCCTCGCCGACGACACGGACGTGAACTACATGCTCGCCGCGGAGCGGCCGGCGTGACGTCTCCTGCGTCGTGGTCGTGGATCGTCTTCACCCTGATCGCGGCGGCGGCGCAGACCGTGCGCAACGCGACCCAGCGCGAGCTCACCGCGAAGCTCGGCACGGTCGGCGCGACCCATGTGCGCTTCCTGTTCGGGCTGCCATTCGCGCTCATCTTTCTCGGCGGCGTCGCCGTCGTTTCGCACACGCTGCCGCCGCAGCCCGGCCCCGTGTTCTGGCCGTGGGTGCTCCTCGGCGCCCTGATGCAGATCGCCGCGACCGCCCTGATGCTCGCCGCCATGGGCGAGCGCTCGTTCGTCGTCGCCATCGCCTACATCAAGACCGAGCCGATCCAGGTGGCGCTGTTCGGGCTCCTCTTCCTCGCCGACCACATCACGCCGGCCATGGGCGCTGCCATCCTGATCGCGACGGCGGGCGTGGTGGTGATGTCGGTCAAGCGCGGCGCCGCGGCCGGCGGGATCAGGCCGACGATCATCGGGCTCGCGGCCGGCGGCTGCTTCGCGCTGTCCGCGATCGGCTATCGCGGTGCGATCCTGAGCCTGCATGATCCCAATTTCGTCATGGCGGCGACGTTCACGGTCGCGGTCGGCCTTGCGGTGCAGACGCTGCTGCTGACCGGCTACCTGTTCGCGCGCGACCGCGCGGTGCTGCACGCCATCGTCCAGGCTTGGCGGCCGTCGCTGTTCGCGGGCTTCATGGGCGCGCTCGCCTCGCAGTTCTGGTTCCTCGGCTTCGCCACCGCGACCGCCGCGAGCGTGCGTACGCTGGCGCTGGTCGAGGTGCTGTTCGCCCAGGGCATCTCGCGCTTCGTGTTCAAGCAGCCGACGACCGCGCGCGAGGGCCTCGGCATCGTGCTGATCGTCGCCGGTGTCGCGCTGCTGGTGTGGGCCTACTGAGAGAGGATGCTCGACGGCGGCGAGGGGCATGCCATGCACAGCAACAAGCGCCGCGAACCCGAGAAGCGACATGCGTGGCCAGACCGGCGCATGTTCATGCTCGCATGGTCTTGCCTCCTGCCGATGCTTGCAACCTGCGCCGTTGCGGCGCGCGCCGAGGATTACCCCGCCCGTCCGGTGCGCCTCATCGTCGACTCGGCGCCGGGAAGCGCCGTCGACACGTCCGCGCGGATCATCGCCGAAGGATTGGCCCGGCTGTGGGGCCAGCAGGTGGTGACCATCAACCAACCCGGCGGCGGTGGCGCCATCGCGGTCCGCGCCGCAGCCGCGGCCGCTCCGGACGGGTACACGTTGGCCATGCCGGCACTCTCGGCGTTCGTCGCGCGGCCCGGCAGAGTCGCGAATCTACCGATCCAGGTGCCGCGGGATTTCGTGCCGATTGGCTATCTCACTGGCGCGCCCATGTTCCTCACGGCGGCGCCGAGCCTCGGCGTGAAATCGCTGCCGGACTTGATCGCGCTGGCGAAGAGGTGGCCGGGCGAGCTTGCCTACGGCACCAATGGAGCCGGCAGGCTCACGCACCTGACCGGCGAATTGCTGCAACAGCGAGCCGGCATCAAGCTGCTGATGGTCCCCTATTCGGGCGGGACCGCGCGCGTGCTCACCGATGTCATGGGTGGTCGTATTGCGCTGCTGTTCGAGTCCTATTCGGGCGTCGCGAGCGCGGTCGCGACCGGAACCGTCCGCCCGCTCGCCATCGCCGCGCATGAGCGGCTCGCGCGCTTTCCCGACTTGCCGACCGTGGCCGAAACCCTTCCCGGCTTCGAAGCCGTCGGATGGCAGGTGCTGGTCGCGCCGGCAGGCACGCCCGACGCCGTCGTGCGCAAGGTGAATGCCGACCTGAACAAGGTGCTCGCCGATGCAGAGGTCCGGAGGCGACTTGCCGAGATCGGCCGTTATGAGCGTCCGATGTCGCCCGCCGAGACCTTGGCGTTCATTCACAGCGAGCAGCAGCGATGGGGGCCGATCGTGGAGCAAATCACGGCCGTGCACTGAGATGCTGCGCGAGGCAGGTGCCGATGAAGGCGGACCAAGTCCGGGGCAGGCTTTCGCCGGGATATGCGCTAGTTCCGCTCGTCCGGCAGCACCGGCAGCGGGTGGAACTCGACGCCCTCGTCGTGCAGCTCCTTCGCCTCCTGCGGCGAGGCCTCGCCGTAGATCGAGCGGTGCTCGATCTCGCCGTAGTGCATCTTGCGCGCAGCTTCCGGAAACTTGCGGCCGACGTTCTCGGCGTTCTTGGTGAGGTGGTCGCGCAGCTCCTTGAGCTTGCTGCGCAGCTCGCGCTCCTGCGGCGATATCATCGCGACCGGCGCCGGCGGCTCGGCAGGCGCCGCGGGTGCGGGCGTGGACACGGGCTCCCGCGGCACGTCGATCGGCTTGTCGGCGCGCGCCAGGCGCGGCGCCATGATCGCCTTCTCGACCTTGGTCGCGCCGCATGCGGGGCAGGCCACGAGCCCGCGCTTCGCCTGCTTGTCGTAGGCCGACGAATTCGCGAACCAGCTCTCGAACTCGTGCCCGCGATCGCACACGAGCGTATAGCGGATCATCGCTGGGCTCCGACCGCGTGCAGATGCGCGGGCTCGGCGGCGGGCGTGACCACCTCGAAGCGGCGTCCATGCTGGAGCGACGGTATGCGCGCGCGCGCCGTCGCGATGTCGGCGAGCGCGATCTCCGCCATGACGACGCCCGGCTCGGCGCCGCCCTCGGCGACCACGCGGCCCCAGGGGTCGACCACGATCGAGTGGCCGAACGTGGCGCGGCCGTTCTCGTGCATGCCGCCCTGTGCGGCGGCGAGCACGTAGCAGGTGTTCTCGATCGCGCGGGCGCGCATCAGCACGTGCCAGTGCGCCTCGCCGGTCTGCTGCGTGAAGGCGGAGGGGATCGCGAGGAAGGACGCGCCGGCCTCGGCGAGCGCGCGATAGAGCGCGGGGAAGCGCAGGTCATAGCAGATGGTGAGGCCGAGGCGTCCCCACGGCAGGTCCGCCGCGACCGCGGTCTCGCCCGGGCGATAGTTGCGCGACTCGCGATAGCTCTCGCCGCCCGCGAGATCGACGTCGAACATGTGGATCTTGTCGTAGCGCGCGACGATCTCGCCCTGCGGGTCGATCAGCAAGGACCGGTTCACCGCCTTGTCGTCCGACACCTTGAGCGCCAGCGATCCGGCATGGACCCACAGGCGCTGGGCGCGCGCGGTCTCGCGGAAGGCGGCGAGCGTGGGATCGCTTTCCTCGGGCGCGATCGCGGCGAACATCTCGGCGCGCTTGACCTCCATGATGTTGGTCATTTCCGGCGTCTGCACGTAGTCGGCGCCTGCCGCCTTGGCCTCGCCGATCAGCTTGACGGCCGCGTCGGTATTGGCGCGCGGCACGCGGCCGGTGCGCATCTGGATCAGGCCGACGCGGAGGCGCCCGCTGCTCTCTGCCGCCGTCATGGCTGCACCCTGCCGTTGTGCGCGAGCAGCGGATCGAGCCCGCCGGCGTCGTCCAGCGCGTAGAGATCGTCGCAGCCGCCCACGTGAGTGTCGCCGATGAAGATCTGCGGGACCGTCATGCGCCCGCCGGCGCGCTCGACCATGTGCGCGCGTTTTGCGTAGTCGCCCGCCACGTTGATCTCGACGAAGTCGACGCCCTTGCGGCGCAGCAGCTCCTTGGCGGAGATGCAGTAGGGGCAGTAAGGCGTCGTGTAGACCTCGATCGACGACATGGCGAAAGGTTAGCTCCGGAGGATGGAGAGGACGTAAACACGTTATATGGGGGACCGCATGCCATCGACAACCCGGGCGAAAACCAGCACGTCGACCGCTGCTGCGCCGGCGCGCAGCAGCGCGCGCGTGCAGCTGTCGACGGTGGCGCCCGAGGTGAGGACATCGTCGATCAGCACCAGCCGGCGTCCGGCGACCGCCGCCTGCCGCGCATCCGGCACCGTGAAGGCGCCCTCCACGTTGGTCGACCGGTCGGCCCGGTTGAGGCCGACCTGCTGCGGCGTCGGGCGCACGCGCTTGAGCGCATCGTCGAGCACCGGCACGCCGCTCGCCTGCGCGATCGCCCGCGCGAGCGTTGCCGCCTGGTTGAAGCGCCGCGCCCACAAGCGCCGCCAATGCAGCGGCACCGGCACCAGCGCGTCGGCGCCCGCGGTCAGCTCGCGGCCGGCCTGCGCCATCCAGCGGCCCATGGTGGGCGCGAGGTCGAGCCGGTCGCCGTATTTGAGCGCATGCACGAGAGCGCTCGCGATATCGTCGTAGCGCACCGCCGCCCGCGCCCGGGCGAAGGCCGGCGGATCGGTCACCGCTTCGGTCGACAGCACCCCGGGGCCGGGGTCGTAGCCGAACGGGGTGCCGAGCCGCTCGCAATAGGGCCGCTCGATGAACGAGAGCTTCGACCAGCAGAGGGCGCACAGGCCCCCCGTGTGGCCCACGACGCTGCGGCAGGCGGGGCAGAGCGGCGGCAGCCCGAAATCGAGCGCGAAGCGCAACGATGCGCGGATGGGCGCAAGCAGTCGCCTGCGCGGCAGACCCTGCTCGGCGACGCGATCCGGTGCCGGTTCCATGACCCAACGTTAGCGTCGGACCGTCGTGCGCTCAATCTCATCAGTGCCTCATAAATTAATCAGATGTTTAATAAATCGCTCAAATATTCCCAATGCACGCATACCGCGAAACGCTGTCCCGGCCGGGACTCCGAGACGGCGCACGATCGCTGAGTTGCGAGGGGGAAATCAACTCATGTCCGATGCAGGTCTTGCGCTGACGTCGCCGGAGGGTGGACGCAGCTGGTTCCACAACAGTCTGGCGTGGCGGATCGTGTTGCCCATCCCGCTGGCGCTTGCGCTCGCAATGGTGGCGATCTGGGTCTTCGTCCCCCGGCTCATCGCCGAAAATGCCATCGAGGAGGCGGTCAACGAGAGCCGCCAGACCGCCGCCGAGTTCAAGGTCATCCGCAACTATTACACCGAGAAGGTCGTCAACAAGGTGCTGAAGGGCGGCGCCATGCACGCCGCGGTCGACCACGCCGCCGACGCCAAGGCGATCCCGCTGCCGGCGACGATGGTCCATGACCTGGGCGAGCTCTTGTCGAAGAACGACACCACCGTCAGCCTGTACAGCAAGTATCCGTGGCCCAACCGCAAGGATCGCACCCTCGACGCCTTCCAGCAGCAGGCGTGGGACTACCTCAGCGCCAATCCGACCGCGACCTTCTCGCGCGAGGCGGAGCGCAACGGCAAGCGGATCGTGCGCGTCGCGGTCGCCGACGTGATGGTCGCGAAGACCTGCGTCGACTGCCACAACACCACTGCGGGCTCGCCGAAGACCGACTGGAAGATCGGCGACGTGCGCGGCGTGCTGGAGGTTTCCTCGGTGATCGAGCCGCAGCTCGCCAACGGCGCGAGGATGAGCCGGTCGATTCTGATCGGCGCCGGCATCGTCGGCGCGATCCTGCTCGCCATCATCCTGCTCGCCGCCCGCAGCGTGACAAGGCCGCTCAAGGGCCTGACCGACGGCATGAAGAAGCTCGCCGGCGGCGACTTCGCGGTCGTGCTGCCCGGCGTCGGCCGCGGCGACGAGATCGGCGAGATGGCGCAGGCGGTCGAGGACTTCAAGATCAAGGCGGCCGAGCGGTCGCGGCAGGAGGCCGACGAGAAGGCCGAGGCCGACGGCCGCGCCGCCGCGGGCCGCAAGGCCGAGATGCGTCGGCTCGCCGACGAGTTCGAGGCGGCGGTGGGCCAGATCGTTGCGACGGTGTCCAGCGCCTCGGCGCAGCTCGAGGCCGCGGCCGGCAAGCTCACCTCGTCGGCGGCGACCACCCAGCGGCTCTCCACCGCGGTCGCGGCCGCGTCCGAGGAGGCGTCCGTCAACGTCCAGTCTGTTGCGACAGCAACCGAGGAGCTCGTCGCATCGGTCGACGAGATCGGCCGCCAGGTGCAGAACTCCAGCCGCATGTCCAGCGAGGCGGTGCAGCAGGCGAGCAAGACCGACGACCGCATCATCATGCTGTCGAACGCCGCGAGCCGCATCGGCGACGTCACCAAGCTGATCACCACGATCGCGGAGCAGACCAACCTGCTCGCGCTCAACGCCACCATCGAGGCGGCGCGCGCCGGCGAGGCCGGCAAGGGCTTCGCGGTGGTCGCCCAGGAGGTCAAGCAACTCGCCGCGCAGACCGCCAAGGCAACCAGCGAGATCAGCGGCCAGATCGCCGAGATGCAGTCGGCCACGCAGGAATCGGTCGTCGCCATCAAGGAGATCGGCGGCACCATCGGCCGGATTTCCGAGATCGCCACGACCATCGCGTCGGCGATCGAGGAGCAGGGCGCCGCGACCCAGGAGATCACCCGCAACGTGCAGCAGGCCTCGGCGGGAACGACCGAGGTGGCGTCGAAGATCACCGACGTGAACCGCGGCGCCGCCGAGACCGGGGCGGCCTCCTCGCAGGTGCTTTCCTCTGCGCAGGCGCTGGCGCAGGAAAGCAACCGGCTCAAGCAGGAGATGAGCAAGTTCCTCGCCACCGTCCGCGCCGCCTGACGGCAAGCCGACTCGGAATTGAGACGAGCCGCGTGCCGCGGGGCGCGCGGCTTCGTTTTTTCGGCCGGCGCGCTAGACTGGACCCATGTCCGCCCCGCGCATATTCGACCGCTCGCTGCTGCGCGGCCGCCGCCGCCGTGCGCAGAAGCTCGGCCCCGCGACCTTCCTGATCGATCGCGTCGCCGACGATCTTGCCGACCGCCTCGCGAGCGTGCTGCGCCGCTTCGCCCTTGCGGCCGATCTCGGCACGCCCACGCCGGCGCTGCGCCGTCTGCTCGCCCCGCGCGTCGACGCGCTGATCGCGGTCGATGCGGACCCGCTCGCGCTGCGCCATGGCACGGGCTTGGCGGTTGCGGCCGACGAGGAGGCGCTGCCGTTCGCCGACGGCTCGCTCGACCTCGTCGTCTCGGCGCTGTCGCTGCAATCGGTCAACGATCTGCCCGGCGCGCTCGTGCAGGTGCGGCGCGCGCTCAAGCCCGATGGGCTCTTTCTCGCGGCACTCCTCGGCGGCGACACCTTGACCGAGCTGCGGGCGAGCTTCGCGGCCGCGGAAGCCGAGATCGAGGGCGGCGTCTCGCCGCGCGTCGCCCCTTTCGTCGACGCGCGCGAGGCGGGCGCCCTGCTTCAGCGCGCCGGCTTCGCCCTGCCGGTCGCCGACGTCGATCGGATCACGGTGCGCTACGCCTCGCCGTTCGAGCTGATGCGCGACCTGCGGCGCATGGGGGCGACCAATGCACTTGCCGAGCGCCGGCGCACGCCCCTGCGCCGCGCGACGCTCATGCGGATGGTCGAGGTCTATGCGGCGCGCTTCGCCGACGAGGACGGCCGCGCGCGGGCGAGCTTCGACGTCGTCTGGCTGTCGGGCTGGGCGCCGCATGCGAGCCAGCAACAGCCGCTCAAGCCGGGCTCGGCCAAGGCCCGGCTCGCCGACGCGCTCGGCACGCGCGAATTCTCCGCCGGCGAGCCGCCGGAGCGCGAGTGATTGCTTCCGTCTAGCTCACATCTAATTGAGATAAGCCTGGTTCGGCCGCTGATTGAGCTCGATGTAGGTCCCCCACGGATCGTAGATGAAGGCGAGCCACACGCCGCTCGTGGGGTTCTTTCGGGGAGCCACCGCGGGCGTCACGCCGGCCGCCGCGGCCTTCTTGAGGAAGGCGTCGAGATCGTCGACATCGAAGCCGACGTGGTCGAGCACGTGCCCTTTGGTGGTGACGGTCGGCTGGTCGGACTTTGCGAACGACAGGTTGGCGCCCGGAACGTCCGCCGCCACCCACCTGCCGCGCATGCCGGGCTTGGCGCCGAAGATCTTGGCGTACCACGCCTGCATCTCGGGGACCGCGGCCTCCGACACGTAATAGTGGATGTGGTGATGGCGGATCGGGACGGTCTGGTTCTTGTCCTCGAGGAATTCGAGCTTGAGCCCATCCGCGGTGGTGACGAAGGCCTGGTCGAGCCGGCCATTGATCCCATTCGGCCCCGTGGCGATCGTCACGTTCAGGTCCTTGAGCTTGGCGACCGCGGCCTGCACGTTCGGCACCAGAAATCCGAGGTGATTGATCACCGTGCCGACCGTCCCGCCGGTCGGCGGCGGGGTGCCGGCGCGCTGGTTGAGATACACGTTGACGCCCGGGAACTGCACGATCTCGAAGTCGCCGGCCGGGAGCGGCTTGCCGCCGAGCGCGACGAAGATCTTCTTGTTGGCTGCGATGTCGCGCGAATTGAGATGCCAGTGGCCCATGGTGACGCCGGCGTCATTGGGCTTGTAGGGCTGTGCCCAGGCGGCGCCCGCCGCCAGGCTCGCGATGAGCGACACAGCCGAGATCAATCTCCGCATGGCCGTCCTCCCTGAAGGCTCCCGTTGGTGGGAGCACAGGCGGAAGGCTATCACCCGGGCGTTTTGCGGGAAACGGACTGTGGATGATCCGCGAGCTACGTCATCGAGGAGAGCGCGCAGTCAAATGCGCGCCTATTGCGACATGTTGGCGAGTGAATTGGTGATCTGGCCGTACAGCGTGTCCTTGATGCCTTGGCCCATCGAGAAGACCGTGGTCATGATGGCCAGGGCGATCAGCGACGCCATCAAGCCGTATTCGATCGCGGTCGCGCCGCGCCGGTTGGCCGCGAAGCGGGTGAGGCGGCGGAGTGCCGAGCGGAGGAGGGACTTCATGGCGGTCCTGTTCCGGGTTCAGTTTCTCGTTACAGCAACGTGGTCAGATGCGAGATCAGCGGCAGGTCGGCCGGCGGCATCGGGTACTCCTCGAGCCGGTTCGGCCTTACCCAGGCGAGGCGCTGGCCCTCCTGGGCCGTCGCGATCCCCTCCCACCGTCGACACACATAAAGCGGCATCAGCAGGTGGAATTCCGGGTAGGTGTGGCTCGCGAAGGTGAGCGGCGCGAGGCAAGCCTCCTTCACGACGATGCCCAGTTCCTCCTTCAGCTCGCGAATGAGCGTCTCTTCCGGCCGTTCGCCCGCCTCGACCTTGCCGCCGGGAAACTCCCACAGGCCCGCCATCGTCCGGCCGGCGGGGCGTTCGGCGATCAGCACGCGCCCATCGGCATCGACGAGGGCGCAGGCGGCTACAACCAGAAGCTTCACGCTTACGACCCTTCGTGCGGCATGCTAGAGGCCCGTCGGTTAAGGACTTGCGAATGTGCCGGCTGCAATTGCGGCGCGACCGTTCGCCATTGCGGCGCGACGGTTAACGCACGGTTGCGTCTTCGAGAGAGACGCCGGCCCTAGCCATGCGCATGATCCGAAAAGCCTGCCGGGACCCGATCCGGACGGCATACCGGCTCTCGGGCCGGTAAGATCATGCTCAGCAGGTTCATGACCGATAGTCGCCGTTGATCGCGACATATTCCTTGGTGAGGTCGCAGGTCAGCACGCGGTCGCGGCCTTTTCCCAGCCCGAGCGCGACCTTGAGCGCGATCACCGGCTTCTTCATCGCGGCCGAGACCGCCGCCTCGTCATAGCCGGGGTCACGCACCCCGCGGTGGGCGACGCGGATGCCGTTGAACCAGATCGACAGCCGGTCGCGGTCGGCCGGCTCGCCGGCCTTGCCGACCGCCATGACGACGCGTCCCCAGTTGGCGTCCTCGCCCGCGATCGCGGTCTTCACCAGCGGCGAATTGGCGATCGACATGGCGATGCGGCGCGCCGAGGTCTTCGATGTCGCGCCTTCGACCACGATCTCGACCAGCTTGCGCGCGCCCTCGCCATCGCGCGCGACCTGCTCGGCGAGATCGGCGAGCACGCGCTCGAGGCCGGCGCGAAACGCCTTGAGCCGCGGGTCGGAGGCGCGCGCGATCTTAGGCGCGCCGCGTGCGGCGGCCGCGCCGGTTGCAAACGCAAGCAGCGTGTCCGAGGTCGAGGTGTCGCCGTCGATCGTCACCGCGTTGAAGGTGTCGGTCACGCCGCGCGCGAGCAATGACTGCAGCGCGGCAGGCGCGATCGGCGCGTCGGTGAAGACGAACGACAGCATGGTCGCCATGTCGGGCGCGATCATGCCGGCGCCCTTGGCGATGCCGCAGATCGTGACCTCAGCCTTGCCGAGCTGCACGGTCGCGGCCGCGCCCTTGGGAAAGGTGTCGGTCGTCATGATCGCGCGCGCCGCATCCTGCCAGCGGCCGCCCGCCGCATCGGCGACGAGCCCGTCCATCACGCCGTCGAAGGCCTCGGCGCGCAGCGGTTCGCCGATCACACCGGTCGAGGCGAGGAAGACGTCGCCCGGCCGGCAGCCGATCGCCTTGGCGGCGATCTCGGCGGTGAATTTGGTGGCCTCGCGCCCGGTGCGGCCCGTGAATGCGTTGGCGTTGCCCGAGTTGACCACCAGCGCCCGCGCCTTGCCGCTCTTGAGGTGCGCGCGGCACCAGTCGACCGGCGCCGACGGACACTTCGAGCGGGTGAACACGCCCGCGACCACGCTGCCGGGATCGAGCAGCGCGAGCAGCACGTCCGTGCGGTTGGCGTAGCGGATGCCCGCGGCGGCGGTGGCGACGCGCACGCCTGCAATCGCCGGCATGTCGGGAAATCGCGCGGGAGCGAGCGGCGAGACGGTTGCGGCCATGGCAAAGATCATCCCGGATGGTCGTGACCCGGGGCGGTGACGGAGACGGTCACGACTTGGGCCAGCCATAAGCCAAAAAAGCCGCGCCGCGACAAGCGCCCGGTGCGGAACGCGGCATCAAAAAAGCTCATGGCCGGGATTTGCCCCGGCCATGAGTTGATCGACTGATCTCTCTTTTACTTCTTCTTACTTCTTCGGCGCGGCTTGCGGTGCCGGCGCGGTCGGCGCCGGCGGCTGGGCCTGCGGCGGTTGCGCAGGCTGCGCCGGCTTGTCGAGGCGCTCGATCTTCGCCTCGGCGCGCAGCCGGGTGACGAGGTCGACCTGCGCCTTGCGCGCGACGATGCGCTCGAGCTGGCCCTTCACCTGATCGAACTGCGGCACCGGGCGCTTGCGCTTGTCCTCGACCAGGATGACGTGCCAGCCGAACTGGGTCTTCACCGGGTCGGAGACCTTGCCCTTGTCCAGCGAGAAGGCGACGGTAGCGAATTCCGGCACCATCTCCTGCTTGGTGAAATAGCCGAGATCGCCGCCGTCCTTTTTCCCCGACGGGTCTTCAGTCAGCTCGTTGGCGAGCTTGGCGAAGTCCTCGCCCTTCCGCAGGCGTTCGACCACCGCCTTGGCCTTGTCCTGGGCCGCTTGCGCTTCCTTGGCGTCCTTCCAGTCGGCGACGCGGAAGAGGATATGGCGGGCGTGTACCTCCTCGTCGCTAGGCATCTGCTTGACCGCCTCGTCGTACACCGCGTGCAGCGCCTGGTCGGTCATCGCCTTCTTGACCTCGTCCTGCAGCAGAGTCTCCATCAGCACCTTGTTGCGCGTGAAGGCGAGGCGCCGCTTGAAGTCAGCGTCGTCCTGCACGTGCTTCTCCTCGGCGGCCTGCGCGAGAAGGATCATGTTGGTCACGATGCCGACGAGGTAGTCGCGCTTGGCGTCCGCGCTGCCCTGTGGCAGTTGTCCGCCGACCTCTTCCTCGGCGAGCGCGAGATCGCTCTGATGAATCTCGATGCCGTTGACCTTGGCGATCACCGGATCGGGCGGCGTCTGCGCCGAGGCCGTCACCGTGGGAGCGGCGAGCACCGCGGCCGCCGCGAGCGCGGCCAGCGCCCAACGACGCGGCGCCGAAAAGGCCGAAACTGACAGAAGGGTCATAGGGATAAATCCTTGAGCGTGAGGGCGACCGGCATCGCCGGTCCGGCTATTGCGGCGGACAGTTGCCCAACCGGGGGCAAATCGCAACGGCCGCGTGCATTAAATTTCCGACGGATGCGCGACTCCGGGCGCGCATCTCGCCGCGCTGGAAGCCGCGCCGGCCGGCCGATTGACAAGGTTCGGACCCCCACCTATCTCTCGGCAAACTCGCCGGTTTCCCGTGAGGCAATAGCGCCTTACCCTTGCCTGAAAAGTGCCCGATGACGCTCACGTCGGGACGCGCGCCGGCGGCTCGCGCCGGCCCAAGCAATCCGTCGGCGGAAGACATAGAGGATCCGGCATGTTTGGCGCCGTTGCCCGAAAGCTGTTTGGCTCAGCGAACGACCGTCGCATCCGCAGCTATCAGCCGCGCGTCCAGGAAATCAATGCGCTGGAGGACGAGGTCGCCAAGCTCTCCGACGAGGCGTTGCGCGCCCGCACCGACGACTTTCGCAAGCAGATCGCCGACGGCGTCGACCTCGACGACCTCCTGGTGCCGGCCTTCGCGACCGTGCGCGAGGCGGCCAAGCGCACGCTCGGCCAGCGCCATTTCGACGTGCAGCTCATCGGCGGCATGATCCTGCACGAAGGCAGGATTTCCGAGATGAAGACCGGCGAAGGCAAGACGCTGGTCGCGACGCTGCCGGTCTACCTCAACGCCGTCGGCGGCCGCGGCGTTCACGTCGTCACCGTCAACGACTACCTCGCCCGGCGCGACGCCGAGTGGATGGGGCAGATCTACAACTTCCTCGGGCTCTCGGTCGGCGTCATCGTGCACGGACTCGACGACGAGCAGCGCAAGCAGGCCTACGACTGCGACATCACCTACGGCACCAACAACGAGCTCGGCTTCGACTACCTGCGCGACAACATGAAGTACCGGCTGGAGGACATGGTCCAGCGCGGCCACATCTACGCGATCGTCGACGAGGTCGACTCGATCCTGGTCGACGAGGCGCGCACGCCGCTGATCATCTCGGGTCCGCTCGACGACCGCTCGGACTTCTACAACACCATCGACACCTTCATCCCCAAGCTCGACAAGACCGACTTCGAGGTCGACGAGAAGCAGCGCACCACGACGCTGACCGAGGCCGGCATGGAGAAGATGGAGCAGCGGCTGCGCGATGCGGAACTGCTCAAGGGCGACACGCTCTACGACGTCGAGAACGTCTCGACCGTGCACCACGTCAACCAGGCGCTGAAGGCGCACAAGCTGTTCCAGCGCGACAAGGACTACATCGTGCGCAACGGCGAGGTCGTCATCATCGACGAGTTCACCGGCCGCAT
>Ga0126371_10002271_pt1 | contig 16478 bp, 6 predicted proteins | sample PanSoiMetaPlot_4_FD_110145 | JGI IMG/M metagenome (GOLD analysis project Ga0126371, IMG submission 110145) | Tropical forest soil microbial communities from Panama - MetaG Plot_4 | ecosystem: Environmental > Terrestrial > Soil > Tropical forest > Bulk soil | place: Panama | collected 2016-02-17 | reverse complement strand
TATGAAAATGAAACCTGGGTCCCCAAGCCCGCAATTAACTGCGGCCAGGATTCCCCGCCTTACTACAATGCCCGAACCATCTCGACCGGGGCTGAGGTTTCGCATTGGGTCTGGCAGCAATATCTGTTTACCGATGACCTGGATTTTCTCAGAACGAACTATCCTCTGATGCGTGAATCCGCGCGGTTTCTGCTCGCTTATGCCTCGCGCGGCAAGGATGGTAAGCTCCATACATTTCCATCGAATGCGCATGAAACGCAGTGGGACGTACATGATCCCACAACGGACATCCTGGCCATGCACGCGCTCTTTCCCGCAGTGATACAGGCAGCCAGCCTGCTCAAGACCGACGGCGAGCTCGTGGCCCAGTTGAAGCAGGCCATCCCGGAATTACCGGAATGGCCACTCGTTCGCCACTCGGCTCCCGGCGTGCTTGTGCCGAACGGCGCGAATGATCCAGACACGGTGATCGCCGCCAGCTATGATCCGGCAGTAGAGATCCACAATTCAGAGAACATTGGCCTGGAGCCGGTATGGCCTTATGGCTTCATCGGAGACGACGGCCCTCTTCACCAGCTTGGAGTGCGCACCTATCTGCAACGCCCCAACAAAAATCAAAACGACTGGAGCTACGATCCGGTGCAGGCCGCGCGCCTTGGCCTGACGGACGAATTCAAGTCAAGCCTGCTAGCTTTAACGGAGAAGTACCAGGCGTATCCCTCAGGCATGGCGAAGTTTGTTGGGCCGGAGTTCTATGTTGAGCAAACCGGCATCGTGGCCGATGCTTTGCAAAACGCTCTCGCGCAGGATTACGACGGCCTGCTTCGCATCGCGCCCGCATGGCCAAAGGATTGGGACGCGGATGCAACGGTATTTATTCAGCATCGCGGCAAAGTTCATCTGCAGATTCACAAGGGCGAGTTGCTCACCGTCGGCATTGAGGCCGGTGCTTCCGGAACGATGCGCGTGCGCAATCCCTGGCCCGGCGAAAAGGCGGAATTGGTGAATGCCCGGACTGCTGCTGTTGTCCTGCCATCCAATCAAGCTTCAGTTCTGGAATTTCCGATTCAGTCCGGTGGCGCTTACACATTGAGAAGAACCAGTGCGCCGAGTACGCCAATTTTCGAGGTAGTGTCCGGCATCCCTGCAACGGCTCCAAAAACATTGGGATCGAGAAGCATAGGAATCGGTAAATAGATTGCTTATCCGTTAGCCCACACCAGCGCTGCCGCAAGTAGAACTTCGGCCGTCCGAATCACGGAATCGAAATCAACATACTCATCCGGATTGTGCGCGCCGGCTCCGCATGGGCCAAAGAGCAGCGTGGGAATACCGAAATCCCGATGGATTAACCCCGCGTCGCAAGGATAGGGCGCAGCCGTTATAGAGGCTGTCTTTCCCAGAGTGCTTGATGCCGCATTCTCCATACACTTCAACCATGGATGATCATGCGCCAACTCATGACCATACAGAGGGCCTCCAATTAAGGGCGTCCAACTCACTGGATATTTCCGGAAAAACGGGTCGGATACGCAAAACTCTTTGAGCTTCTTTCTGAGATCTAAAATCACCGTATCCACATCTTCCTGCGGCAGAAACTGGAAATACACACGAATGGCGCCACGCGAAGGAACACTCAACGGAACCTGCGCATCCAGCGTATTGGACTCCACGGCAAGCACCTGTACGGGCGCAGGGTCGGGGAACTTCGCGTAGGCTCCGCTCGGCCGCAGACGGCTCCGTTGCTTCGCGCATTTGTCGATCCATTCCAGCAATCGTCCTAACTGCACTGCCGGACTTACCACTTCAGCTTTGGAAAAATATGCAGCAGGGTCGCCTGCGTCTATCGTCAAATCCACGACGAAGCCGCCGCGCGTGGCCCGATAAATTTCCAATTGCGTTCCTTCAGGAATGATGCAGGCATCCGCGGTATCACCGCGCAATCGCGCGGCAATCGTTCCGCCGCCGCCGCCCCATTCTTCATCGATAACTGACTCGCAGAGAATGTCGCCGCCGGGCCGGATGCCTGCGCGCTTCAAAGCACATACGACAGCGGCGTTCGCAACCAGCCCTCCCTTCATGTCAAACGACCCGAGGCCATGCACTTTTCCCTGATGAAAAGCGCCCGACCAGGGAGAACGCGACCACGGCCGCAAACCCGCTGAGACGGTGTCCATGTGGCCGTTCAGCAGCAAGCTCTGTCCTCGACCCGAGCCTTGCACTCTGACAATCAGGTTCTTTCGCCCCGCATAGGGCTTCTGCCTTCTGACCTGCGGAAAATCAGACCTAAGAATGAACGCGGTGTCGTACAACTCGCTCCGCAGGCCATTCCCGCGGAAAAAATCGCGCAGTACAAGCTGCGCCGGAGTCTCGTTGCCGCCCGCAAGCACGGCTGCGCTGTTCGTTCTTACCAGGTCCTGCAAAAGACGCTTCAGATCATTTCTGAGTGGACGGATCAGTTTTTGCGCTGCGCTTGTGGCGCTGTCTTTCATGAATACTCCTGCGGAAAATTAGCCGCCGATCAACTCGCGTCTGCAAGTTGTCCCTTGCCGGAAAAGTAGACTTCGATCTCTTCCAAGGTCTTGCCTTTGGTTTCAGGAACAAACAAGGTCGCGGTCAGGAAATAAATCACTGTGCAGCCCGCCCAGGCAAAAAACATGGCCGAGTACCCGAAGCTGCCCACAACCGGCAGAAAAACGGCTGCGCTCAATGTCGATACGCCTTGGTTCAGCAGCAGAGCAATTCCCATGCCTGCCGAGCGGATGCGCGTCGGCATCAACTCAGAAAGCACCAGCCACACCACCACCCCCGGCCCAACCGCATAGGCCGCAATAAAAACCGCCATGCAGAGCGTGATCAGCCATGACGTGACCGGACGCGGCACCGGCCCATATTTCGCTTTGGTGATGGTGAGCGGTTTTTCCGTCTCCGAAGCATCAGGCTTGATCGTCAGCACTGGATAATCGTCGGTGCTCAGCACAGTTTCCATGCGGCTGCCGTCGCCATAGGAATAGAGCACGGTAAGCGACATCGGCCTGCCTCCAGTCGCAGGACCTAAAGTTGTCTCATTCACCGGCATGATGACGGCATTGCCGTTTGTAGCAGCCTCTATTTTGCTCTTCACGTCAACGCGGTTTAATTCAGAACTTAGAAAGAAAATTCCGCCTGCTGCGAGCGACAGAACTACGCCGCCGGTGCCAATCTTCAGTAGAAATCTGCGTCCCTTTTTGTCCACCAAACCGACGGCGACAAAGGTCATCACGCAATTCAGAACCTTCACCGCAACATCGCCCTGTGTGGCGTGCGTAGCAGTCAGACCGGCCTGCTTGAGGATGATGACAAGAAATCCAAGCACGGAGTTGATCCCGGTGGCCTGATTGAAAGCAAGGATGACGCATGCGAGCACAAACGGAATGACATACTTTCGTTGCAGCAGCGAGCCGCCTGTCGCGGACTGCGTCTGGCTCGTCGGCGCAATCGCCAGCGACTCCATCTCCTTCAACTCGCGGTCTGCTTCCGGCGCGGGAAGGGAACGCAGCAGGGCCTTGCGCGCTTCTTCCGTTCTCTTTTTTCTAAACAGCCAGCGCGGCGATTCAGCCAGGAAAAATGCGCCGGCGAAAAAGGCGATCCCCGGATAGACGACCGCCAGAAACATGCTGCGCCATGCGCGATTTTGCGCGGCATGGATCAGCGTAAGATTTCCCGTCGCATGGGCAATCGCCGTTTCCGCCTGCCGGGTGTAGAACCATCCCACTGTGGCCGCCACCACGATGCCGAAAGTCAGCATGAATTGAAAGACAGCGGTCCCGCGTCCGCGATTGTCCGCTCCCAAACACTCGGCCAGATACAGCGGCACCACGACGGCAATCACGCCCCCGCTCATGCCCTGCAGCAGACGCCCCACGAACAACGAAGCAAAGCCTTGCGAAAGCACAATCAACCCGACGCTCGCGACGAACATCAATCCGCTGACAATCATCATCCGTTTGCGCCCAAACCAATCCGCAAGAAAGCCGGCGACAGGAGAAGAGACCATGCTCCCGCCCAGTACTGCCGCGACGATGATCGATGTCTGGCTGACCGTCAGATCGATGGTTTTGCTCAGGTAAAGAAGGGCAGCAGCGATAATCCCGACATCAATGCCGTAAAGCAGGCCGCCGAGGCCTGCAATAAAAATAAGAAATCGAGTGTACATCGTGCCGGGCTGTGCCGCTGAGGAGTCTCGCATTCGTGTCCTGTGGCCCAAATGTTCTGAAAAATTGCTCTTTATGACATTAACAGGAAGCTTTTAGTTTTTACTGGCTGGATTTTTGCCGGAATTGTCTTTAGCTTGCGGCACAAGCGGTGCTGCACCTTCTTTGCGGGGAAGAAAGTGGCGGGCCAGCAACGCGTCCGCCTGGTCCTCTTTTCCGTCCTCCCGCAGAGCGCTGACGAGGGCGCGAATAAGATCAGCGGGCATGTCCGCATCCTCGGGGAAACGCTGAAGCATAGCCACACGCTGGGTAGCCGACTGTCCCATTTGCTGCATGGCTTTGTCCATCTCGACGTAAAGCGCCGGGTTCAATGGATCAACCTGGAAGCCGTGCTGGAACACGGCTGCCGCTTCGGCAGGCTGCTTTTTGATCTCCAATAGAGCGCGTCCCAGACTTGCATCGAGCGATGGAATGTCAGAACGGAGCGATGCGGCACTGTACCATTCTTCGATAGCCGGATCCGTCATTCCTTTGGAAAACCAGAGAGTGCCCAGAAGGAAATGTGCCGATGCGTCTGAAGGGTTGGTGGCGAGTGTTGAGCGCAAAACAGGAATGGTCTCAGCCCTGTTGGGGAAGATATAACGCAACGACCTGCTCGAAGCCGCCTGGTAGTCGGCCTGTGCTGACTGCCCGAGTTTCTCGCGGCAATAGCCTCGATAGTAGGCAAGCAAGGGGTTTTCTTCGGGTGATGCGGTCCCAGGCTCACTCTGGTCAGGGTGAATGCGAGGATATGAACGCGAAAGCAGCGCGAGTGAATCGGAGTAAAGCCCCAGCCGGTTATATTGCACGACTAAATCAAGAATCCGGTTGGGGTCGGCGGCAAGATGCTCGTCGAGATGAATATCTGATTGTCCCATGATCGAAAGCTCGTTCCGCAGAAAAGCGCTTGTGGGATATTTTGCAAGAGATGCCACGGCAAGTTGCCGGGCGCGATCGGCCTCGCCATTTGCGCGCTCCAGAGCTACCGCATCTTCGAGGCAGCGCTGTGGATGTGATTCGTGAGAGACATCAAGACCGGAACGGGAAAGAATGTCGAGCGCGCCTGCCGTATCGTGGTCCTGAGCAAGAAGTTCAGCGAGCAGCATGCCTCCGGGCACCCGATAGGATGGGTTGCGATATGCTGCTTCAAATTCAATGCGGGCCTCGCGTCGATGGCCAAGAGCCGCCTCTGCAATGCCGCGATAGTAGCGCGTCTCTCCGTCCCAGGTTGCACGGTCTTCCACTTGCTTGAGCATCTGCGACGCCTCTTCAAATCGGAACAAGTTCACATCTAGCCGGCCTTGCGCCTTCAATAGATCAAAGTTTGCTGGAGATGCCGCCAGGCCTTGCTCATATGTCCGCCAGGCGGCGATCAGGTTGCCCTGAAGCTCCTCGTTCGTGCCGCGTTCAAGCAGGCCAGCGGCGGTATCGGGTGCCTTGTAGGCTGTTTGTGGGCCAGTTTGAATCTGGTCGCGCGGCGTCCAGTCGTACAGGTCTTCCGTGTGCTTCAGAAGGACTTCGTGTTTGTCATTCTCAAGAAGAAATGTGTATTTGCGATCAGACGGAAGGTTATTAAGAATATGCCACCATGTTATTGCCGGATCGAGCGATGCGGTCTCTTGAAAAACTGCAGTGTTGCCATCCAAAATCCGGATGGACGCGTTTGGAAATTTCTGGTTGGCATTGAAGGCCGCTATGAGTGAGGTTCGTCCAGCCGCATCGAGCTTCCTGGACATCGAAACGACGCCATTCAGATTGGCGCGCGAGATGCCGTCGATATTTCTGACCGGCATCCAGTATTCGGAAAACCGGATGACCTGTTGCGGTTCCAGAAAACCGTATGTCTCCTGATTGCGAAACAGGCCCGCCTGCACTTCCGCATAGGCGCTGTTGTTGTCGGAGAGCGCCTTGCGCCATGCCAGGCCATCCGTATCCACGCCCCATGTCCAGATCTTCTTTGCCGGCAAATCGCTGTACTCGGCATAGTGGACAACGCCGGCATCTGTTTGCGGATTGTAGATGCCCATGAACGGTTCCCGGCTGCCGTGGCTGAAAAGGGAGACAGGGCCGTCCTTCTGGTTCGCAATGATGCTGAGGTCCATTCCCTTTGAGTTGACCGGCCATGTATCTACATCGGTGAAGCCGTGACTCGCGGTGAACTGCATCGGGTACCAGATCTTCGAGTCGTCCCACACCTGCACGCCCGCGTTGTTCCACCAATAGAACCGGTGTCTTAGATCGCCGGGATTCGTCAGCGTGACGCGCTCTTCCAGAACTGTGCTTCCCGGATGCAGCACAAGCTGCACGGTCCACTCCATGCCGTAGACGCGGTCACGATTCCCCACGGTAACCGACGCGCTGCCATCAGGGCTACTTGAATAGGCGTAATCGACGGGGGAAATCGAAACCCAGTTATGGGACACGGGAAAATTGAATTCAACACCGAAGGCCGACCAGGCTCCGCGGTACCCGATCAGGGCTTTCTTTAGTGTCGGATTGGCGTAAAACATCGGCTTGCCGTTGATCTTGTCAATACACGTATAAATATGACCGCCGAGATCAGGCAGGATCGTGCACTGCAGGTACTCGTTTTCGAGAAAAACTGCGCGCCATGAATGGACTGTCTCTGTCCTGTGCACATCTTCGCGCATCGTGTAGGGATAGCTGAATCTATCGGTAGCGTAAATATCGAATGGTGGATTCTCGTCAGGAGGGCCTTCGTCCGATGCCGCGAGGGACATACTGCCCTCCCAGACCCTAACCTGGGCGCAAAGCCGGGTTTGCAGTAGCGGAAGCAATAAGAGGAACCCTGTGAGAAAATGCATCTCTTTTTATCTCATGGATTTGGTTAAGCGCCATAGCTAGGCCGCTACGGTAAGCCGGAAATTCACGACCGTTTTCAGCATCTGACTGGAATAGTCTCATTAAAATGTTTTGGATCCCATATAAATACAGGCAAGAGGATTGCTTTATTGGGATATTTGCATCTGAAATGTCAGGGAGTTTAGAGCAACTCCACAACTCCCGCCTGACCTATGATTGGGAAGAATTTTTCGCTATCGTGCAGCCGTTGGATTTTGCAGGCCATAGTTATTTTGCTTTATTACGTTTCATTGCCGTGCCTGGCTCAGACTACAGCTTCAACGGCTTCCATCTGCCGTTCTCTCACTACATGCCCGGGAATCATAACCCGAAAACATGTGGCTGACCCGCTCGAACTCATGCTGCGGAATTGAATTGAACCGTCATACTTCTGCACGATACCTTTGCTGATCCACAATCCAAGTCCTGTACCTTTAGTAGCTTTTGTGGTGAAAAAAGGCTCGAAAAGCTGCTTCGCGTGTTCCGGTTTGACGCCGGAGCCGGTATCGGACACGAATATTGATAATCGCTTGTTCTGTGTTTTTGGATTGAGCTCTTCCCGGACGCTGATCCGCAACCTTCCTCCGCGGGGCATTGCCTGAACGGCATTCCCGATCAGGTTCATGAATACCTGTCTCAATTCACCCGGAAATCCCTGAATGACCGCATCCGCCACATAACGCTTCTCCAATGTCACACCTTGCAGTTGTATGTTCCGCGCTTGCAGCTCGATGACATTGTCGAGCGCATCAGAAACCGAAACTGCTACAGGCTGCTGGGCTTCGCGATAGAAGTTCAGCGTGTGCTTCACGATGTGCGCGACGCGGAGCAGCTCATTTTCGGCCATCTTCGCATATTCCCGTGCTTGCGCGTCCAGGGAGGAATGGCCTCTCAGCAAATGAAAGATGTTGAGAATTGCCTCCAGCGGATTGTTGATCTCATGAGCGATAATGCCCGCGACCCGGCCCATAGCGGCCAGTTTCTCGGCGGTCCGCAATCCCTGCTCTGCCCGCAGGGTAGCGGTCATGTCGCGTCCTATCTCCAGAATCGCGGAAGGGTTGCCGGCTTCGTCCGTCTTAAGCGCTTTACGGAAGGCAACCGTGATTTCCTCACCGCCGCGAGTCACTTGTACAAGATTGCCCTCCCATCTTTGGGTTCCCTCGAGCGACGACATGATCTGGTTGAAAGGCACAGGAAACTTCGTCTTCAGGACTTCATGAAGGTTCTGGCCCTGAATCTCTTCCCGCTTCCAGCCATACAAGTTCTCCGCACCTGAATTCCAGAAACGGACAGCGCCATCCATATCACGTACCAGGATGGGGTCCGTTGCCAGATCAAGCAAATCAGCGCGCTCCCGAAGCTCCTCTGTGCGTTCCGCAACGCGCTGCTCCAGTTCCCGGTTCAGACGTTCCAACTCGCGCCGCTTGCGGTGCAATTCGGCAAATACGCTGACCTTCGCGCGAAGGACTTCGGGAATAACGGGCACAGAGATGTAATCGACCGCGCCGCGCTCGTATCCTTTAATCCGATCGGGATCGGAAAGGTGAATTGCGGAAATAAACAGAATGGGCGTTTTCTGGAACCGCGGGTGCTGACGCATCATGTCCGCCAGCTCAAAGCCGTCGATTCCCGGCATGCTGACGTCGGTCAGCACTACGGCGATATCATTCTTCAGCAGATGCTGGAGAGCTTCTGTCCCGGAAGCGGCTTTGATCAAGTTCTCGCCAAGCTCGGTCAAAATAGCTTCATAAGTCAGGAGCTTTGAAGGTTGATCGTCGACGAGAAGAATATTCACCTTCTGGCTGCTACTGGCCGGTTTGCGGCCCCGTTTTTCTCCTATGCGGGGATTACTGCCATTTGTTGACATAAAAGTATTCTGCTACCTGTGAAGCCACATGCGTAATGCCGCCAGTAATTGATCCGTATTGACAGGTTTCGCCAGATACTCAGAAGCTCCTGCCTCCAGACATTTTTCGCGGTCACCCTTCATTGCCTTTGCTGTAAGTGCAATAATGGGGAGCCTGCGGAAATCGGCGTTCTGCCGTATGACGCGCATCGTCTCATACCCATCCATTTCCGGCATCATGATGTCCATCAACACAATGCCCAGATCAGGCGTGGATTCAAGCATGCCAATGGCTTCGCGCCCGGTGCTCGCAGTAAGGACGTTCATGCCGCGTCTTTCCAGAACGCTGCTTAAAGCAAAGATATTTCGTACGTCATCATCCACGATGAGCACTTTCTTGCCAATAAGGGCATCGTCCGAGCGATGCAGGTGATCGAGCATTTTCTGCTTTTCTGCCGGCAAATCAGCGACCACGCGATGAAGGAACAATGCTGTCTCATCCAGCAATCGCTCTGGCGACTCAACATCCTTCAAAACCACGCTGCGGGCCAGCGTCCGAAGTTTCGCGTCTTCATCGGAACTCAACTCTTTCCCGGTAAAGACGACTACGGGCACGTCGCCTATGCTCGGCATATTGCGCAGCTGGTCAAGGACTTCGAAACCGGTCATGTCCGGAAGGCGCATATCAAGGACAACACAGTCAAATCGCTGCTGATTTAAAGCGTTCAATGCCTCCCTGCCGGTTGAAACGATTGAGACATCAATGTCGTCAAAACCAAGCAGCTCCCTGATGCTGAGTTGTTCGGCCGGATTGTCTTCCACCACCAGCAGCCGTTTGCAATGCGGCGAGGAAAACTCCTTGATTTTGTTCAGAGCCCCTTCAATGCCTTCCTTGCTCGTTGGCTTCGTTACGAACGAGAAAGCCCCGCGGGATAATCCATGGTGCCGGTCGTCATCAATAGTCAACATCTGCACGGGGATGTGTCTCATGCCTGGGTCCTGCTTCAAATGATTCAGCACAGTCCAACCCAGCATGTCGGGCAGAAATACATCGAGAGATACAGCGCTTGGGTGGAATTCGCGCGCCAGCGAAAGCGCCTCTGCTCCACGCGATGCGGCCAGGACCTTGAAGCCTTTGTCGCGGGCCAGGTCACGCACAACACGCGCATAGTGCGGGTCGTCTTCGACAATCAGCAAAGTGGGGTCGCCGGCTTCCAGAACGGCGCGGTCGTCCTCAATCTCCTGGGTGGCATGCTCCACCGCAGTTGCGCTCGCGAGCTGACGAACTGAGGTTGTTCGCGCGTTTTCTGCAACGGCCTCCTCAGTGCGGCCTGAGGTAACAGGTCCAGCATAAGCCTGTGGCAGATACAAAGTAAATGTGCTTCCCCTGCTGGGAGTGCTTTGCAACTGAATCTCGCCGCCAAGCAGGCTGGCCAACTCGCGGCTGATTGCAAGACCGAGACCGGTGCCGCCATATTTGCGGCTTGTGCCTGCGTCAGCCTGCTGGAAGGCCTCAAAGATGATCTTCTGTTTATCCAGAGGAATTCCGATTCCCGTATCGGCTACTTCAAACGCAACGACTGAGTTGGCGCTTCTCAGGATCGGATGATTGTTGCTCCATCCACTCTCAGAGCGAAAAACCGACAAACGCACGCCCCCGTGCTCGGTAAATTTAACGGCATTGGACAGTAGGTTCTTGAGCACCTGCTGCAAGCGCTTCGAGTCGGTGACGAAACTGCGGCCGATATGCTTGTCGGTGTACAGGTCGAATGAGAGTCGTCTCGTCTCCGCTTCATGCCGGAATGGACGTGCGACCATCTCAAGCAAGCTGCTAAAGAACACTTCCTCGGCCTCTACCGAAACGGTTCCGGATTCGATCTTCGAAAGATCGAGGATGTCGCTGATCAGGTTGAGCAGATCGGTGCCGGCACCATGGATGGTGCGCGCAAACTCGATTTGTTTTGCCGTAAGATTGCCCTCAGGGTTATCGCCGAGCTGCTGGCCGAGCACGAGAATGCTGTTCAAGGGAGTGCGCAGCTCGTGAGACATGTTGGCCAGGAATTCTGATTTGTACTTTGAAGTAAGCGCCAGTTCTTTGGCCTTCTCTTCCAGGTCTCTACGAGCCTGCTCTATTTCCTGGTTCTTGCGCTCAACTTCCACATTCTGTTCGGCAAGCTGCTGTGCTTTCTGGCCGAGCTGGTCATTTGTCTGTTGCAGTTCTTTCTGCTGCGACTGAAGCTCGGTAGCGAGTTGCTGCGACTGCTTCAGCAGCCCTTCCGTCTGCATGGTCGCCTCGATGCTGTTCAGGACGATTCCGATGCTGGCTGTGAGTTGCTCAAGGAAGGCAAGGTGAGAGGCGGTGAACGAACTCAATGTTGCCAGTTCGATGACCGCCTTTACGCGATCTTCAAACAACACTGGCAACACAATCACGTTTCGCGGAACTGACTCAAACAGGCCAGAACGGACCGGGGCAGTAGTTTGCGGCAAGTCCCCAATCAACATGCGGCGTTTTTCCTTCGCGCATTGGCCGATCAATCCTTCCCCTAGTGATATGCGCTCCAGATGGCCGTCTGGTGTGCTTGCATAGGCGGAGAGCAGGGTCAACACCCCATGCCTTTCTGAATCCATCTGGTAGATCACGCCTTGCTGCGCATTGACCAGCGGGGCCAGTTCGGAAAGAAGCATGCGCCCAACCGTTGCGAGATCGCGCTGGCCCTGCAGCATGCCGGTAAAACGGGCAAGATTGGTCTTGAGCCAATCCTGCTCCGTGTTCCGCTCTGTCGTGAGCCGCAGGTTGTTGATCATCGTGTTGATGTTGTCCTTCAACTCCGAGACTTCACCTCTTGCTTCCACCTGAATCGAACGGGTGAGATCGCCCTTTGTGACCGCGGTCGCAACTTCCGCAATGGCGCGCACCTGGTTTGTCAGGTTTTCCGCAAGCAGGTTCACATTATTGACGAGGTCTTTCCAGGTCCCGGCTGCGCCCGGCACATTTGCCTGGCCGCCAAGACGCCCTTCTACTCCGACTTCGCGGGCCACAGTCGTTACCTGGTCCGCGAAAGTGGCCAGCGTATCCGTCATGTTGTTGATGGTTTCCGCCAGGGCTGCCACTTCGCCCTTCGCGTTCACGGTGAGCTTCTGCGTGAGTACGCCGTTTGCCACTGCGGTAACCACCTTCACAATACCTCGCACCTGCTCCGTAAGATTCGAGGCCATGACGTTCACATTGTCGGTCAGGTCTTTCCAGATTCCGGCCACTCCCGGCACCTGCGCCTGGCCGCCCAGTTTGCCTTCGGTTCCTACTTCACGCCCGACGCGCGTCACTTCAGCGGCAAAGGCATTGAGCTGGTCCACCATGGTGTTGATGGTGTTCTTGAGTTCCAGAATTTCACCCTTCACGTCCACTGTGATCTTGCGGGACAGATCTCCACGCGCAACTGCCGTTGTTACCTCAGCGATATTTCGTACCTGAGCGGTAAGATTGCCGGCCATGGCATTCACTGAGTCGGTCAGGTCTTTCCACGTTCCTGCTACACCGGGCACGTTCGCCTGACCGCCCAGACGGCCTTCGGTGCCGACTTCGCGGGCCACGCGTGTCACTTCTACTGAGAACGCGTTGAGCTGGTCCACCATCGTGTTGATGGTTTCTTTCAGCAGCAGAATTTCGCCGCGGACATCTACCGTGATCTTTTTGGAAAGATCGCCGGTCGCAATCGCCGTCGCCACTTCAGCGATATTTCGCACCTGTCCCGTCAGGTTGCTCGCCATGAAATTGACGTTGTCGGTAAGGTCTTTCCATGTGCCTGCCACCCCCGGCACTTCAGCTTGTCCTCCCAGCTTGCCGTCTGTGCCTACCTCGCGTGCCACACGCGTCACTTCGCCTGCGAAAGCGTTCAGCTGGTCCACCATGGTGTTGATGGTGTTCTTGAGTTCTAGGATTTCGCCCTTTACGTCTACCGTGATCTTGCGCGACAAGTCTCCGCTGGCCACCGCTGTGGTCACTTCAGCAATGTTGCGGACCTGGGCAGTCAGATTGCCGGCCATGGAATTCACTGAGTCGGTCAGATCTTTCCACGTTCCGGCAACACCGGGCACGTTGGCTTGTCCACCTAGACGGCCCTCGCTGCCCACCTCGCGCGCCACGCGCGTCACTTCTACCGAGAAGGCGTTGAGCTGGTCCACCATGGTATTGATGGTTTCCTTCAACAGTAGAATTTCTCCGCGGACGTCTACGGTAATTTTCTTGGAAAGATCGCCGGTCGCAATCGCCGTCGCCACTTCAGCGATATTTCGCACCTGTCCCGTCAGGTTGCTTGCCATGGAATTCACCGAGTCGGTCAGATCTTTCCATGTTCCTGCGACGCCAGGCACCATGGCCTGCCCACCCAGGCGGCCTTCGCTGCCCACTTCGCGCGCCACGCGTGTCACTTCTGAAGCGAATGCGCGCAGCTGGTCCACCATCGTGTTCAGCGTATCTTTTAATTCCAGGATTTCGCCCTTCACATCTACCGTAATCTTGCGCGACAGGTCTCCGCGCGCCACCGCCGTTGCAACTTCAGCAATATTGCGTACTTGTGCGGTAAGATTTCCGGCCATGAAATTGACGTTGTCTGTCAGATCTTTCCAGGTGCCCGCAACCCCAGGTACCTCCGCCTGTCCGGCCAATTTGCCCTCGGTGCCGACTTCGCGGGCTACGCGTGTTACTTCGCTGGCGAATGCATTGAGCTGATCCACCATCGTGTTGATCGTATTTTTTAGTTCAAGGATTTCTCCCTTTACGTCCACCGCGATCTTGCGGGACAAATCTCCGCGCGCAACAGCCGTGGTCACCTCGGCAATGTTGCGCACCTGTGCGGTCAGGTTTCCGGCCATGAAATTTACTGAATCTGTCAGGTCTTTCCATGTGCCGGCCACTCCGGGAACGTTGGCTTGACCGCCAAGACGCCCCTCTGTACCCACCTCGCGCGCGACGCGCGTCACTTCGCCGGCGAAACGGTTGAGCTGGTCCACCATTGTGTTCAGCGTTTCTTTCAACTGAAGAATCTCGCCGCGAACATCCACGGTGATCTTGCGCGACAGGTCGCCGTTCGCAATTGCCGTCGCAACCTCGGCGATATTACGCACCTGGCCGGTAAGATTGCTGGCCATGAAGTTTACATTGTCAGTCAGGTCCTTCCATGTGCCGGCGACACCGGGTACGTCGGCCTGACCACCCAGCTTGCCTTCCGTACCCACTTCGCGCGCCACGCGCGTTACTTCGCCCGCGAAGGCGTTGAGTTGGTCCACCATCGTATTGATGGTTTCTTTAAGTTCCAGAATCTCGCCCTTCACGTCGACCGTGATCTTTCGCGAGAGGTCGCCGCGAGCCACAGCCGTTGTCACTCCGGCGATATTGCGCACCTGCGCAGTCAGGTTGCCCGCCATGGCATTGACGGAATCGGTAAGGTCCTTCCATGTGCCGGCCACGCCCGGGACCACGGCCTGACCGCCCAGTTTGCCGTCCGTGCCCACCTCACGCGCCACGCGTGTCACTTCTGAAGCAAAGGACCGCAACTGGTCCACCATGGTGTTGATTGCTTCTTTTAACTGGAGAATCTCTCCGCGGACATCAACCGTGATTTTCCGCGAGAGATCACCGCTCGCGACAGCAGTTGCCACCTCGGCAATGTTGCGCACCTGGCTGGTCAGATTGCTGGCCATCAGGTTTACCGAATCGGTAAGGTCTTTCCACGTTCCCGCAACTCCGGGCACAACAGCCTGGCCACCCAGCTTGCCGTCCGTGCCCACCTCGCGCGCCACGCGCGTCACTTCCGAAGTGAAGACACTCAGCTGCTGAATCATCGTATTCACGATGTTCGCCGACCGCAGGAACTCGCCTTCCAGGGGCCGGCCGTCTACATCGAGCCGCACCTTTTCATTGAGGCTGCCCTGCGCTACCGCCGCAATCGCGCGGGTGACTTCAGTGGTCGGGCGGAGAAGGTCATCAACCAGAGTGTTGATCGAGCTCTCCATGTCCCCCCACGCCCCCTTTGGTTCGCGAAATCGGGCGCGTTCGCGTATGCGGCCCTTCTTACCCACGGCCTGACCGACTCGGGCCAGTTCGAGGGCCATCTGTTCATTGGCTGCAACGATATTGTTGAAGGTATCGGCGATTTTCCCTGTTAACCCAATCCATGAACCCGGCAGCCGCACCGAGAAGTCGCCTTCTCGCATCCGCTGCAGGCTTGTCAGAATCAAATCCAGCTCTGCGGGAGTAGTTGCGGCACGCCCATTTTCGGATAAGGCGGAAATGCCTTTATCCTTAACAGGACCTGCAATTGCAGTTCCGGCCCTGCTCTTTTTCATCGATTGGATCTCCTGGGAACTCCTCTTAACGCCGCGAGACTTGATATTCTCCATAAGGCGATATAGTTCAATGGTACAAACGAAGAGCCGGCGCAACTTCGTGCTATGGGGATTGCTAGGTTGGAGGTTCTTTGGCCTCTCACAGACATCGCTATCGACAACGAGCGGAAACGATAATAACCGTATTGGATGCCAGAGTGCCAATGAGGGTTGGATTGAGCAAAAGCTTCCTCAGGGATAGCCCCTGGACTTCAGCCAATCGATGACCAAAACGATCGGCAACGGGAAGTTTGAACCGGAATAGATGTATTCGGTCATCCACCAATCTCGTAGGCGAGAAGAAATTATACTTCCGTGGCATGGAAGTGGCCTTTGGTTCAATCCGGACCAGGTCCAGCAAACATCCAAATCAGAATCTATGGTTTTTGCGGGGTCTTTTCAGCGAGGTCGCTGAAGTGCCAGGCTGCGACCTAAGGTTTGTTCCCAGCCTTTACGTGATCGTGTAAACCCGACCGGCAAGCGGTCGCCGTTTGGAATTACATTGGGAGCATCATGCTCAACCGGCGTAACTTTCTTAAGTCTGGCCTTACTGCAGGAGCAGCGGTCGTTCCTTTGACATCGGCGCTGACTGGTCTTTCTTCGACCAATCAGTCCGCCGTGGACACATATCTATCAGAAATAGAGGTTGTCTCGCTGCCGAACCGCCTGCCTCCAGTGGATCAGGCGGCTTTACCGTGGCAGCAAAGGGTTCGACGCGTGGGTCAGACCAACATGACAGAGTACGACCCGGCGGTGATGAACGTGGATGAGTGGGCCGATTACTGGCACTCTGCTCAGGCAGACATTGTTTTTGTCAGCGTCACCGGAATTCTTGCGTTTTATCCCTCCAAGGTAAGGTTTCATCGGCACGGAAAATTCCTGAATGGCCGCGATCTTTTCGGTGAATGCGTGACGGCGGCAAAGAAACGCGGCATGCGTGTGGTGGCGCGCATGAGTCCCGATCTCAATTGGGGAGATGCGCTCGAAGCTCATCCGGAGTGGGCCATGCGTCACCAGGATGGATCGGTACAGCACAGCGGCGAAGATCCACGTTTGTTTAAGACCTGTATGTTTACGACGTACATGGACGAGTACGTTCCCGCCATTATGCGCGAGGTGAATTCTCTCTACGACGTCGATTGTTTCTATAC
>Ga0126371_10002270_pt1 | contig 16486 bp, 16 predicted proteins | sample PanSoiMetaPlot_4_FD_110145 | JGI IMG/M metagenome (GOLD analysis project Ga0126371, IMG submission 110145) | Tropical forest soil microbial communities from Panama - MetaG Plot_4 | ecosystem: Environmental > Terrestrial > Soil > Tropical forest > Bulk soil | place: Panama | collected 2016-02-17 | reverse complement strand
CTGCTTTTGGGGAGCGCAGTCGCAAAACTTGCGCATGTCCCCAATGTGGAAATGCAGATGGCGGCCATGGGCTTCGGCGGCAATAAATTGCTTTTCATTGGCGTACTGGAATTGGGAAGCACCGCCCTTTTCCTTTTCCCGCTGACACGGTCCTTCGGGTTGTTTCTTGTGTCTTCCTATCTCGGCGGAGCGATTGCCACCCATGTTCAGCACGACAAGCCCATACTTGTGCCTTCCATCTTGTTGCTAGTGATTTGGCTGGGCGTCTGGCTGCGCCATCGCGAAGCATTCTGGAGTTTCCGTTCGCGTAACGAAGCTGATGCCCGGGCCGTGGACCGAGCGATGCTGCGCACTCATTCCGAGGCCAGGCCATGAAAGCGGTCCTGATTACCGGCGCGAATGCCGGAATCGGCTTTGCCACCGCCAAATTCCTGGCCGCGCAACCGGACTGGCATGTGCTTCTGGCTTGCCGCAACCGCTCGAAGGCAAACGCGGCCATGAGCGTCATCCGGCAGACCCTTCCCAACGCGCGCGTCAGCTTCGTGCCGCTCGATCTGTTCGCGCTGGCCTCCGTTCGACGCGTACCTGAGGAGTTGGCTGCCCTGCGAGTTTCTGCTTTAAGTGGCCTCATTCTCAATGCTGGAGGTTTCAACCCCAAAGCCAAAGGTTTGGAATTCACTGACGACGGTTTTGAGCGAACCTTCCAATTGAATTTTCTCGCTCACCTCCTGCTGACCACCCTCTTGGCCGAACAGATGACCGCATCCGGGCGCATCATTTTTGTGTCCAGCGATCTTCACGACCCGGCCGCGACCAAGATGGGGAAATTGATGCCTCCGAAATATGGCCCGGTGGAGGATTTGGCACGCGGCACCGGCACCGCGGCCAAATTGAAGCCCATGGCTCGCTACGCCACCGCCAAGATGTACGCCATGATGACGGCCTATGAACTCGACCGTAGGCTTCGAAGCACGGGGAAGGCCGTTACCGTCAATTCGTGGTCGCCCGGCGTCGTCCCCACGACGCAAGCCGCAAAAGACGTAAATCCCATTTTGAAAATAATCATCACGCGCCCTTCGTTTGTGAAGTTCATGGGCTCTCATCATTCAACCGAAGAAGAGGCCGCTCAGGCGCTCGGCAGTCTGCTTTGCCATGCAAAATATGCGGGGGTCGGCGGCAAGTATTTCGACGGCTTCCGCGAAATTCTCTCTTCGGCCGAATCGCGCGATGAAAACAAAGCCAGAACCGTGTGGGAACAGAGCGCAAGGCTCGCCGGGTTCCCGCAAGATGAAGCTGCGTTTCCCGCGGTAAGGCCATCGAGCGAGTTCAGCTTGAAATCATGAGAAGGGACAACATGAGTACAGCAACGCAAGCTTATTCGGTGAGCATTGACCCTGGACCGTCATCGCGCCTTGCCGCGGTGTTCCGGCGCGTCCCTCTGGTGATGTTCACGGGCATCTTCACGATGATTAGTCTCCGGTATCTCGTAAACCCCGTGCATTACGCCGCCGTGGCCGGTATCAGTTTCACCTCTCCCGGTGGTGTCATCGTCGCGCGAGTCGGCTTCGCGGCGTTCCCCCTCTCCCTCGCGATTCTCGCTTTGCTTTCTCTGTTTTCCTCGCGATGGCGCCTGGGTGGATTGTATATGCTGCTGACCGTGGACTGCGTCGTTATGGCCGTCCGGATTCTTGCCTTTCAGCTGGAGCATTCAACCGCCACGGCTCGGCTGCTGATTCCGGAGACGGTTCTGCTGATTCTGCTGGTCGTTGCCATCCGCCTGGAATCCGCATGGTTGAAACGTAACGCAACGGCCCGCGTGTAAGCGACACCATCTGAAGACTTTTCGCGCTTTGTAAAACTCAACTCTTAGCCCGGCAAAAGAGCAAAAACTGCCTGTTTTCGGATTGGCCACCAATTTGCGGCACACGTCGTCTTTTTTTTTGTTCTTTGGTAAAGTGTCGCGAAGTATTCGTTCGCAACCCGGAGGCCCCGAATGCCGCAAATCGACTTGCGTCCGCTGTCGCTCGGAGAGATTCTGGACCGCACCTTTTCCCTGTACCGCCGCCACTTCCTGCTGTTTCTGGGGATCGCCGCTATTCCACACCTTCTGACCCTGGCCCTCAATCTGGTGCAGGTTTTTGTGCTGCAGGGGGGGAAAGGTTCGACGGCGACGCAGCCCTCTAATGGGCTGATGGCATTTGGACTTTTCGGGATATTCGTTTGGCTCTTCGTTTACATCGTCGCCTACCTCTTCGCGCAGGGCGGCACCATTTATGCCGTCTCTGATCTCTACCTGGGGCATCCCACCACGATCAACGCCTCCCTCCGCAAAATGTGGGGACAACTCCTGAACCTCTTGGGCGTTTTGCTGTTGAACCTGATGGCCATTGTCATCGGGATTATTTTTTTGATTATCCCCGGCATCTATCTGGCCTGCCGCCTGATTACCTGCGTCCCAGCCGCGCTTTTGGAAGACCTGGGCGCACGCGAGTCGCTCGAGCGCAGCTTCGCCCTGACGAAGGACAGCGCCTGGCGCGCCTTTGTCATCTACTTTCTTTATGTCTCTATGGTCTACGCGACCTTGATACTTTTTGCCATCCCCTTTGGCTTCGTGGCAGTGATGGCGGGTAAAGACCCGCATATGCTGCGATTGGCGGCGGGTATAATGCAGGTCGGTCAATTCTGCGCTGGGGTCCTGGTGACTCCTTTCCTCCTGATTGCCACCTCCGTTTTCTATTACGACTTGCGCGTGCGCAAGGAAGCCTTCGATCTGCAATTGATGATGCAGACTAGCGGAACCCCGGGAACTAGCGGTACCTCGCAGGTTCCGTCTATGCTTTCGTGAATGGCCTTGTGGACGCCCATTCGAATCAGAGCGCGGGGATTCCGCAGGATTCCCATTTGTAAGGCATTTCTCTTTCTTGTGTGCGGCTTTCCGCTGGCCGCCTCGCCAGCTCAGAATACCGCCACGCCGGGGCAGGTTTCGCCCGCGCCCGAACATGGCATCGCCACCCTTGCCACGGAACTCGAGCGCATCTCCAAATCTCTCGATCAGAATGCCTCAGCTCAGGAGCTTGCCGAGCTGAGCAATTCCTTGCCCCCGGAATGGACGGTGGTAACGCCCGAAGGCAACTTCACCATTTCCACACGCTATCTTCGGGGCCAGCTAGCCGACGGCTCGAGGGAAAATGCCAAAACCTGGGTCGGGAATCTCAACAATGAACTGCGCAGCTATACTTTAACCTCGGCGCCGGGCGATCCGAATGCGCGCGGCGAACTCAACCGCATCCTGGCGGGCTCGCAATTCGCCGCCGTTCATCCGCCGACCGCCTGGGACCTTTTCCGCCAGCGGCTGGCGGCCTGGATCGAGCGTCTCCTGTTGCGTCTTTTTGGCGGAATGGCGAGCTATCCTTTGGGCGGGCAGATTCTTTTTTGGATCTTTGTGGTGCTGTGTGTGGGCTTTCTGGCTCTTTGGGTCTTCCGCTTCGTGGTCGGCAGGGATCGCTTTGTGGCCCTGCCTCCTGGACGCGCTGCCACCCCCGCACGCACCTGGCAGGAGTGGGTTCGCGCTGCCCGCGAAGCCGCGAATCGCGGCGACTTTCGCAAAGCGGTGCACTCCGCATACTGGGCCGGCATTACGCGCATGGAAGACGTCGGCGCGCTTCCGAAGGACCCGGCCATCACGCCGCGCGAATACCTGCGCCTTGTCAGCGATCCCCCGCGCGACCCGGGTGTCGCTCGCGTGAACTACCGCGAGCCGCTATCCGTGCTCACGGTCCGTCTGGAAAGAATCTGGTACGCCAACCGCGGAGCAGCGCCTGAGGATTATTTCGACGCGCTCCGCCAGCTTGAGGCCATGGGATGCCAACTGGATTAGCTGCCGCGGATCGCAAGCTGCTGCTTGCCGGCGGCGCCATCATTGTTATTTTTCTGGTGGCGACTGCCGTACTCGCCCCGCCGCCCGAGGAATTCGAATCCCCGGTGCCCTCGACCTATTCCACGCAATCCGCCGGAGCCGCGGCCGCTTACCGGCTGCTCAACAAACTGCATTATCCAATTCGCCGTTGGGAAAACCCTCCAACCGAACTGCATGCCGAAGGCGGAAATATTCTTCTGGTTCTTGCCGCGCCCCTGCAGCCTCCCAGCGCGGCGGAAAAAAGGGCGCTCGCGGACTTTGTCGAAGACGGCGGGCACGTGCTTTTCACCGGCTCGGGAATCGGCGAATATTTCCCGGAGGCGGAACTAGCGCACGAACGGCCCGACCCTTCGCCGAAATCCTTCGCGCGCAACCTTCCCACGCGCATCACTCGCGACGCGCGGCATATTTCGCTGCAGCCGCAAGCGGTCTGGAAACATCTCAATGCGAATCAGTTCCAGCTCTATGGCGAGTCCGGCGCGCCAGTGGTGGTGAGCTGGACGCGCGGCGGTGGAAACATTCTATGGTGGGCGGGCTCAACGCCGCTCACCAACGCTGGAATCACCCGCGAAGACAATCTTGCGTTTTTCCTGAACTCGGTTGGAAACTGGGAATCCGGAGAGCCCTACAAAATTTACTGGGATGAATATTTTCACGGACAGCGCAGCTCGCTCTGGGGCTATGTGGCAAAGACCGCATTGGCCTGGAGCGGCATCCAACTCGCAATTCTAGCTCTGGCCATTCTCTGGACCTTCGGCCGCAGGAGCGGCCCTGTATTTGTTCCCGCCGCGCCGTCGCGCTTGTCGCCTTTGGAATTTGTGGATACTCTGGGCGGCTTGTACGAACGAGCTGGAGCGGCCTGTTCCGCGATTAGCATCGCCGCGCTGCGGTTGCGCACTTTGCTGGCGCGGCAACTCGGCATGCCGGTGAACGCCTCAAGCGCAGATCTGAGCGAGGCGGCAGAGATGCGGCTTGGTTGGAAAAAGTCGGGACTTCGCGAATTGCTGGCCAGGGTCGAGGCCGCGTCGCGCGATGTCCGAAGTTCTCCGCGCGAAGCCCTGGAGATGGTTCAAAAACTGGAAGCCTTTGCTGCAAAACTCGATGTGCGCTCGCAAATCCGCCAGGAGAAAACCTGACCGTGCAATATTTATCTTCGCTGGCCAAGCAAGTTCGTTCCGAAATCGCCAAGACCATCATTGGGCAGAAAGAACTCGTCGATCAGCTTCTCCTGGTCCTGCTTTGCGGTGGCCATGCGGTCATCGAAGGCGTCCCCGGCCTCGCTAAAACCCTCGCCGTCAAGTCCCTCGCGCGCATCTGCGGCTTGCAGTTCAGCCGAGTGCAGTGCACCGCGGACCTTATGCCCGCCGACGTCACCGGCACCAACGTCTTTAATCTTTCGAACAGCACGTTTTCTCTTCATCAAGGACCGGTCTTCACCGATTTGCTGCTCGTCGATGAAATCAACCGTACTTCTCCGCGCACGCAGGCTGCCCTGCTGGAGGCCATGGAAGAGCGCCAGGTCACTATTGACGGCAAGCGATATCCGCTCTCCGGAAACTTCACTGTGCTGGCCACGCAAAATCCCATCGAATTTGAGGGAACCTATCCTCTTCCGGAAGCGCAACTCGATCGTTTCCTATTGAAAATCAGCGTCGGCTATCCCTCTGCCGAGGAAGAATCCAAAATCCTGCTGCAACATGAAAGTGGCTTCGGCGCGAACTGGTTTGAAGAGATTTCCGTGGCGCCCCTGGATCCAGCGCTTCTTGAAGACGCGCGACGAGAAATCCAGCGGGTACGCGTCGAGCCGGCCTTGCACAACTACGTGGTTTCCCTGGTGCGCCGGACGCGCGATTGGCCCTCCGTTTCCCTGGGCGGCAGTCCCCGCGCCGCCGTCGGCCTCTTTTTCGTCGCCCGCGCCCTGGCTGGCACAGACGGACGCGATTATCTTTTGCCCGATGACGTAAAAGCCGCCGCCCTGCCCGTCCTGCGCCACAGGATTTTGCTGAAGCCCGAGGCGGACCTCGAGGGCCTCACCACCGACCAAGTGCTGCGCCAGGTGATCGCGGCAGTGGAAGTGCCCAAATGACGTGCCCGCGATGAAGAGCCGTTCATGAATACTACGGGCCCTCTGGTTCCTCCGCGGATTGCCGCGCCCGCACACTCACACGGAAGAATCCCGTTCGGCTTCGGCTCCCGGGTTTTCGTCGGCTTATCGCTTGGATTGCTCTGGCTTGTGCCGGCGTGGTGGTCGCCGCGCCTGATCGTGGCCATGTTCTTATGGGACTCGCTCGTGCTTTTGGCCTTTGTGGTGGACCTGCTGCGCCTTCCCAAGCCGGCGCAGCTTGAACTCGGCCGCTGCTGGGAACACCCTCCTTCGTTGGCAATCCCTGCGGAAGTGAAACTTTGCGTTCGAAACCTGAGTAGTACGGCCATTCGCGGCACGCTCGTGGACGAAACACCGGCGTCGCTGCGCAAAGCACCCCCTTCGGTCTCCCTGGTGGTCCCCCCAATGCAGCCGGCCGCCGAAGGATATCCGATACTTCCCGCGGAGCGTGGCGATGTGCACCTCGGCCGCCTCTACTTTCGATATCAAAGCAGGCTAGGTTTCGCAGAACGCTGGGCCGTAGCAGACCTTGCACAGACCATCTGCGTCCTTCCAGACCTCGAACTCGCTCGCCGCCAGGCCCTCTATCTGATTCGCAGCCGCCAGGTGGAAATGGAAAAGCGCCGCCGCCGGCAGCGCGGCCAGGGCCGCGAATTCGAAAGCCTGCGCGAATACCGCCAGGGCGACGAAATGCGCAACATTTGCTGGACGGCCACCGCCCGCCGCCACGAATTGACCACTCGCGTCTTCGAGACCGAACGCAGCCAGGTGGTCTGGATCATGCTGGATGCGGGACGTTTGCTGCGCGCGAAAATTCAGCAGCCGGAAAGCGGTGTGTTTCTTTCGAAACTCGATTACGCCGTGAACGCGGCCCTCTCCCTCGCGCAGGTCGCTTCGCAGTGCGGGGATCGCGTCGGCTTGGTTGCTTACGGGCGGGCAATCCAGCAAAATATCGCCGCCGCCCGCGGCCCATTGCATTTGCGGACCATGGTGGACTCGCTCGCACGCGTCCGCGGCGAAGCCTCCGAAGCCGACCACTCGCGCGCCGCGCGCATCCTGCTGACCGCCCAGAGCCGCCGCTGCCTGGTCGTGTGGCTCACCGATTTTGCGGAAACTCCCACCACGCCGGAAGTGATCGACTACGCCATGCAGATGACGCAGCGCCATCTGGTGGTCTTCGCAGCCCTCAGTCAGCCGGACCTGGCGGCCATCGCAGCGGAAATTCCCCAAACGCCCCAGGAAATGTACCGGCACGTAGCGGCGCTCGAAATTACACACCGTCGCGACCTGCTACTGCGCTCGCTGCGCCAGCGCGGCGTCTTTGCATTTGAGCTTGTGCCCGGATTGCTTGCGTCGTCGGTGGTGAATCAATATCTCGACATCAAGGAGCGGGGCTTGTTGTAGCGCTTTTCGAACGCCCTCTTCCCGGCAGAAAAAGATAAGCCAACAACGACAGGAAGAGCACGGTTGCCAATCCAAACTTCATCGCCACCGGGGCGCCGCTTGGAGAAAAAAAGCCTTCAATCACGCCGGCCACGATCAATAACGGAATCGTTCCCAGCAACAACCGCGCCGCACGGCCGCCTGCCTGCTCCAGAGACACTTTCCGGGGCAGCAGCCCCGGGAACAACATGCCGCGGGCAATCTCGAATCCCGCTCCACCCGCGATGAAAATGGCCGGCAATTCCAGAACGCCATGCGGAGCCACGAAACTCCACAACTGTACCGCCATTCCCGCCTTCCACGTGGCCGCGCCAATCACCCCCAGCAGCAGCCCGTTGAGCGCCATCATCCAAAGCGTGCCGATTCCCGCGGTGATGCCCATTGCAAACGTCGTGAACGCCACCGAAAGATTGTTGGTCATGATTCCCGACGACGCGAGCGGTTTCACCGTGACAATCGATTCTGTCCACATCTTGCGCTGCTCCATGGTTTCCATCATGCGCGGGCCAAGCAGGCGATACGCAAACGCAGGGTCGTGCCAGGTAACCACCCACGCGAGCAGTCCGGTGAACGCAAACACCCCTACGGCAAACAGCGTCTGGGGAAGCGTTTCTCGGAACGCGCTCGGATATGTGTCTCGAAAAAACGTCACGATTCCGCTGACTTTGGGCCGGTGGCCCAGATAGATCAGGTTGTGCGTGCGGCCCAGAAGTTGGTTCAAATAAACCGCGAACTGGCGGCCTCCGTGGTCTTCGCGTGCCACCGCTAAATCCGAAGCGATTTGGCGGTACAATAGCCCGAGTTCCTGCAATTCCGAATGGCTGAGTTTGGAAATGCCCTGGTTCGCCCGGGCCACCAGTTGCTCCAGGCGATCCCAGTGCGGCTTGCGTTTCTCGATCCAACGGTGGGAGATCATGTCGACTAAGCCTGACCCGGGATTATCGCTTGGTCCGGTTGCCGACCAGCTTACCATTGAAACGCCCGAGCAAACCGCACTCGATTTCGCGGTTGCCGGAATCGGCAGCCGTTTTCTCGCGCTGGCTCTGGACATGCTTATTCAGACCGCGATCGGCATCGCCGCTGGCATCGCTGGCTCTTTTGCCATCGCCGGCATCGCGGTCCTCGCCCCGAAAGTGGCCATGTGGTCCGCGGCGATTATGGTGCTCTTTTATTTTTTGCTTTACTTCGGATACTTCGTGATTTTCGAAATCATCTGGAATGGCCAGACCCCAGGCAAACGCAAAGCGGGAATCCGCGTGATCAAGGACTCCGGCCGGCCGCTCACTCCCGCCGAGTCCATCGGCCGCAACCTTATGCGCATTGTGGACTGGCTGCCGTTTATGTACGCCATCGGCTTGGCGTGCGCGTTCTTCACAAAGGGCAACAAGCGCTTGGGCGACCTGGTGGTGGGTGCCCTGGTCGTGCGGGAGACCTCTCTCAATGAACTGAAACCCGTGTCGCAGGCCGCTTCTTCTCCGCCGCCGCAGCTGCTCGCCTCGGTCGGCCACCTCGGTGCGCATCTTCTCTCGGAGGAGGAAAATGCGCTTATCGAATCTTTCCTCAGCCGCCGCTCGGCGCTGGAACCCGTCGTCCGCTATCGCATGGCCGAGGAAGTCCTGCGAAAAGTCAGCCCGAAACTAAATCTGGCCGCCCACAGTTCGCTCTCGACCGAGAGCATCCTCGAAGCCTTGGCCTACGAACGCCGCTCCACCGCCTCCTACTCCTGAACGGTCCGGCAACCGGGGCGTTGACGCGGCACGGAAAGGATCAAGGCAAGCTTCGCCTGCGGGGTCGCCACGCAACTTCGGCGAGCGGATGAAAAAACATGTTCTCGAATTTTGCGAGAGCCTGGGCACGACTACCGCAGCTCGGCCGCCCAGCACTTGTTCGGAGTGGCAGAAAAGGGGATCGTCCTGAGGAGGCGATCCCCTTTGGATTCACCGTGCTTGACGCTGAATTTAGCGCGTTCGCAGAAAGCGTTGTTATGCCTTCATCGCCGCGGCGTGGACCTCCCCAACAACTGGCGAGGAAGCCTCTGCAGCCTTGACGGTGCGCGCGGCAAGCGGCTTCAGCCAAAGCACCGCCATGAACGCCGCAACAACGTCGCAAGCAATCATGGCGTAGAACACTTTGTTCCAGGAGCCGGTCTTGGCGAACAGCCAAGCCGCCCCGGGGCCGGCCAGAAGTGCAGCCAGACCCTTGGCGGTGTAAACGATGCCGTAGTTGGTGGTGGCCCACTTGTTTCCGTATAAGTCGCCGGTGATGGCGGGGAACAAGGAGAAGATGTTGCCCCAGGCGAAGAAGCACAGGCCGGACAAAGCGACGAACCAGACCGGCCGGCTCATGAGTTGCAGTAGCGCGAAGACGCAGGCTGCTTCCAGCATAAACGAATAGAAAATGGCGTTCTCGCGTCCGATGTGGTCGGAGACCCAGCCCCAGAAGGGCCGCGTCAGGCCGTTGAGCAAACGGTCGACGGTGATGGCCAGCACCAGCGCGGTCATACCACCCCAGAGGACGACGTTATCCACGTGATAGGTCTTAGCCAAGGGGTTGAGTTGCGCGGTAACTACCAGGCCGCCGAACGCCAGCATGGTCATCATCACATAGATGATGTAGAACGATGGCTGGCGCAGCATCTGCATTGGTGTCAGATTGACGGACGATACTTTGAGCTTCGCCTTGATCTTGGCTTCTTTTTCAGCCCAATTTGGCGGCGTCCATCCGAGTGGCGGCCTTGCCAAAAACAGGGCACTGACCAGCACGACGATTCCCTGGATGAAGCCCCAAACGATGAAAGTATGCTGATAACCGGAGACCTTGAGCATGTTAGCCACCGGCGCGATGGTGCTTGCGGTGCCGATGCCGTAGGCGCCGGCCGTAAGTCCCACACAAAGGCCGCGGTGGTCCGGAAACCACTTCAGCGCATTTCCAATGCATCCGCCGTAAACGATACCGGCACCGATGCCTCCCAAGCCGTACCAGAAGTACAGGCCATTGATGGACTCGGCGCGGCCGGAGCCGACCCAGCCGAGCGCCACCATGATGGAACCAAGGCCCAACATCAAGCGTGGCCCGATGATGTCCACCAGGTAGCCTTCAAACGGCACCAGCCAAGTTTCGAGAGCAACAAACAGAGTGAACGTCCATTGCACTGCGACCAACGACACGTGCAAGTGGTTCTGAATTGGTGTGGTAAACAGCGTCCAGGCGTATTGCAGGTTGGCGATCGCCATCATCGCGACGATGCCAGCCACCAACTGGGCCCAACGATTGATAATCCGGGAAGGGTGAATCAGAGCATGCGAGGATGCAGTCATAGACAAACCTCCATGACGATCGGCTGGACTACGATGCGTTTACACTTGTATACGACTCCGTGCTGCAAAGCGGGCGGCGCCGAGCAGACTTTCCCAACAAACCGATGCGAGCCGATCCTGGGGAATGAGTCTTGCCAACTTTGCCGAACAAAGCCAAGCCGGGAGCATCCAAATCGATTCCGCTCCTGAAGAAACAACCGAAGAACCATTTCCGTGACCGAAGCGGACACTTGATCCGGCTGCCGCAGGAAGCCGATTCGCAACGACGAATTGCGTTACCCCTACCAGCGCAACCGTCGTGTTCGACCGGGCGTGGGCGCGCAAACCAGCGAACCATGGTAAACTGGTCTGATGAGCGAACCACTTTACGGCGGCACGGAATTTAGCACCACCCCACAGGTGTGTCAAGCACCGATTCTTCGCTCTTTTGTGGCTTCTTCCCGCGAGGAGAGGCCGGCTCCCGGAGGGGTTGTCAAAGACCTTCATACGCCAACCGGCCGTACCGTCTTGCCTCGTACCGGACCTATTTGCGCCACGGGATAGGAGTTGCGAGCCATGGCTCAAGAATCCTTGCGCGCCCAGATACAGACCTATCTCTCCCGCCTCCAAGAATTAATTACCCGCGGCCGCCAAGTGCGGGAACTGGTTGCGGGCAACCCATCGAGCGCCGCCACGATTGCCGCCAACCGTAGGTGGCAGCAGGATTGTGGCGCTGCCATTTATCAATTGTCAGGCGGGAGCAAGGCGCACTGGCTGGCGCGGGCGTTCAGCGAAGCGTTTCTGGTGCGTTCCGCGGACGGCCAAGCAGTGGAAGGTGTCGCCCCGGAAGAATTAGTGCAAAGACTGCTAGGCGTGCTGGAACAAGGCGTGGCCTCGCTGTCCAGCATGGGTGAGCAGGCGCTGCTGCAGGCGTCATCGGCAACTACGCCGCCTCGGCGATTCGATTTCGTTCATAATCCCGAGCTTCGACCGATTGTGGAACAGGCGTATACGGAAAGCCGCCAGTCCCTCGAGCAGGGAGACTACGATGCGGCGCTGCGCGCTTCGTGCAGCATCCTCGAGGCGATTGTCACCGATGCGCTGGAGCACAAAGGAGTAAACATGTTGGCGCATGAGGTCGCGCCTGCCGGGAGGATTTCGGACTGGCCATTTGAGACGCGGCTTGCGGTTGCAGAAAGCGCGGGACTCATCCGAGGCGGTTGGGCGCGGCTTACGCCGGCGGCGCGGGCGTACCGGGACAATGAGAAGGAAGCCGGGGTGGTTTCCGAGCGCGATGCTCGAACCGCCGGTCAAGCGCTGAACGTGGTGATGCGGGATTTGAATCCGGGCCGCTAGATACGTCGGTCAGCCTTCCAGGTCCTGACGGAAAACGGGCTGGGAAGGATCAAGCGTGCCGTCGATGACGGCGGCGAGAATGTCGGTGTAAGCGCTCTGGGCCTCAGAAAGACTGGCGTAACCGCGCTCGTATTGCAGCGCTCCAGATCCCGAGTAGATCAGTGTGAAATAGCGGCCGGAAGCGTATTGAAGCTCAAGCAATTTGTTCGGAACCTCCGGATCGCCTCTCTGGCCGAGCACGTCCATCAGCGCGACAGTCCAGTGGCGGTCTTTGGGGTCGGTGACGACCTCACGTTCGACGTACTCCCATTCATCCATGCTCCACATAATAATCTAGCCAAGCAGGTCTTTGAGCGCCCGGGCGACCTGCGAGCCGGTGAAGGGCTTGGGAATCAGCAAAACATTCTGGGCGTTGCGCTTGCCCAGGCTGGCATCGGCTTTTTCCGGCGTGTCGCTGATGATCACGACGGGAAGGTTCGCATAATCCGGATGAAGGCGCACAATGTCGAACAACGCCTCGCTCATATCAAAACTGGTGCAGTCCACAACCAGCGCATCCGCGCGCAGGTCGCGGATCAGATCATTGACGGTGTCGGTAAAGCCTTCGGCAAAAACTTCGTAGCCGTGATCGCGAAGAGCAAAAGTTAGAAGCTCGGCGATCTCCGGCGTGTCGTCAATCAAGAGAATGCGGCGCAAACCGAACGCTATCCCTTGCCCGTAACCGGCATGCGGGGTTTCTTGCCTTCGCAAGGTTGCAGCTCGAGTACCCAGACGCGGCCGCCGGCCGTGTAGTAGGCGCATTGATCGTTTTCGATCATCGCGCCCCAGGCCTCGAGGGTGCGCATGGCAAAGGTGACGCCCTCGAAGTTATTGCGCAAATGACCGAACACCTCATTGGTGTGCCAGTTGTCGGTAAGGATGGCATCCCCACCGTGGACCTTTGTCACCGTGTAATAGCGGTCGAACGCCGCTTCGTTGCGCACTTCGCGCGTAGCTCCACGCTTTTTGCCTTCCGCGACGACGTAGCTTTCCTGCCCCGACGCCGCGGCTGCGGAAACATTCGCGGGCATGGCCGCTTCTTTTGTGTTTGTTGTGCTCATAGTGTGTGTGCCACCGCCTCCGCTTCTGCCGCCGCTGCCATATTGACCTGATTGCGCGCATCGGCGGCCTTGATCAAGGCTTCCGGCAATTTGACCCCCATCATCTCCCACTGGCGATTCGCGAACTGCTGCAAGGTGGCGATGTGTTCCGCGTGCAGATGGCCGAAACGTCCCTGGAGCTTCAGGTATTCGGAAACCGGGCGCATGTTCTGGGGGCGGAAGCTGTAATCGTATTCATGCTTTTCGGGATTCCATTCCCAAACCGGGTAGAGGCCGCATTCGACAACCAGCCTGCCGAGATCGATAGAGCGCGGCGTCTCGTAGACGAATCCCTTCTGGCAGGGCGTATAGACCATCAGGAACGCGGCGCCATTGTGATTGAGACCTTTGCGAACCTTGTTCATCAGGTCGATGGGGTAGCCGACACTCGCCGTGGCCACGTAGCAGTGTGGGTGCCCGGCCGCCATCATGCGGGCAAGATCCTTGGGGAAGAGCTTCTTCGCTTCCGGGATCTTTGGGCCTGGCGGCGAGAAGGTGGTCATGCCGCCGTAGGGTGTACGCGAAGAAGCCTGGATGCCGGTGTTGGCGTATTGCTCGTTATCGTAGCAGATGATCAGGCAGTCATGATTCCGGTAAAGCGCGCCGGAAATAGACGCGAGACCAATGTCGGAGCTGCTGCCGTCGCCCGCTTCACAAATGATATTCGGGAAGGCGCCTTTCCACTTTCCCTTGCGGATCATGGCCTCGTAGGCAGCGGCGACCCCCGCGGTGAAGCTGCCTGAGCTGCCAATCTGGGTATGCGCCCACGGCACATTGTACGGCGTACACAGGTAGGAGCTGTTCGCAACGTACATGCAGCCCGTGGGGCCGACAAGAATGGTATTGTCACCGGAAGCCTTGCTGGTCATGCGGTACTGAATGGAGGGCCCGCAACCCGCGCAAGTGCGGTGACCGGGCACAAAAGGCTCGGAGGCCGGCAGATCGGGGTTATAAAACCGCGCTCCCTGATTCGGATTGTCAAGAATCGGCAAAACCTGTCGTTGGACTTCAATCGCTGGCATAACGGCTCCTTCCAATCTCTTCGTTTCAGGATAACAAGAACTCTTCTACTCTTCGAACCCGACCCAATGTGTACGCTTTTCGATCTTGCCGCGCTTTTGCGCATCGGTCATTTTCTGCGCCATCCAGTAGAACTCTTTCAACACGATGGCTTCGCCGCCCATTCCGGCCATAAAGGACATGACCAGCGGGCGTTTGTTGCTTTCATAGAGAGCGCCGCAAACTTCGGCGTAGAGCGAACCGCCGCTGCTTACGCTCCCAAGCCCCATGTTCGTTTCAATCACGCCAACCACCTTGTAACGGCTGAGCGTTTCGCACACGCGGTCACTGGGATAAGGCCGGATGGTGCGCAGGCGCACCATGCCGACTTTCACCCCTTGCTCGCGCATGTGGTTGATGGCGAAACGCGCGGTAACCGCGTGACCTCCCTGAAGGAAGAAAACGATCTCGGCGTCATCGGTTTTGTATTCTTCGAGCCATGCATCGTAGCGGCGGCCGAAAATACGCGCGAATTGATCGTGAATTTCCTCGATGACCGGCATCGAGCCTTCCATGGCGCGCGCACGCCCCAGCTGCAACGGAGGGCCCTGCTCCGGCATGATCTGCGGACCATGGGAAACCGGATGTCGCGGGTCGAGTGGATAGGGGTGTTTGTAGGGTGGCAGGAATTCCTTCACCTGGCCGGGATCGGGGAGTTCCACGTCCGTAGTGATGTGCGAGACGAAAAAGCCATCCTGGCAAACCATCTGCGGCAGCAGCACACGCGGATCTTCGCCGATCCGGAATGCCATCAGGTGATTGTCGAAGGCTTCCTGCGCGTCGCAAGACCAGCCCATGAGCCAGCCCATATCGCGCGTCGACAGCGCATCGGTGTGCTCCGAGCCGAAATCGCCGGGAGGGTCAAGGGTGCGGTCGGCGATCATCATCTGCACCGGCATGCGGCTGCCGGAAATCGGTGAATAGAGCTCGTAAGCGAACTGCACGCCGACGCCGGAACTTCCGGTGAAGACGCGCGCGCCGCTCGAGGAAGCGCCGTGTGCGATGCTCAACTGCGAGTGCTCGCTGTCCGCCACGATGTACTCGGCATCGAGTTCGCCGTTAGCAACCATCTGCGCGAGCGCCATCATGGTCGCCGTGTACGGGCGGATCGGATAAGCGGTGATGACGTCGACGTCGGCATACTTGGCGGCTTGTGCGGCCGCAACGCAGCCGTTGATGCGAACCGTTTTCTTTTTCGTTTCCGTCGCTGTTGCCATAGGTCACTCCGTAGACTCTGCGAATATTTGATTCCGTTCTGACGGCTCTAAATCTGTTTCGCGGGCCGCTTGGACAGATTCACCAGTTCCTGCGCCTGCCTGCCGTGCAGGCCGGGGCTAATGGCGAACGCCGTGTCCATACGCACGACTCCCGTGTCGAAGTCGAGTTCGGGAACGCCTTCCAGACATCCCGTCGGGCATTCCTCGATGCAAACGCGGCAGCCTTTGCAGTAATCCACAAGGATTTTGTACAGGCCGTTGGAACGCGCGGAACGCACGATGCACGGCTCCGGGCAAACCAGGTAGCAGTTGTCGCAAGCATTGCAGGTCCCGCAACTGAAACACCGGCTGGCTTCTTCCACCGCCTGTTCTTCGCTGAAAGATTGAATGACCTCGTCCTGGGTCTTCTTTCGGCTGGTGGGATTGAGCATGCCCTGCTCCACGCGCGGGAAGTGCGGGAAGTAGGTCATGTTCATGCGGTTCAAATCCACGATCACGTCGACGGTGATTTTCCGCGGCTGGAGAGGCTCTCCGCGGAGCGCCTTGTCCAGGTTGAAAGCCACGCGCTTTCCGTCTCCGACAGCATTGACGACCATCAGCGGCTGCCCTGAGCCCAACTGAACAATGTCCCCGGCAGCGAAGAAGTTGGTGTCACCGAGGCGGCCGAAGCGGTCGACCTTGATGGTGCCGCGTTCCGTTTTGAACTCCGCGGGCAGCCAGGCGAGTGAAGCGTGCTGGCCGACGGCAATGATCACGTTGTCGCAGGCGAAGCGCTGCGCGGGAGTCTCGCGATCAATGTTGATGGGTGAGGCGTTGACGGCGCCGGCGAACCGCGCTGGATGAAGATTGATGGCTTCTACCTTGCCGTTGCCAAGCACCGCGGTCATGGCGCGCCCGTGAATAAGTTCCACACCTTCTTCGAGCATGTCGCGCAGATCCTCGGGAACGCACGGCAT
>Ga0126371_10002269_pt1 | contig 16489 bp, 18 predicted proteins | sample PanSoiMetaPlot_4_FD_110145 | JGI IMG/M metagenome (GOLD analysis project Ga0126371, IMG submission 110145) | Tropical forest soil microbial communities from Panama - MetaG Plot_4 | ecosystem: Environmental > Terrestrial > Soil > Tropical forest > Bulk soil | place: Panama | collected 2016-02-17 | reverse complement strand
TTCGATGCGCTGGAGCTGGTGTTCGAAATCCGAGTCCACGAGCTGGCGCACGGTGCCCGTGGTATTCATGATCATGAAGCCTTCGGGAAACATTTTGTAGAATTCATAAACGAGCGTGTCTCCTCGTGAGGGGGCCACGTGACCGATGCGAGCGCGCCATCCGTACATACTCTCAATCCTCCCTGTGTTGCGTAGCGATGTTTAAGTGGTTCAAACTGTTCAAGCCGTTCAATTCGTTTAAGAAGCCCGCCAGCCGTAAAGTTTCGCCGGGTTGTCCGAGAGAATCCGCTTGCGGTTTGTTTCATCCAGCGCCGCGGCCAGAAGAAAATCGAGAAGATCGGCATCGTTTGGCATGGGGACGGGGATGCCTGCATGGGGCCAATTGCTGCCCCAGATCACGCGGTCAGGGCGTGCTGCAACAATCGTTTGTACGACGGGGGCCATATCCATGTATTCTGGCCCGCCTTCCGCCGACAGTTGGTAGAAACTGTAGAGGTTAATCCAGACATGCTCTTCACCGCTAAGAATTTGAAGCAGCTCCTTAAACTCTCTGTTGCTTTCGGTCATGCCTGGTTCCACGTGGGCTACGTGATCGAAGACGTAGGGAATTTTTAGACCACGCAGAGACGGCACAGACCCCAGGACTTCGTCCAGGGATTGCGACATAAACTCCACGTGCCAGCCGAAGTCCTCGACGCGCGGCACGATCTTCTTGGTGTCCTCGAATGAGAGGCCGCCCCTGCCATTCACTTTTACGCGAAAGCCGGTGAAACCACTTTCTTTCAGATGCAATAGCTCGGCTTCGGTGATCGCTGGATCCAACAGCGCGAGCGCTTTGAAGCTCCCGAGCATCCGCGCCAGCGCATCGAGTGTCGCTTGGTTGTTGGTTCCATAAGCGCTGCCGGTCACGATGACCGCCCGTTCCAAGCCGAGTTTCCGCTGCACGTTAAGATAATCGTCGAGCGTCGAATGCCGATCAGGCGTATAGTTACGCTCCGGTGATAATGGATAGAGTTCCGGCGGCCCGTATATGTGGAGATGTGTATCACAGGCGCCAGGCGGAGCCTTAAGTCTAGGCTGCTTCGTGTCGCGGTTGGGTGGTTGAACGCGTCTCATATTTTACCTTCTGCTAACCTAATTCAGAACGGCATGAAATAGCCAGGGCAGGCGTACCTGTATCAAATGGCCAAGCCAAATAGCGCAAGAATCTTCGACTTTGCTGCTCAGCACGAACGGACATCAATACGAATTGAGATGCTTAACCGTTCGTACCGAGCTCGAACGGTGACTTTTTACACCGTCTGTTAAGGACCCGACTTTATGTCGGGACGGTGCTGGAAAGAATCATTGGACAGCTTCTGAGCGTGTGACGGCGTCGGTAAAAGCGCTCTCCCGTTTGACGAAGCTACGGTACTCGCTGGAGAGACGACTATAGGGATTGGTGGAGGTGATATGGAGCGTTTGATTTTCCAACGTAACGGTCATACTAGCCTTGTTGCCGGGATCCTGGAGAGTGAAATTACCGGCTGCCTTATCGAAGCCCACGACCTTGAAGCCGTTCGATTCGCCAATGCGAGCGACGGACTCCAACTCCTTGACTGCGGATTCCTTGAGCAAGTACCAGTAGTCGTGCGTGTAAGGGGAAGAAAAGTAGCGCGCAACCTCCAACCCCTTCACTCTGCCCGCGTCATTGAACCGCAAAGTAATTAACGCTCTGGTATTGGTGGTTACCGTTGTTGGTATTGGAGGGATTAACCCCGCCCCCACCGCATACGGAGTCTGCACTTCTTTGAAGCCGGGCTCAGTGTCGGAAAAATTGTAGGCCCAAAGCTGTTTTTCTTTAAGGTAGGGATTTCCAAACGTTGCTTCGACCTCGGCCATCGTCGTCCGCCCGAGCGCCACACTCGCTACTTTTTCCTCCACTGTTTGTTGGGAGATCAATTGGCCTGAGGGACAGCCCTGCGCCGCCAATGCGGCCGCCAGAAGAGCTGCCCAAACGGTTGACGGTATCATTCGCATAATTATCGGCCAATTTATGATACAGCAACAGGGCTTAAGCGAAAACAGCTAAATACCGAAATCAAGGAATGTCCCTCCGTCGGAGATGGGTTTGAAGAGAGCCCATCGTTATGTTATAAAATTCCATACTTGAGAGAAGTTTATGAAGGCAGGTATCCATCCGGAATATAAGACGGCGACGATCACTTGCGCCTGTGGTCACGTGGTCGAGACCCGTTCTACGGTGGGCAATATCCATGTGGAAATTTGCTCCAATTGCCACCCTTTCTTTACCGGCAAACAAAAATTTGTCGACTCCGCCGGGCGAGTAGAAAAGTTCAGAAGGAAATACGGCATTAAGAACTAGTGCTGCGGAGGATGAGGCTGAATGTGATTCACTAGGCATTCGCGGAGGAAAGGGCAAAGGGCGATGATCATCCCTTTGCCCTTTTTTATTGTTCATTATTTTTTCCCCCTTCAATGGTTCAACCATGCTTGACAAACTAGCCGAAGTCGAAAAGCGCTACGAAGAACTGGAACGACTCATGTCCGATCCGCAGCTCCTCGGCCAACAAAGGGAGTATTCCAAGCTGGCGAAGGAACGGTCGGAGTTGGAAGAGATTGTTTCCCGCTATCGAGAATGGCGAAGAGTGGAACAAGAGATCCAGGACAACCGCCAGCTCCTGGAGGAAAATGACGAAGCGATCAGGGAACTGGCTAAAGAAGAGGCGGGTGTGCTGCGCCAGCGCAAAGAAGATTTGGAAAACCGCCTGAAGGTCCTTATTTTGCCCAAAGATCCCAACGACAACAAGAATGTAATGATCGAAATAAGGGCCGGCACGGGAGGTGAGGAAGCTGCCCTTTTCGCCGGAGAGCTGTATCGGATGTATACGCGCTACGCGGAATCCCAAGGATGGCGTGTTGAAATCCTCAACTCAAATCCGACGGGCTTGGGTGGTTTCAAAGAGATCATCATCATGATCGAGGGAAAGGGCGCTTATAGCCGGCTCAAATTTGAGGGCGGCGTTCATCGTGTGCAGCGGGTTCCGGTGACCGAAGGTTCGGGCCGCATCCACACCTCGGCAGTGACCGTTGCAGTTCTTCCCGAGGCTGACGAAGTGGAAATTGACATCGATCCGAAAGACATTCGGGTGGATGTGTTTCGCTCGTCGGGACCGGGAGGGCAAAGCGTCAACACGACGGATTCGGCGGTGCGCATCACCCATGAACCGACGGGCATTGTTGTCTCATGCCAGGATGAAAAATCACAGCACAAGAACCGCGCCAAGGGCATGAAGATTCTCCGCGCCCGATTGTTGGAAAAGAAACAGGAGGAGCAGCGCTCGGAAATCGCCGCTACGCGCAAGCTCATGGTGGGAAGCGGCGACCGTAGCGAGCGCATCCGGACTTACAACTTTCCACAGGGACGGCTCACCGATCATAGAATCAATTTTACCCTCTATAAACTGGATCGGGTGATGGAAGGAGAATTGGACGAGGTGGTGGAAGCTCTGATCACGCATTACCAGGCCGAAGCGCTGAAAGCGACTGGGTCATGAACATCATCTCGATAGACAATCAATCGGAAGCTGCACCGGTAAAAACTGAGCGAACGGTCCGCCAAGCATTGCTGGACGGCGGGCGGTTTCTTCATGACACCGGAATCGAGAGCGCGCGGCTGGACGCCGAGGTGCTGCTGGGTTACGTGCTGGATATGGAGAAGGTTGAGATCTATCTCTGCACGGAGTCCGCGTTCAACGATAACCGTGCGAATAGGTTCCGAGAGCTGTTGATGCGACGGGCGAAAGGAGAGCCGGTTGCTTATATTACCGGCCGCAAGGAATTTTGGTCCCTAGACTTCGTGGTCACGCCGGATGTTTTGATTCCGCGCCCGGAAACAGAACTGTTGGTGGAGTTGGCTCTTGAGGGCGCTGTCCGAAAGGCTCCGTTGAAAATACTTGACATCGGAACCGGTAGTGGCGCGATCGCCATTACTTTGGCGAAAGAATTGCCCAAAGCGCAAATCTGGGCAGTGGATCTTTCTGCCGCTGCTTTGAAGATCGCCGAGGTCAACGCCCGGCGGCACAGTGTCACAGAACGGATTCAATTCTTGCACGGTGATCTGTTCGATCCTATCACTGAACTTGGTCACAGCTTTGACATCATTGTTTCCAATCCGCCGTACGTATTGACCAAAGGAATCGCAACCCTCGCACCGGAGATTCACGACTGGGAACCGAAGTTGGCGCTCGATGGCGGGCCGGACGGGCTCAGCAGCTATCGTCGGATCATCGAGCGGGCGCATAAATATCTCACGTTCGAAGGTCGCGTCCTGCTCGAAGTCGGCGACGGCCTGGGTAAAGCCGTAGCGGAATTGTTTGCGCGCGCCGGAGGTTTTGGTGCGACGACGATTTATCGAGACTTTGCAGCGAAGGATCGCGTGATCGGCGCGTTGAAGATCTCGCGGCTCGGTGAAGGCTTCAACCGTGGATAAAATTGTCGTCCAAGGAGGCCGCCGCCGTTTGCAGGGCGAAGTGTCGGTGAGCGGTTCGAAGAACGCGGCGCTGCCGCTCTTAATTTCTTCGCTGCTGACGGCTGAGCCTTGCGTCTACCAGAACATTCCCCACTTGGCCGATATACGGACGACGCTGCGACTGCTCAACGGCTTGGGAGTAACCGTTGATCGGGAAGCATGGGACGCCGGTTCTGCCGAGCTTACCCTTCGTGCAGATCGTGTGAGTCATTTTGAGGCTTCCTATGATCTCGTTAAGACGATGCGCGCGTCGTTTCTGGTGCTCGGCCCGCTGGTGGCGCGTTTCGGTGAAGCCCGTGTTTCCGCGCCCGGCGGCTGTGCCATCGGAATGCGGCCGGTAAATCTTCATCTCAAAGGGTTAGCGGAGATGGGTGCGGCCATCGAGCAGGTTCACGGCTATGTCGAAGTCAGAGCCAAAAGACTTAGGGGCGCTAAAATTCTTCTCGACGTGCCGTCCGTGGGCGCAACCGAGAATCTGATCATGGCGGCGACGCTGGCTCAAGGCACGACGGTGATCGAAAATGCCGCCAGAGAACCGGAGATTGAAGATTTAGCAGCGGCCCTCAATAACATGGGCGCCAAGGTAGACGGTGCGGGCCGCGACGTGGTTCACATTGAAGGCGTTGACGTGTTGCACGGTGTGACACATCGAGTGATTCCAGATCGCATCGAAGCGGGGAGTTTCGTTATTGCCGGAGCATTGACCGGTGGTGAAGTGCGCGTTATCGGAGCCCGGCCAGAACATCTGGAAGCTTTTCTTATCAAATTGAAAGAGGCCGGTGTAACGCTCGAAACGAGCGCTAACAGCGTCAGTGTTCGGGGCAACGGCAAAATCAAAAGCGTGGATGTCACAACGCTACCCTATCCTGGTTTTCCTACGGATCTGCAGGCCCAGATGATGGTGCTGATGTCGGTTGCGGATGGTGTTAGCGTTATCACTGAAACGATTTTTGAAAACCGGTTTATGCATGCACTAGAGTTGGATCGCATGGGCACGGACATCCGGCTTGAAGGAAATCGGGCGGTGGTTCGAGGCGTTCGGGAATTGTCCGGGGCGCCAGTGATGGCAACGGACCTGCGTGCCAGTGTGTCGCTCATACTGGCGGGGTTGGTGGCCAACGGGACTACCGAGGTAGCCAGGGTCTATCACTTGGATCGAGGCTACGAACAAGTAGAAAAAAAACTCTCGCAGTTGGGGGCGGAGATCCAAAGGGTCAAGGCATAACCTTTGTTCAAGGTTCAAGGGTTCAAAAGTTCAAGGTCTGAAATCTGAAAACGGAAAATCGACAATGGGAATGAAGATTAGAGTCGTCAAAACCACCGATACGGCTTTCAAATCGTTGATGAGCCGCATTCTTGGGCGGCGGGGAACGAGGGAAAACGAAGTAGAAAAGCGGGTGGCCGAAATTCTCCGTGCGGTGCGGCGCCAGGGTGACCGCGCGTTACTTCGCTTCACGGCGCGCTACGATGGAATTCGATTGACGCCTTCAACGATGGAGGTGAAGGTTGGCGAGATCGAAGAGGCCATGAAAACGGTTCCAGGGAAAGATCTGCGCACGCTGCGGCAGGCGGCGAAACGGATCAGCGTGTTTCATCGCCACCAGCTGCTTAAGAGTTGGGATTATCGCGATCCGTTGGGAATGCTTCTGGGCCAGAGGATTACGCCCTTGGAGCGAGTCGGCGTTTATGTTCCAGGCGGCAAAGCTTCTTATCCTTCCACGGTGCTCATGAACGTCGTGCCGGCGAAAGTCGCGGGCGTCAAAGAAATTATCATGACTTCGCCCATCGGCGACGACGGCGCGCTCATTCTTGCCGCAGCCAAGATCGCCGGAGTAGACCGGATCTTTCGCGTCGGCGGGGCGCAGGCGATCGCGGCGTTGGCCTTCGGCACGCCCACCATACCTAAGGTGGACAAAGTCGTCGGCCCGGGAAACATCTACGTCGCCACCGCGAAGCGCCTTGTTTTCGGCGAGGTGCACATCGATTCCATCGCCGGGCCGAGCGAAATTCTTCTGCTTGCGGACGAAAGTGCCGACCCTCGGCTGGTTGCGGCGGATATGCTTTCACAAGCCGAGCACGATGAACTGGCGGCGGCTTTGTGTGTGACGTGCTCTACGACGGTAGCGGCTAGAATCCAACAGGCCATAGAGAAGCAACTTCAAGAGACCAAGCGGCGAGCGATCACTCTTAAAGCCTTGGAAAACTACGGCGCCATCATCATCGCGCGGGGGCAAAAGGAGATGATCGAAATCGCCAATGCGGTCGCTCCGGAACACATCGAATGCATCGTAAAACAGCCGCTCAAATGGTCGCGCGCCATACGTCATGCAGGCGCGATTTTTGTCGGACCCTACTCGACTCCGCCGCTGGGGGACTATTTTGCCGGTCCGAATCACGTTTTGCCCACCGGAGGCAGCGCGCGTTTCTTTTCACCGCTGGGGACTTATGATTTTCTCAAGCGCACGACCATCATCCGCGCCGAGAAGCGCGCCCTGCGGACTCTGGCGCCGCGCATCGCTCATCTGGCGCGGCTTGAGGGACTCGACGACCACGCGCGGGCGGTGGAAGCGCGATTCGAGTGAGAAGGAGAGAGCATGGGACGCACCGGGAAAACCGAACGTAAAACAAAGGAAACCAACATCAGCATCGCCTTGAACCTCGACGGCAGCGGCCAGGCGGAAGTGGACACGGGCATGCCCTTCTTCGATCATATGCTGGATATCTTCACGCGCCACGGCTTGTTTGATATCAAGGTCAAAGCGAAGGGCGATATCGCGGTAGACTACCATCACACGGTGGAAGACGTTGGACTGGCGCTTGGCCAGACGTTCAAGGAAGCGCTGGGAGACAAGCACGGCATCCGTCGCTTCGGCGAAGCGAGCTGTCCCCTCGACGAAACTTTGGCGAAGGTCGTGGTGGACCTTAGCGGCCGTCCGTATCTTTCTTATAACGTGAAAATCCGACCTGGCCGGGTGGGGGATTTCGATACCGATCTGCCCCATGAATTTTATGCGGCCTTCGCCAATCAACTGGGCATGAATTTGCACATCGATGTCGTCCGCGGGGAGAATCCACACCACATCATTGAGGCGTGCTTCAAGGCCTTCGCGCGAGCCATGGACATGGCGACAAGCCTCGATCCGCGGATCGAGGGAGTACTTTCGACGAAGGGGAGTCTATAGACCAGATTCATTATCTTGAACCTTGAACTTTGAACTTGGAACAGTGAGACCAATACGAGGCTGACCGTTCAACGTTCAAGATACAAAGTTCAATCGGAGCGCGAAGAAAGATTTATGATCGCCATTATCGACTACGGCATGGGCAATCTGCGCAGCGTGCAAAAGGGCTTTGAGCGGGTCGGATGTCAAGCTCAAGTCACGCGTGAGGCGAGCAAGATTGCATCCGCGCGCGGGGTTGTTTTGCCGGGCGTCGGCGCGTTCCATGCCTGCATGGAAAATCTGCAGCGCTTCGGATTGATCGAACCGATTCGTGAGGCGGTGCGAGAGAAAAAACCATTCCTCGGTATCTGCCTGGGGTTTCAGCTGCTTTTCTCGGAGAGCGAGGAATTCGGCAAGCAAAAAGGCTTGGATTTATTCTCCGGCAAGGTCGTGGGCTTTAACCTGGACAGCGGTCTCAAGGTGCCTCACATGGGCTGGAACCGCGTGGAGAGAAAAAAGCAATCGCCGTTCATGGAAGGAATTTCCAGCGGCGATTATGTTTATTTCGTACATTCTTTTTATGTGATCCCCAACGACGTTTCGGTCATCGCCACGACAACGGAGTACGGAGGTTCGTTCGTCTCCAGCATTGCGACGGATCATCTGTTCGCGTGCCAGTTTCATCCTGAAAAGAGTCAGGAGCTGGGACTGCGCATACTCTCCAACTTCGGCCGATTCGTAGAAAACGGATAGTGGTGTGATCATCATTCCGGCCATCGACATTAAGGACGCCCGTTGCGTGCGCCTGTTCCAAGGCGAAATGGACAAGGAGACGATCTATTTCGAAAGCCCGCTGGCGGCGGCGAAGCATTGGGTTGCCGAAGGGGCAAGGTTTATTCATGTGGTCGATCTCAATGGCGCGGTGGAGGGACGGCCTGTGCACACACGGGAGGTCGAAACCATCTGCCGGGAAACGAACCTGACGGTCGAATTGGGGGGTGGTCTACGCTCGGTGGAAGCAGTGAAAGCCGCGCTAGGTTTGGGCGTAGACCGCGTTGTCATCGGCACGGCGGCATACAGGAGTACCGAGCTTTTGCGGGCTTTGTGCGAGCAGTTTCCTCAAAAAATTGTCGTCGGCATCGACGCCCGTGACGGAAAAGTCGCGGTCAAAGGCTGGAAAGAAACCACGGCGATGGATGCGGTTGAGCTCGCGCAACGCTGCGCAGCGGACGGCGCGTCGCGGATCATCTACACCGACATCAGCCGCGACGGAACGCGTCAAGGAGTTAATATTGAGGAAACGCTTAAACTGGCCCGTGCCGTGACGATCCCCGTCATCGCTTCTGGCGGCGTGGCGACGCTGGAAGACCTTCGTCGACTTCTTCCCCTTGAGAAAGATGGTGTCGAGGCGGTCGTGGTCGGCCGGGCTTTGTATGCCCGCGCATTCAGCTTAAAAGAAGCCACCGCGCTAGCATCCGAGCCGAGCACATCTTGAAGGAAACCATCCAAAAAGTCTGTCTGGTCTTCGTCGGATTGGCAGTCGCATTGCTGTCCTTCGAAAGCTTCGCGTGGCTCGCACCGAGACCTTGGCTCCCTCGGTCTCTGCGTGAGTTGGGCGAACGGATGGAGCTCAACCGGCGTTCGGATACTTTTATTCCGGATTCTGAGTTGTTGTTCAAGATTCCACCTAACACGGATTTTGTCGTAAAGCATCCCGACTATACGGTTCGGTTCAAGACCAACTTGAATCTTAGCGACATCGGTTTTCGCGGCGGCACTCTCGGCGGACCAGCGTGGGGCGTGGCGGTCGGAGATTCTTTCACCTTCGGTCAAGGGGTGGAGCAGGAGGAAACCTGGGCGGCCCTACTGGCGAAGTCGCTGGGACGCGAGGTGATTAATTTCGGCATTCCAGCGCAGGGTCCAGCGCAATATACCCGTGTGCTCAAAAAGTACGCGCTACCCATGCGCCCACGGGTTGCTTTTTACGGTTTTTATTTCAATGATCTCGATAGCGCCGCTCGCTTTCGCAGGTTGAAGCGCCGATTTCCGGTCAGTCGTTACCTGCGGTATTACTCCTACGTCTATAATCTCATCGGTCAAAGCACGAGCGTTCCCGGGCCGCAACCGGCTCTCGTCAAAGCGGATGCAGGTGAGATGAGTCTGGACGCGGAGGGTTTGCGCCGTAATCTGGAAAGGCAGAACCGCACGTTCGATGACCGATGGGCGCTTACGTCTCACGAAATTGATGATGGGATACAGGCAAGCAAGGACGCCGGCGTCAGCTTTGTTCTCTTCTATTTTCCGTCACGGTGGGAAATCTATTGGGATCTAGTCAAGAAACAGGGCAATTTTCCTCCCAACCTCGATATCGACCGCCTCAGAAGGACCGTCGTCCAGTACTGCCAAACGAAAAAAATTCTCTGTCTGGATCTAACTCCGTCGCTCAAACGCGAGGCGAGTCAAGGAAAGCAATTATATTTTCCGATTGACGGCCACTGGAATCGGGAAGGCAATCGAGTCGTGGCCGAAGCGATTCGGGAATTTTTGGTGGCGAAGGGAGTGCAGTAGAGATTGCTACTTCTTCGTAGCCTATTTGTCGCCCGCAGGTAAAGTCCCAGCGCCTCTCTCAGACCTTCAACGGCTCCTTTTGCAAAACCACCTGATAGTCCTTGAGCTGCCTGAACAAATCGGCAAGCCTAAGACTCGTTGCCGGCTAGGATGGATTTGGCGATTTTCCTATTTTCCACAAGAAAATCGTGTGCTGGTGTTTGTAGCCATTCGGTCTCTGTTCGATCTCGGGTAACTTTTCGGTTTTGTCCGGTTGCCAACCTTCGATGCCGAAGTCGTGGGCGACAATGCGGGCGCCGGGCTTTAGCATTTTCTGAAGGTTGGGCTTGAGCGTTTCGTTAAACCAGGGAAGCATGTAGAGTGTCACCACGGTTGCTGGCGAAAGGTCCGCTTTGAGTGCATCTTCAGAGCGAAACTCGACCAAGTGGCTCACGCCTTCAGCTTTAGCTGCTTTCTTCGATTGTGCTAAGAGCTCCTGGTCCATTTCGATTCCCACGGCGCGGACGCCGTATTTTTTCGCCGCGCGTATGACGATGCGGCCGTCACCGCTACCCAAATCATAAACCACGTCGCCTTTCCTGACTTCGGCAAGTTCGAGCATCCGGTCGACGACTCCGATGGGTGTGGGGATAAACGGGATTTCTTCGCGAAAGTCAGCTCGCGAATCGAAGATGATCGGGGCGACCAATCCTATTAACAGCCCCAGAACAAAAAACCTTTTCAAGGTTATGATTCGTCCGCAATTCAGCTACTTTCCTGCGGGTTTCCATTCATAAAGATAGAGAATGTGTTTGTGTGGCGTCACTTCGGGCCTCGTATCCATCAACGGCATCTCTTCCCACTTAACTGGTTTCCAACCCTCGATGGGATAGTCATGGGCTACAACCCGTGTGCCTGGTTTCAATTGGTGCTCAAGTACCGGTCGCAGTCTCTCGTTAAATGATGGCAACATGTAAAGAGTAACGACAGTGGCAGCCGACACGTCGGCTTTGAGCGCGTCTCCCTGTCGAAACTCGACCGAGCGATCGACGCCCTCCTGCGTGGCGTTGCGACGAGCGAGTTCAACCAATCGCTGGTCCATTTCGAGACCTACACCCTTGGCACCGTATTTCTTTGCCGCTTGAATGACGATGCGCCCGTCCCCGCTCCCTATATCATAGACGATGTCTCCCTTGTTCACCGCGCCGAATTCCAGCATGCGGTCCACGACTTCAACGGGCGTCGGCACGTACGGAACCTGCTCGACGGGTGCGCTTTGTTGAGCGTGACTCCAAGGGGGCCAGCTAAAGATCAGCAACCAAGTAAACAAAACCTTGCTCGTCTTCATTTTAGTGATCATTACCTCCAGGTATTCGCTGGTCGAAGAGGGTTAATCGAACCAGACCCTCCTCTGTTCCAAGCTTCGAAGCCATATGCTCGATGCTGGCGCAATCCAAACCAACTTCCATTTGCCTGCGAAAATTTTCGTTGTCAATCCCGTGTTGGCTTCTATTGCGAAAAGTACGATGTCTGTGTTTGTCAAATTGCCGAAAGACAGTTATTTATAAAAGACTATGCATGACAACAGCTCAGCTACAGGACAAAAGCATCCGCCGCTACATCTGCCTTTTTACTATGGTTGGTTCGTCCTGGTTTTGTGTTTCTTGACCACACTGACGAGCGCGGGTGTCCGGTCTTCACCGTCTGTTTTGATCCATCCGTTGGAAACCGAATTCGGCTGGAGCCGAGTGCTGATCGCCTCAGCCGTCAGCATGAATCTTTTGTTGTTCGGTATTGCGGCGCCGATCAGCGGCTGGTTGCTCGATCGCTACGGGCCGCGAAAAGTCATGCTGGGAAGCCTGACATTGCTCATTCTCGGAGTCAGCGGCACCATAGCGATGAATCAGTTTTGGCAATTTTTCCTGGTGTGGGGAGTTATCGTTGGACTGGGTGCCGGCGGCGTGGGTTCGGTGCTAACCGCAACCATCGGCAATCGCTGGTTCGTGGCGCGACGCGGGCTCGCGCTGGGTATTCTGGGCAGCGCCAGCTCGACGGGACAGATCATTTTCCTGCCGCTGTTTATGGCTATGATTACTTATGCCGGGTGGCGGCTCGGATCGATGACGCTCATCGTTGTGGCGCTGACTTTGCTCCCGTTGATTTATTTTTTCATGCGCGACGATCCGTCCGAAGTCGGTCTTGAACCCTACGGTGCGGGCGATCCAAAGGCCGTCAGTTCCGGCGGTGCTGCCTCCCTGCGCGGTATGCCCGCGAAAAATGCGACCATCACAGCACGCGAAGTGGTCAGCAATCCCACGTTCTGGCTGCTTTGCGGGAGTTTTTTTATTTGCGGCGGCACTGCTAATGGCTTGATCGGCACTCATCTTATCCCGCACGAAATTGAGATAGGAATTCCGCAGATTGCCGCCGCCTCTCTGCTCGGCATCATGGGCGGACTCAACATGGTCGGGACGATCTTTTCCGGCTGGATGGTCGACCGTGTGAAACCGCACCGCTGGCTTGCGCTCGTCTATGCGCTGCGCGGGTTCTCATTGTTGATTCTTCCGTTCGTTAGTAACTTCCGCGGGCTTGTAGTGTTCGCTATTATCTACGGACTGGATTGGTTTGCCACGGTGCCGCCATCGATGGCGATTACTGCGGATACGTTCGGCAGGCAAAATGTCGGAAAAGTTTACGGTTGGATTTTCATGTCCCATCAAATCGGCGCAGCGATCATGGCCTCGGCCGCGGGGGCGCTGCGCACGTGGATGGGCGATTATCAATTCGCCTTTTTTTCCGGCGGATTCATCGCGATGATTGCAGCCGGACTAGCGTTGCAGATAAAACTAAAGCCCAGGGACGTGGCCGCCCCTCCAGCAAGCGTACAGCCAGTGGGCGCGTAGGCAGACGACGCCTCGCCGTTTCTGGTTTCGAGTTCCGAGTCTCGGGTTAACCTAGGCCTAACACAGTTTCTTGCCCGTAGCGAATCGCATCGTAGCAAAATTGGTCGTTAATCTGATTCGGTAAAGTTAGACACCCGCCACTGGTTGTTCTCTTTGCGCGCTGCGATCAGCCATTTGCGCGTGAACGTAGTGCCGTCGTCGGAGCGAATGGTTCCTTCGTAAAGGAACGAAGCGCGATTTGCGCCTTCCTTTTTTTCCAGAAGCGCATAGTTGACTTTAGGTTTTTGCGTTGAAGCGTCGATGGTCTGGCCTGCCGTAAGGCGAATCTCCTCGTTGAGTTTCTCCAGCGCTAAGCCGACTGCGTATTGCTTGGCTTTCTGGATATCGATGTGCACATAGTGTTGGTCCACGAATTCTTCGGCGATCCCTTGCGCGGTGCCCAAGTCGTGCCCGCAGCCGGTCACGAGCAGGCTCAGAAGAATAAACAAAATTGCCAAGGTCCGCCGCATTTTCTTCAATATGACCTCATCCGGCATATTCGCAGAGCCAATCCATCGCTTCGCGGACCACTCGATTCATCAGTGAGGGGTCTGAAAGCCGATGATCCCCGCCTTGGAGAATGGAAAGTCTTTTCGCGCTGGGTATATAGCGGTACAGCTCATGGGCTTCTTCCACCGGAACAACGTCATCACGATCGCCATGCAAAATAAGCACAGGACAGGATATCTCTTTTGCCGCGTCGGACACGTTCATCCTCTCCAAATCGTCCAACAGCGATACGTTGATGCGTCGCCCGTGATAAAGAGTGAACCCTCTGTCTCGCCAGTGTTGAAGCTCCTCGGGCGTCGATAACCGCCATAAAAAACGTTCCGGATGCAGGGGCGCTGCGATGGTGACAACAGCGGAGACTTCTGGACTTTGAGCGGCAAAAAGCAAAGTGACTGTGCCGCCCATGCTGGACCCCAAGATTGCTATCTTCCCGCCGTAGCGCGTTCGCATGAACAAGAACGCCGCTTTCAAATCTTCGACTTCGCCACTGTAGGTAATGTTCTCAAAGCAACCGGTTGATTCTCCAACACAGGCGAAATCAAATCGCAGCGCGAGCATATCTCTTTGCGCCAGCGCCTGACCTAGAAACACCAGCTTTTCGCTTTCCTTGTTGGATTCCATCCCGTGACACAAGATTACGGCGCCGCGCGGGTTTCCTGACTGTGGGTGATGGAGAATACCTGCCAGTCTTTCCCCTCGTTGGTTGGTAAAGAATACCTTTTCCTCACGCATGGTGGATCGTGACCAGGGTTTCTCTAGAACGAATAACACAATTGCGGAGGCGCAAAAAGATACTGGGAGCGGTATCGAGCGCAGCGGATGCTTTTGTGAAAATGGAAACGTGACGATTCGGATTCCAGGAGGCACGGATATGAAAAAATTGCTATTCATTGTCTGCTGCCTATCTGCTGGCTCGTTCTTCTGTGGTTGCGTTCCTGTATTGAGAGACGCGACTCTCGCAATCAACCAAGTGGCAGCCGGATTCACTGCACCCACCACTATGGCTTTCATCGGTCCAGACGATATTTTGGTGCTGCAAAAAAAAGACGGAAGAGTGCGCCGTGTAAGCGGGGGCGGCTCCAGGCTTCTGGGGGCAGCGAGTGGATTGAATACAGAATTACTGAATGCGGACAGCGATTCGGTAAATTTTGCGCTGGCGGAAGGCAATATTTTAAAGATTTTCGCTGCTGACTTTCTGGGGCAGATGTTGGTGCCGGGATCATTGTTTACCTTGAGCGTCGCCTTCGCGGATGACAGCACGGCGGATCAGAGCGTAATTATTCCTTAGGGCCGAGTTTCACGAAAATCACTGCTGCATCATGCTTCGCAAGCTTGGCGAGATGGAAAGGTTGGGTGAGAGCCTGGATTGCCATTCCTCCTGAGATCGGCGTTTTTTCTGCAAAGTAGATATAAAGGTTGGAGTCTTTTAGCTCAGCTCTGGTGAGCTCAACGTCATAACCGCCGGTGGTTTTCTCCCCGGCAAAGAGCCCAACAACCATTTCCGTAGCGAAATTTACTGTGGGAAGCGGTGAACGGGGACTCTGGATCGATGTGTGCCTTTTCCAGAGATTTTCCCACGCCTCTTGAGTGCGGACGATCACCTGCAACGGTTCGCGTATGCCGCTGAAATTGCCTTTTTGAATTGTCGTCAGGGGAATTGTCATCGGATTCGACGAAGGAGCTTGCGCTATGCAGGCATCAATGGCGAAAAAGTACAAAACAACAGCTGCGAAATTCGGCAATGCTATTCTTCGACGTAGTAAAACCGTCAGCCGCCGACGCGATGGAAACAATGACTTACCTCGATGGTCCAAAAAGTCCTAAGTCTTGGCCCTCATTTGATCGCCAAAGAGAGCGTCCATCCCTCAATTTTTACCCTGGGTAGCCAATTTGTAAAAATTCGCCCCCTAGGGAATAATGAGCGCCGCAAACGCGGGGCTGCTTGATGACACGTTTATAGCATCACTGGTCGTTGTGTTGAACAGCACGTGTCGGCCGTGTTTGACGACTGAGTTAGAGGAGAAAATGTTGGCATGCGTGATAAAAGACTCAACTTTGTCATCGCATCAACGCTATCAGCACTTTTCTGCGCCGGGGTGGCACAATCTCAGACAGGGAGCGGCAGTGACAAAATAGAAGCTAAGGTCCTAACTGATATGCGGCGGGAGCGCAAGGTTACCTTTTTTGTGGTACTAAGCGAGCAGGCGGACCTGCGCCAAGCCGCTGCCATAAAAGATTGGAAAGACCGCGGCGAGACTGTGGTCAACTCTTTACGGGAAACAGCGGACCGTACCCAGACCCCGCTGCTCAATTTTCTGGCGCGCTTTAACGCCGAAGTAACGCCGTTTTGGATTGTCAATACGATCAGGGTTACCACCAGTGATGAGCAACTCATCCATCGGCTGGCAGCCCTACCCAATGTCGCTTTAATAAAAGCGGACAAGATATGGCAATTGCCCGAGCCGGCCCAAGGGGCGGAGGAGCCGACCATTCAATCGGTTGAATGGGGTGTCTCACGAGTCCATGCGCCCGATGTTTGGAGTCAGTATAATGCGACTGGTCAAGGAATCGTGGTGGCCAGTATCGATTCGGGCGTACAGTACAATCACCCTGCCCTTGTGATGCAATACCGGGGTCGGAATGCGGATGGCTCGTTTGACCACCATTACAATTGGTATGATCCGGCTCGAGTTTGTGGTAATCCCTCGCTCGCGCCTTGCGATAATAACGGTCACGGTACCCACACTATGGGAACCGCGGTTGGTGGTGATGGTGGATCCAACCGGATCGGCGTGGCA
>Ga0126371_10002267_pt1 | contig 16509 bp, 11 predicted proteins | sample PanSoiMetaPlot_4_FD_110145 | JGI IMG/M metagenome (GOLD analysis project Ga0126371, IMG submission 110145) | Tropical forest soil microbial communities from Panama - MetaG Plot_4 | ecosystem: Environmental > Terrestrial > Soil > Tropical forest > Bulk soil | place: Panama | collected 2016-02-17 | reverse complement strand
GGCGGCAAGTACGGCGTCCTTGTCGACGAGGCGACGCCGGAAGCAGTTGCGGCTGGAATCCTTAGCGCGGTCGCCGATCCAGAGCGGCTCAAGCAAATGGGTGAAAGCGGCCAACGCCACGTGATGAACGCTTATTCGTGGGATCGGGTGGCCGAGCGTATCGCTTGTATTTAATCGAGGTGTATTGAATGACCGACAAGATCGCATTGATTACCGGCATCACCGGGCAGGACGGCGCCTATCTCGCGGAGTTCCTGCTCCGGCGCGGCTACACCGTGCACGGCATCAAACGCCGCGCATCGCTGATCAACACGCACCGCGTCGATCACCTCTATCGCGATTTGCACGAAGGCGATAGGCGCTTCGTGCTGCACTATGGCGACATGACGGATTCGCTCAACTTGCTGCGGGTCCTGGAAGAATCCCAGCCGACTGAAATCTACAATCTCGCTGCGCAAAGCCACGTCCAGGTCAGCTTCGAGACGCCTGAGTACACGGCGAATACCGACGCGCTCGGCACGCTCCGCGTGTTGGAGGCGATCCGCATCCTCAAGATGGCGGATCGCGTGCGGTTCTACCAGGCGTCGACGTCGGAGCTGTTCGGCAAGGTGATGGAAACACCGCAACGCGAGCTGACGCCCTTTTATCCGCGCAGCCCGTATGCGGCGGCCAAGCTCTACGCCTATTGGATCACGGTCAATTACCGCGAGGCCTATGGCCTGCACGCGTCGAACGGCATCCTGTTCAACCACGAATCACCGGTCCGCGGCGAAACCTTCGTCACTCGCAAGATCAGCCGCGCCGTCGCCGCGATCGAGCGCGGCATGCAAAAGCGGCTTTATCTCGGCAACATCGACGCGAAGCGCGATTGGGGTCATGCCCGCGACTATGTCGAAGGCATGTGGCTCATCCTCCAACAGGAAAAGCCCGACGACTATGTACTCGCCACCGGCGAGACCCATACGGTGCGCGAGTTCGTCGAGCAGGCGTTCCGCTGTATCGGCCGGACGATCGTCTGGTCAGGATCGGGCGCCGACGAGCGCGGCCTGTGCGACCGCAGCGGTGAGTGCCTGGTCGCGATCGACCCGCATTACTACCGGCCGACCGAGGTCGACCTGCTGCTGGGCAATCCGGAGAAGGCCCGGCAGCGGCTCGGCTGGCGCCACAAGACCAGCTTCGAGCAATTGGTCGCTGAGATGGTCGAAGCCGACCGGCGGGCGCTCAAACGCGGAGACTCCGACGATGCCGACGAACTCGCCATACGCGCTGCGGAATAAGCGCGTCTGGGTTGCCGGCCATCGCGGCCTGGTTGGCGCCGCGCTGGTCCGGCGGCTGGCGACGGAGCAGTGCGAGATCCAGACCGTGACGCATGTCGACTGCGACCTGCGCCACGCGCCGGCGGTCGAGGCTTGGATGACGGCCAACCGGCCACAAGCCGTGTTCGTCGCCGCGGCGCGGGTGGGCGGCATCTACGCCAACGATTCGCGGCCCGCGGATTTCATCTACGACAACCTGATGATCGCGGCGAACGTGATCGAGGCCGCACGGCGTACCGGCGTCGAGAAGCTGCTCTTTCTCGGCTCGACGTGCATCTATCCGCGTCTTGCGCCGCAGCCGATGCCCGAGGACGCGCTGCTCACCGGCCCGCTCGAGCCGACCAACCAATGGTACGCGATCGCCAAGATCGCCGGCATCAAGCTGGCCCAGGCCTATCGCCGCCAGCATGGCTGCAATTTCATATCCGCGATGCCAACCAATCTGTATGGCCCCGGCGACAATTTCGATTTGCGCTCGAGTCATGTCCTACCGGCGCTGGTCGCCAAGGCGTACGACGCGGTGGTGCGCGACACGCCAACGGTCGAAATCTGGGGCAGCGGCCGTCCGCTACGCGAATTCCTCCACGCCGACGATTGCGCCGACGCGCTCGTGCACTTGATGAAGAATTACTCCGGCGAGGATATCGTCAACGTCGGCAGCGGCCAGGAAATCAGCATCGCCGATCTGGCAAACCTAGTTTGCCGTGTCGCCGGATTCCGCGGCCGGCTGGTTTTCGACACGACAAAGCCCGACGGCACGCCGCGCAAACTGGTCGATATCAGCCGGCTCACGGCGCTTGGCTGGCGGCCGCGGATCGTGCTCGAAGGCGGCGTTCGGGAAACCTATCGCTGGTATGCCGAGCATCGGCGATCGGTACGCAGGCAACAGCTTGAAGCCGTCTGACGCCGCCAAGGCGCTCGCCACCGATCATCTGCTCACGGACTTGCGCGGCCGTTCGGTCCGCGGCGGCGCCGTCACCTTTGGCGCGCAAGCTGGCAAGGTGCTGTTGCAGCTTGCCACCGTCGTCGTCCTCGTCCGGTTGCTGCCGCCGGGTGCCTTCGGTCTCATCGCTATGGTCGCCGCGCTATCGGCGGTGCTGGAATTCGTCAAGGAACTCGGCCTGTCTGCGGCGACCATTCGTGACACCGACATCACCCATGCCCAGGTGTCGGCGCTGTTCTGGATCAATGCCGCCGCCGGCGCGCTGATCGCGCTGATCCTGTTTCTCGCGGCGCCCCTGATCGCCAGTTTTTACCACGAAGCGGCCGTGACGGCGGTGACACGCTGGCTAGCGCTGAGCTTCCTGATGAGTGGCTTGACCGTGCAACATTGGGCGCTCTTGCGCCGCCAGATGCGTTTCACGGCGACGATCTCCGTCGATATCGGCGGCGACTTGGCAGGCTTGATCGCCGCCGTGATCCTGGCGTTGTCTGGTGTCGGCTATTGGGCGCTCGTGGCCCAGCGCCTCGTCGTGCCTGCAATCGCGTTGATCGGCAGCTGGTCGTTGTGCCGCTGGCGGCCGGCGTGGCCGCGACCGGCGGCCGGCGTGCGCGAACTCTTCGCCTTTGGCATGTCGGTAACCGCGGTCAACATAACGGCCGCAATCGGCCGCAGTGTCGACCAGATCCTGATCGGCTGGGCCTGGGGCGCCGACGTGCTCGGCCTTTACGAGCGCGCGGCGAAGCTGTTGCTGACGCCGATCAACAATCTGGCGGTGCCGCTTTACGCCGTCGGCATGCCAACGCTGAGCCGCATTGTGCATCAGGATGCGCGTTATCGCCGCGCGTTCAACGAGCTGTTCGAGAATCTGGCCATGATCGCTCTGCCCAGTGCGGCGCTGCTTGCGACAACCGCCGATTGGGCGGTCCGGATCCTGTTCGGTGCGCGCTGGGCCGCCGCCGCGCCGCTGGTCGCGTGGTTCGCGGCCTCGGCGGCATTCCTGCCGCTGATACAGACCGCCGGGCTGCTCTATCTCAGCCAGAACCGGCCGTACGAGATGCTGCGCGCCGGATCGGTGGATCTGGCGCTTTGCGTGCTGGCGGTCGGAGCCGGACTGCACGCCGGCGCGGCCGCCGTGGCGGCCGCGCTGGCCGTGGTCGGGCTCGGCCTGCGTTTGCCGATTGGCCTGTGGCTGGCGACGCGACGCGGCCCGGTGCGCCTCGGTGATTTGTCGGTGGCGCTGGTGCCGGCGCTGACGGCGGCGCTGGCGGTCGGAACCGCGGTTCTGGCGCTGCGCTGGCTTGTCCTGCCGGCAGAAACACCGGCACTGCCAGGCGCACTGCTGGCGATCCTCATCGCCGTGGCCGCAGCCGGCGCCATTTACGCCGCGCTGCCGCGCTCGCGCCGCGCACTGCACGGATTGGGCCGCTTGGTCCACGAGCTGCGCGGACAGCAGCCGGCACTCAAAGCTTAGGCACCAACCGGCACGCCGTCGTCGTCGTCCTTCGGTTCACCGCGCTTGATGCGAAGCCGACCATTGCGGTCGACCCACAAGCGATAGTCACCAAACTGCGGCAGATTGCGGCTTTGCCAATGCGCGCCGAAGCGCACGCCGCCGTCCGGACCGCCGATCTCGAGCGCCTCAAAGGCGTTGTCGTATTGCACGGCGCCGGCGCAACCGATCAGCGTCGCATGACCGGCTTGTGAACCGCCGAGCCGCGCCAGCCCGGCGCCCGCAGCCTTGCCGCCGCCGCTGCCGGTGCAGCCCATCATGTTCAGCCGGCCGGCAACGAAGGCGTGGATGAGCCCGGTCTGGTGAAACACCGAATAGGCCGTGCAGCCGACCAGCGTGCCGAAATTGTTGAGACGGATACCGTAACCGCCACCGGCGAAATCCGCGGCAGCGGCATGATTGTTCTCGAAGCCGCAATTCGACAACAGGGTACAGCCGTTGCTGGCGTACAGGCCGAACTGATTGTTGAGCAGGAAATAACAGCCGTGAAAGGCGATGTCATAACAGTTGCGGACGAGCGCCGCGCCGTGTTCGCCGTTCTGACCGAACACCGCGCCGAACACGTGCAGGGCCGATAGGATGCCGCCGTGGCTGCCATGCGCGAACGTCGCGCCGCTGCCTTTGTTGCTGCGGAAATAGGCGTTGACGATCTGGCCTTCAAACACGTTGCCGACCAGCCGGCAACCGTCGCCGCCGCAGCCTTGCACGTTCACGTCACGCAAACAGAAATTGTAGAAATAGACGCCGCCACCATCGCATTCGACGTAAATTCCGTGGCGCTCGCGCCCCTTGCCGAGAATATCGAGCCCCTCGATCACGACGAAACGAACCGTGGCGCGACATAAAAGCTCGAGGACATTGCCGCCGTCGGCAATCTCGGAATCGAGGCGCGCACCATGGCCGACGATGCCGCTCCGGCGTCCGAGATTGCCGGACCCGCTCGATCCGAATGCGATGCGCAGCGTTCGCGTCACGCGGTAGGTACCGGGCGGGATCATCAGTACCGTGCCGCTGCCGGCGAAGGTGCGGTCGAGCGCTTTTTGCAAGGCGACGGTGTCGTCGGTGCGACCGTCGCCGACGGCGCCGAAATCCGCCGCATTCAGCACCTGACTCGGGGGTGCAGCTGCCGCCACCGCCGGGCGAGCCGCCGCAGCCAGCCCCACGGCGCCGCCGGTCCCGAGCAATGCGCGGCGTCCGAATTCGATCTCAGGCTCCATGGCGACGCCATTGCGGTTGCGGCAGTGACGGCACCGGTCGCCGGCGTTTGTCCGATCGCAGATAAGGACGCGGATAGGGAACCGCAGGAACCAGCGCGGCGCGCACCGCGTCACGATCGGCGAGGATCGCGCACGCGCCGCTCAACAGTAGAACCGTCCAAGTTTTCGGTCCGACATAGGCGCCGGACGCCTGCCCCAGCAAGGCCCATACCATCCAGCAGAATGGCACGCTGGGCACGCGTAACAACTTGAGCCACAGGCAAAGGCCGAGAAGGACGATCGTACCCCAGACGAAGCCGAGATAGATCCAGTGCAACCAGAAATAGTTGGTCAGCACGCTGGATGTGTCGGAAATGTCCCAGGCCGAGGAAAACGCCGCCGAGCGCATATAGACGTTGGCCACTTCGTTAGCGATAAACGTTTCGCCGGTCAGACCGGCGCCGGCGAACGGGTAATGCAATATGACGTTGCGGGCAACCAACGCCGGACCGGTGACGCGATAGAAAAAGCTGGCGTCGTTGCCTTGGGTTATATCGCGCATGCGTTCAGCGAAAACCGAATGACCGAGAATGTCGAACGCGACGAGCGCGATAACCGCGAAGATCAGGACCAATATCATGCGAACGAACGCCGGCGACCAGGACCGTGCGCGCAAGAGCTGGTAAGGGATCAGCAATGGAATCATCAGCAGCAGCGTCGGTCCGGGCATGACGACGATGCCCGCCGTCATCAAGATCAGATATTTAAGCGGCGCAAAGCGCGTTCGCGTCGTCATCAGCCAGACGAAGCCGAACAGCGTGTAGGAGAAGGTGACGGCCGACGGCTCGCTGGTGAATAGCTTTGGCCGGATGCGGCCATAAAGAATCTGGTCGCGCAAATCGGCGTCGTAGACGTTGAGCGCCTTGTAGACCGCGTGACGGAATGCATCGCTGATCGGCCGGAGACCGGCATAATCCTCCAGCAAGCAGCCGATCAGGATGACGACGCCCAAGGCGAGAAACAGATGCGCAATCTGGGCCCGTTTGGCGCGCAGGACAGTGAGGAACAGCGCATAACTGATGATCAGAGAATAAGTGATCTGAACAAGGCCGGTAAACCGCTTGCCGAGATGGGCAATGTCGGTCGCCGAAAAGATCGATCCGACGTAGAGCAAAATGACAAAAAGCAGCGCGCCGAGCTGCGCTGGCTCGATGTCGTCGCGGCGACGCCATAGCAGAAACAAACCGGCGATGCCGGACGGCGCTGACGGAAACGGAATTCGCGTGCTGATCTGAATCGTGTAGCCGGTATAGATCCCGATCATGAAGACGATCAGGAGCAGGATGTCGATGATCCCGAGACGCGAATCAGCCGGCCCCGGCCGGCCCGCGGTCACAGGGCCGACACCGCCGCCAGGAAATGCCGGCCGCGGCTCGGCCAGTCGAAGGAGTCCCGACATCGTTCAAAGGCCCTGTTCTGCAAACGATTGAGGCGTCCCAGATCGTCGATCGCGTGCCACACGCCGAGCGCAAGCGCTCGCTGGTCCGGATACAGCTGGATGCTGTCATCGTGCTCCAGCGGCACGCCGGCGACCGAGCCCTCGAGCGCGAAGATTGGCGTCCGGTTGAAGATGTATTCCAGCACCTTCAGCTTGAAGCCGCCGCCATTGCGTTCAGGCACAATGGCGATCCGCGCGGATTCCATATAACGATCGACCCGATCAACCGTTCCGGTGAAATGCGTGGCGACCAGCGATTTTCGAATTTGGTCGAAAAACGTGGGGTCGCCGCTGCCCACCACCTCGAGCTCGACGCCGTGCGCCGCGAAAATCGGGTCGGCGACCTGGATAAATTCCGCGATGTTGAGCCGTTTGGCGATCCAGTCGAAGCTGCCGACGACCACGGCGCGGCGCGGCAAATCGGGCGTGATCCGACGCTCGGCAAGCGCCCGGCCGCGGTATCCGGGCGTCAGCACCTCGATCAGCTTGTGCGGCCATTCGATGCCATAGAGTGCGCCGTCGTCGGGCGTGATGGCCGTGACCAAGTCTGCCTCGGCCAACAGAGCACTTTCGAGCCGCGTGACCTTGCGCGCGTCGAGCTTCAAGCCTTGGCGCTTGAGAAAGCGCGGGTGATTTTCCGCCAGCGCCTCCCGTAAGCTGCTTTCGTGGTTATGCGAGACGTACACCATCTTTGGCCGATCGCCGCCGCGCGGCCAGCGCTTCACGACACGCCGCAGGGCCCAGCCGGCCGAAATGCCGTCGAACACCACGATATCGAACGTGCCGTCGGCCAGAACCTCGTCGAGCAGACGACGCATCGTCGGCGTGGTACAGCGCTTGGCCATGTTGGGCAGCGGCGAAGCCAAGCTGGCGTGGCGGGAAAGCGGTTCATCGTTGGCGAGACGCCATAGCACCCGGCCTTCGCGCGCGCCGTCGCGGCGCGCCGACTCCGGACGCGCCAAGCCGACAACGACGACCTCGGCGCCCGCCTCGGCAATGGCGTCGATCAATCCTCCAGAGTAAAGATATTGGCCGTTATATGCCGGCGTTGGATCCGCCAGCGTTAGCCAAAGACACCGCATGGACCCGCCGAATTGCCGTCAATATGCACGCGCATCGGTGAACCCCACCCTAATGGTCCGCAGGATGATCTTGAGATCGAGCAGAACCGACCAGTGCTCGATGTAATAAAGATCGTATTCGACACGCCGCTGGATCTGCTCGACGGTCTGGGTTTCGCCGCGCCATCCATTGATTTGCGCCCAGCCGGTGATACCCGGCTTCATCCGGTGCCGCGCGTCGTAGTAGCGCACCGCGTTGTGATACAGCACGCCGCCCGCTTTGGCGGATATCGCGTGCGGCCGCGGCCCGACGATCGACATCTCGCCGCGCAGCACGTTGATGAACTGCGGCAGTTCGTCGAGCGTCGTGCGCCGAAGGAAAGAACCGATGCGGGTCACGCGCGGGTCGTTGCGCGTCGCCAGCTTTTCGGCGTTCGGATCGCTCGCATGATGATACATCGTGCGGAATTTCAGCACTTCGATAAGCTCGCGATTGAACCCATAGCGCTTCTGCCGGAAGAACACCGGGCCGCGACTGTCGAGCTTGATCGCGACCGCGATCACCGCCAGCAACGGTGAGATCAGCAGCAGGATCAAAGCCGCCAGGACGCGATCCTCGGTCGCCTTGGCGATCCATTTCCAATCGCTTACCGGCCGGTCGATGACGTTGAACATCGTCAGACCGTCGATCTGGCTGACCTCGCAGGGGCCGACATCGAAAGCAAACGATTCCGAGCACAGGCGGACGTCGACCGGCACGAGGCGCAATTTGCTCATGGTTTCCGCCAGCCGGAGGTCCGCCGCGGCCGGCATCGCCACGATCACCATGTCGATCCCGCCGTCGCGGACGTCGCCGATCAGCTGGTCGATATCGCCAGCAACCGAATGGCCACCGCAATGCGCCGCTGCGTGCGCGTCTCGCCGATCGCGATAGACGCCGACGATCTCGATTTCGGGATCGGCAACGGCCGCACAGTGATGCAGCAGCCGCTCGGCGAGTCGGCCGACGCCGACGACCGCGACTCGGCGGCGCATCCGCCCGGCGCGCTGCCAGATTCGGACTCGTCCCGAAAACGCGGTTCGGACCGCCGCCAAACCGGCCGAGCCGATCATGAGCCACAACAGCAGCCAGACATGCGTGGCAAACGTGTTGAGGCCGCTCACACGCAAAGCGACAAAGAGCGCGCCGACCGTCGCCAGCCAGGCCGTCAAGGCTTGCGCCAGCGCCATCATCTGCGCATGCGCCAGATTGCCGAAACGATAGCCGCCGAAAACTTGAACCAGGTTCACGAACAAAACCGTGCCGACCACCGCGAGAATGCGAAACAGCTGGGCATCGACCGGGATGTGCCGCGATAGCCAATAGAGCGCGAACAGTCCGGCGCCAAAAATGATCGCGAGATCGCCTGCGGCGACAATCGCGGCGGTGACGCGCACCGAAACCGGCGGCGAACCGGTATGGCGCGTTTTGGTTACCGCACGGCTGACCGGACCGTGTGAGGCGTTATAGCGCGACGAATCACCTTCACCAGTCATACACACCGCTCCAACAAAATTCGCCCCGTGGTCTTCTTCGCCGATCCACCCGCCACGCGTAGCAGCCGCTCCAATTTGCGATCTTATGCAGGTTAGCCAGAGATTCTCGCCGCGCGCCAACGCTCGAGGGTGTGACTTTGTTGAGTGTCGTTGTGACTTTCCTAGGACCGCGCGGAGATCGAGCCGGCATCGATGACGCTGCCGAAGACGAGAGCCGCGAACCGTTCCGGCGTGTTGCGAGCGACGAACCGGTGCGCCTGCTGCGGATCGATAAAATGATCCGGCCCTTCCTGCACGATGCGAACGATGCCGGCGGCCAGCGCCTCGGGCCGATCGGATTCGACCGCCAAGCCCAGCCGATAGCGGCGCACGAGCGGGCCAATCAGGCCGAAATCTTGGGTGAGCAGCGGCTTGCCGGCCCGCGCCGCCCACAGCAAGACGCCGCTCGAACCGACAAAACGCTGATAGGGCGCCAGCACGACATCGGCCCGCGCCACCAACGCGCCGATCTCGCCGGTCGACAAGCGGCGATCAACGAGCGTCAACACAAGATCCGGCTGCAAGAGATCGAGCTGCTGCCGCAGCGCGGCGACGCAATCGGCAATCGCCGGATCGACTTTGCCGGCCAGGATAACGGCCAGGCGCGTCGCAACATGTTCAGGAACCAGCCGCAGCGATTCGAGCAACGTCAGGGTTCCCTTGCGCTCGGTCAGGTGCCCGAACAGCAGCAACGCAACTCGGCCTTGCGGCAGCGAGTCGGCCAAGACATTGTCGCCGTCGACTGCCGGCGCCAACGGATAAACCGGGTCGGGAACCGCCCGTACTTTGCTTCCGGCGCGATAGAACCGCGCCGCGTGACGCGGGAAGAATGGATCGAGCGTCAGTACGATGCCGAGCGCGCGGTTGGGCAGCATCAGGCGATAGAGCACGGCCTTGCGCATGTCGCGCAGCCGTTCGCGGTGGCACGGGCGATACGCGCCGAGCAGCCGGTAGTGCACCGACGGTCGGAACAGGATGCCACCGACGCGCCGACCGTTCCCGGCGCTGAGGCGGAGGGCCAACGGCAGCGATACCAGATCGAGCGACAGGAATTGTCCGCTTTGAGCGCCCGTGCGCGCGAGAAAACGGCGCATGAACCACCAGCGTGCGAAGCCGCTGACGACCAGGGTCCGACGGGTGCACAAGTGCGCCGCCAACGGCGATAGCGGCAGAATGCGGACGCCCTCGGCCGGAACCGCGTCGAGCCGAGCCGCGAGGTCGCGATAGAGCGCTGGCGCTACCACGAACGAAACCAACGGCGCCGCCGGGTCGCGGCGCGCAAAATCGATCAGATGGCAGAGCCATTCGTGCGGATGGCCGTCGCTGTCGGGCTCGAATATCAGCACGTGGCGCGACGACGGCCGCGCAGGCTCGGCGAGCGTACGCGCCAATGCCGCAAAGCGGCCGAGAACAAGCGATTTGGCGCAAGTTCGGCTGACGAATTGCCGACCGCGGTCGCCGAGCTCGGCGGCGAACGCCGGATCGTCGACCAAGCGCAAAACCGCCTCGGCAAACGCGCGCGCGTCGTTGGGCGGCGTGCACAGGAAGGCGCCGCTCACCTCCATCATCCGCCACAATGGGCTGCCGGGCCGCGCGGTGGCGACGAACGGCCGACCGACGGCCATGATGTTGAACACCTTGCTCGGCACGGCGAACGCGGCCGCGTCCGGATCCTGCGGCACCAGATGAATGTCGGCGTCGGCCAAACCCTCGGCCAGCCGTTCGGCCGGCAGCAGTCCTGCGAGTCGGACGTTGGCCAAGCCGGCGGCCGCGATCGATTCGGCGACCGCGTCGCGCGCGCCACCCTCGCCGCGGAGGACGAGCGTGAGTTCGGGCCGCTCGCGCTGCAACCGCTCGGCCAGTCCGATGAGCTGATGCAGTCCCTGCTTGCGGCCGAAATTGCCGCTGTAGAGCAGCACCGGCGCAGTCCGGCGCGGCTGCGGCGCCTGCAGCAGCCGCTCGGTGTCGACCCAGATCGGCATCACTTCGATCGGCACGACGACGCCGTTGAGGCGCAGCTCGTCGCGCATCGCCGGATCGAGAACGACGACGACGTCGGCGCGATTGAGCGCCATGCGTTCGCACCAGCGCATCACCACAACCATCAGGCGGCTCCCCACCATGCCGAGACCGCGGGCCAGGCCCGACTGGATATCGTGCACGACGGCGATATGCCGCCCGCCGCGCCGTGCGACGGCGCCGAGCACGACGGCGAGGATGGAGGGACAAAGCGAAATCACGATTGGCCGACGCGGGATGCGCCCAGTCAGCAACGCCCACCAGCCGGCGACCAGGAAATGCGCCTCGCTCAGAATGCGCAGCGCTGCTGACGTGCGGCGGGGAATCCAGTGACGCAAACGAACGACATCGACGCCTGAAACCGTCTCGCGCCGGGGCGGCTTGCGGCGATAGGCCGGAAACACGCTATGGCCGGGATAATGCGGCAGGCCGGCGACGACAGTGACCGAACTGCCCGCCGCCTGGAGCCATTCGGCGAGCTCGCCGCAATATGGGCCCGAGCCGACGAGCTCGGGCCGGTAATACTGCGTGACTAATAGGATCGCGGGCGCGGCCGCCACGGCGTTACCCCAACTGGGCGAGCGATGGGCGTGCGTATTCGTAGTTGAGGTGGCTGTAGGCGAATTCGCGATATCGCTTGGCATCGACACGCGACATCAGAAGGCCGGGAACGTCGGCGCCGGCCTCGAGCAGCTGCTTCAACCCGTCGAGCGCCACTTCGCGCCGCGTATGGCCCCAACGCACCGTGTAAAGGACCTTGTCTACCATCCGCGCTAGTTGCAGCACTTCGGCTGCGACCAGCACCGGCGCCGTATCCAGGATCACCAGATCATAGTTCTTGGCGAAAGTTTGGAGCACGCTGCGCATGCGCGGCGACGTGAGCAGATGCGTCGAGTTCGGGGTCCAGCCGCCCGAAACGATGAGATCGAGCCCCGACAACGGGTCGTTGTAGATGACGTCGTTCAGGGGCGTGCCTTCGTCCGCCAGCAGCGACGCTAGACCGTTCTTGTCCGAACGCTGGAAGATGCGGTGTATCGTCGGCGCCCGCCAATCGCAATCGATGACCAGAACGCGCTTGCCGTTGCGGGCCAGCAGCCGCGCCAGCGATGCCACAATGACCGATTTACCTTCACCCGGCGTCGCCGACGCGATCATCACTGTTTTCGGCGCCTGCGCGGCCTCGGAGAGCTGTAGACCGACATAAATCTTGCGCAGTGACTCGCTGAACGCGGAAACCGGTTTGCGCAGGACGTGGAGTGCTGGCTGGCTCATGCCCTTGAGATCCGGCACCATGGCGATGACCGGCAGTCCCGTCGCCTGTTCGATCTCGTCCGAGCGACGGAACGTATGATCCGCACTCTCGCGCAACAGCGCCGCGAGCGAGCCGATGAGCAACCCGCCGCATGCGCTCAACAGCAAGATCAGCGTCTTCGGCGGATAGGTCGGTGCGACCGGCGGCGCAGCGGTGGAAATCAGTTTGGCGTCCGGCGTCTCGATCTCTTCGCGACCGATCGTCTCCTTGGCGCGGGCCAACATGGCCTCGAGCAGGTTCTGGTTGACGGTGGCTTCGCGCTCCAGCGCTTCAAGATGGATCGCCTTTTCGTTGACGCCGCCCATCTGCTTTTCGGTGTTGTGGAAGTTATTGGTCATCGCGGCGTAACGCGCATCCGCTGCGCGCGCCGTCCGCTTCAGGCCTTCGATGATCCGGCTGGTTTCAGTGTTGATCTTGCGGTTGATGTCCGCGACCTGGCCCTGCGCCTGCATCACCGCCGGATAGCGCGGTCCGTAATTGGCGCTCATCTGGGCCAAGGTCTGGGCGGCCTGCGCCTGCTGCCCCTTCAGGGTCTGTATCAGCGACGAGTCGAGCACCGCGGGAACGGTCGCGTCGTTGACCACGCCGTGCTGCATCGCGATCGCTTCGTTGACTTGCGCGTCTGCGGTCGCCTTTTCGGTCTGCGCCTGAACCAGCTGGGTGTTGATCTCGGTCAGCTGTTGCGTGGTCACGTTGGCGTTGGTCATGCCCTCGTAAAGGCCGTTCTGACGGCGATAATCCGCCGCCGCTTGTTCAGAGCTTTCAACCGCTTGGCGCAACTGCGCGATGCGCGCTTTCAGATACTGCATGACGCGATCGCTCGACTTGATCTTGCCCGAGCGCTGGTCGCTCAAATACGCGATCGCAAACGTGTTGGCGATGTTAGACGCGAGGTCGGCGTTGACCGATTCGGCGTCGATGGTCAGCACATGCGAACGGCCCTCGACCGTCACGTCTACGCGGGACAATAGTTTGTCGACGACCCGGTCGATCTCCGGATTGTCAGGCGGAATAACCGGCAGCGCCGACGCCTCGAGTGCGCTGATATCGTCGGATTTCGGCGTTGTTCCCGCGTCCGTCGAGTCGGGCACCGGTGATTGGTTCGCGGTCGTTGCCGGCGCCGGCGATTGGTTCGACGATTGGCTCGCGGTCGTTTCCGGTGTTGGCGCGGCGCTCAGCAGCCCGCCGAAACTCATGAGACGTTGCCACCAACCGGTTTTCTTCGGTGGGACCGCGAATTCGGGATTTTTGTCGAGATGCAGCCGCCCGATCACGTCGCGGGCGAGATCACGCGATTCCATCGCGAGACGTTCGTTTTCGACTTTTTCGGTGTCGGCGTCGCCGCCGCCCATGCGCAAGTCGGTGCTGAGAACTGGCGCCGCGGGAACGCCGATCTGGACCCGAGCTTCGCCGACGTAGAGCGATGGCAGGTGCCACAGAACGATCCCGGCAATGACGACGAAAGCCGCCATGAACGCCAGCACCAAGAAACGATGGCGCCAGATGCGGCGGACCGTATCCAGCAGATCCTGTTGCGGCGGACCGGCCGGCGCGGCGAGGTACTGCAGCGGGGCGCGCTCGTAAAGCTCACGCCGCAACGCCGGTTGGCGTGTGTGCAACGGCTCGAGGTATGACATCAGAAGAATCGCTCGGGGATCGTGATGACGTCTCCGGGACGGACCGGCGTATCACCGCTTGCTTTGAGTTTGGTGTGCTGCCCGTTCTCGTTCCGGTCGATCTCGAAATTGTCGTCCTTGGCGCGGTAGGTGAAGCCGCCGGCGAAGGCGACTGCCTGGCTCACCGTCATGCCGCTCACATAGGGATAGGCGCCCGCCTTGTTCACTTCGCCCAGGACGTAGAACGGCCGGTAATTCATCACCTCGACACTGACACTCGGATTGCGGATGTAATCCGGACTCAGCTTATGAACGATCTCCTGCTGCAATTGTCCGGCGGTCATGCCGCCGGCATGGATGCGGCCGACGAGCGGAAATTGAAGCATCCCCTGGCCGTCGACTTGATAAGTGTTGGTCAAGTCCGGCTGACCGAATACGGTGATGCGAAGCTGATCGCCGTTGCCGAGTTGATACCCCGGATCGTTCGGGACCGAGGGTGCATTCGGCGTCGTCGACGCCAAATTCTGTTGCTGCGTCTGTTGCGGTAGACCTTGTGGTGTCGGCAGCGCCGAATTGTATGTCGGCAGCGCCGAATTCGACTGTGCCAAAGCCGGTAGCGAAAACGCGATCGCGACGGCAAAGCTCAATGCCGCGATCGATGCAATCCCGCTCCTCAAGCGCCGCATGGCATCACTCCATCGACCGTTCCACCGGTCCGTTGAACGAACACAGCGTTACGCAAGACTTTGCGGATTTTGTGGCCCGATATGCCCAGTTGGTTGTGATCAAACCGGGTCTAGTCTTGTGCCATAACGGTCACAACTCCCCGCAGCGCCGCGCGCGCTCAAGGCAGAATCTTCTGTTGCGTCCTCAATTCGGCGGCGTGTCGGTCGACGGCTTGTCCGCTGCGGCCACGGCGCAGTCGCGCTCGTATACCGCTTCAACCAAGGCGACAAGGCGATCAACCGCGGCTTCGATCAATTCGAGCGCCCGGCGTGCACGCGCGTTTTCCGGCGGCACAGCGCGGCGCAACGGCTCAATCGACGAACGAATCGTCGCTAGCGATCCCTTGAATGCGTGCGCCGTCTCATCAGCAGCGACACGCCTGTCGTGCGGCGCTTGGCCGTCAGGCGGGTTGGGCCGGCCCAGTGCGCCACCGGTATCCGAATGCTGGGAAGTTCTCGATCTCGGAGAATTCGCCATCGAGCGCCCGGAATTTGTTGCGGATGCGTTTGATCGACGAGCGGACATTCGTACGATAGCCCTCGTCGCCGTTGCCGGCCACAAATCCGGCGTGATGGACGCAATCGTAGATCGAGCGATAGGTCACGTGCTCACCGGCATGCGCCACCATCAGGTGAACGATATTGAACTCTGTCACCGTCAGATTGACGTCCCGGTTGTTCCAGAATGCACGATTGACATCCGGCCGCAGCATCAATTTTCCGCACGCCAGCGCAGTCTTGGCGGGCGTCTCGCGCGCGCGGCGGTGCGAATCCAGGATCAGGCGGATGCGCTTCGCGAGAATGGGGACGCCCCGCGCTTTGTCGACGAAGTCGAGAGCGCCGCGATCGAGCGCCGCGTTTTCGTAGGCGGTCGCCGGCATGCCGGTGAGAAACACGACGGGCAGTCGGATGCCCCGGTCGTGCAATTTGGGCAGCAGATCGATGCCGAGTCCGCCCGGCAGCTTCCAGTCGAGCACGATGATGTCGGCGTCGTTGTTCTGAGCGAAGTACTCGAGCATCTCCTCGCCGGTCGCGAATGCCAACACTTCGAACGCGAGCTCCGCCAGCTCGGCCGATGCGGCTTCGCGATAATCGGCGTCGTCGTCAACCAGAACCAACTTGATGCGTACGGCCGCCGACGGCTCGGTCTGACCCGATTGATTCGATTCATTCGCCATGATCGCGACGTTCGGGTCCGACCAGGCGGCTTCCTTCTGGAGCGTCGTCATCGCTTTTCACCTCAAACAAAAAATCGGTCTGACACACGCGTTTACTTTTGACGTGTGGACATCGAGAGCGAGATCGATCGCGTAGCTCCCCACCTCCGGCGTTGGCGAAAGGCGTGCGATCCGATGCGACGCCCCAAAAGACACCCCGACGCGCGGTCCGCCACGGCAATTGATGACAAATCTAAGCGGGTAAATGGGGCACAAATTTGACGCGGATGCGCCCGAAACGCGGGATTTTCCGTGGCCTGAACCACGGAATAGTCACAGAGACGCGACAGTCGGCATCCGGTGCTATCGCCCAACCGCCGCGATCGGGTGCGACACCGCGATCCAACCGCCGGATACGAGCACCCATGTCACGACGGCGATCACGGCTGCAGCTGCGCCGTACACCACCGCACGGACAATGCGCGCACGCGTCAAACGACGGGCGAGCTGCGCCGCGAGGTAACCCAGCGTCGGCGAGCATGGTGTCGGTGGACGCTTGAGTGCACGCAACGTGCGGTTCT
>Ga0126371_10002266_pt1 | contig 16516 bp, 11 predicted proteins | sample PanSoiMetaPlot_4_FD_110145 | JGI IMG/M metagenome (GOLD analysis project Ga0126371, IMG submission 110145) | Tropical forest soil microbial communities from Panama - MetaG Plot_4 | ecosystem: Environmental > Terrestrial > Soil > Tropical forest > Bulk soil | place: Panama | collected 2016-02-17 | reverse complement strand
GCGCTGCTGGACATCGCAGGCGAGCACCCAGTCTTGGCTAACGTCGACCACCCTCTCATCTGGCGTCATGTTCGGCCTCCGCTTATATGTCGGTTCCGTGGGGCTGAAATCGACAGTCAATGCCTGATTTTCGCGAAAAAATTTCTTTTCGGCGATGTAGAGAAGGCGAAAACGGATCCGACTACTCCATGAAAGCGCAGATCATAGACGCTACAAACTCATTGGAGAAAGGAGACATAATGACCAGCCTCACAACGTACCTGCTGTTCGATGGCAAATGCCAGCAAGCAATGCAGTTCTACAAATCCTGCTTCCAGGGGGACCTCACCACGATCAAAGTAAGGATTCGCCCATCAAGGATCAGATGTCTGCAGCCCAGCAGGACAAAGTCCTAAATGCATGTCTGAAGAGCGCCAATGTCGAGATTTCAGCGTCCGACTGGTTGATGCCAAACCGAACTCCGGTCCGTGGCAATACAGTTTGCCTTTATCTCAGTGGTGGTACGCACACAGAGCTGAAAGGTCTATTCGAGAAGCTCTCGGAAGGAGCGGAAGTTACCGATCCGTTGAGCGACAGATTCTTTGGCACATACCGGGCGCTCAACGATAAATTTGGTGTTCGGTGGATGTTTCAATCGAACGAAAAAGCATAGGCAACGCCGCGATAGTGATAAACGAAAATAGGAGCGATCAATATGAAATACATTTTGTTGATGTCGGGGACAAAGGGTGGGGTGGATCACTATCAGGCGTGGTCGCAAAAGGATATCCATGCACATATGGCAGTCCTTCACAACATTAACAAGCGACTGACTGAGTCCGGAGAGCTTGTGGCTACCCAAGGGCTAGCCGGACCGAACGAAGCCAAGGTGGTGCGTGGGGAGAAAAACGGCATTCCGGTCACAGACGGAGTCTTCCCCGAATCGAAGGAGTTTCTCTTGGGCTACTGGATCGTTGACGTTGCCAGTCCCGAGCGTGCCTGCGCGATAGCCGGCCAGATTTCGGGGGCGCCTGGGCCTGGAGGAGTACCGACGAATATGGCGATCGAAGTCCGGCGGTTCGCAACTTTTGAGCAATCCGGCTCTAAGTGACGGCATGCGCTATACGCTTAACCTGAGAGAATGCGGAAACCAGCATGAAAGGACATCATACGGAGACAAAAAAATGAAATACATCTTGATGATGAACACAATGAAGGCGGGACAGGGCATTCCCAACTGGGCCGTTAATGACTTGCAGGCCCATATTGCATTCATGATGAATCTGAACAAAGACCTGCGGAGTTCCGGCGAGCTAGTATCTGCAGAGGGACTCTCCTTTCCCGATCAGGCCAGGCTGGTGCGGGCCGGCAAGAACGGCGTTCCCATTACTGACGGCGTCTTCCCCGAATCCAAGGAGTTTCTGGCGGGCTTCTGGATTGTCGATGTCGACACACCGGAACGGGCGTATGCGATTGCAGCCAGAGCGTCGGCTGCTCCGGGACCTGGTGGAGCACCGTTGAATATGCCCATTGAGGTGCGACCGGTCATGAGTGCGCCTCCTCCGGAAATGATGTGACGGAGCCAGAATGACAAGAGCGTGGGATGCGACATCCGAGCAGCTGTTGCGTGAACTCGCACCGCAGGTGCTCGGCACAGTCGCTCGGCGCTTTCGAGACTTCGTTTCGGCTGAGGATGCGGTGCAGGAGGCCATGATTGCTGCATTCCTCCAATGGCCGGAAGAGGGCATTCCCGAAAATCCTCGGGGCTGGTTGATTCAGGTTGCATCCCGGCGAATGACCGACCATGTGCGCAGTGAAATCGCCCGGCGCGAGAGAGAAGCAGTGGTGGCACAGGAAGCGGAGATTGTCGTTCCAACGGTTGATATTGAATCTGACATGGATCCTGATGACACTCTGATTTTGCTGTTCATGTGCTGCCACCCAGCATTGACTTCGTCGTCCGCGATTGCCCTTACGTTGCGTGCTGTCGGCGGCCTCACCACGGCCGAGATAGCGAATGCATTCCTGGTTCCGGAGCCGACGATGGCGCAGCGGATCAGCCGGGCCAAGCAAAGTATCCAGGAGTCTGGTGTACCGTTCCGGTTGCCTTCTCCACAGGAGCGCGCCCAGCACCTGCCGGCCGTTCTCCATGTGCTCTACCTGATCTTTAATGAGGGATACGTGAGCAGTACCGGAGCGCACTTGCAACGACTCGATTTGGCGCGCGAGGCGATCCGGCTGATGCGCTATACAAAAAAAATGATTCCGGATAGTGCGGAAGTCGCAGGACTCCTGGCGCTGATGTTACTCACCGATGCGCGGCGGGCAGCACGAAGCGGGCCGAGCGAGGAGTTGATCCCCTTGGATAAGCAAGATCGCACGCTTTGGGATCGTGCCGGGATCTCAGAAGGAGTGGGGGTTCTTACTGAGGCGTTGTCGAAGGGGTCTGTCGGGATGTATCAGCTCCAGGCCGCGATCGCCGCAGTACACGACGAAGCTGCGCGAGCCGAGGATACCGACTGGGCGCAGATCCTGGCGCTCTACGAACTACTGAAGCGTTTATCTCCCAGCCCCGTGGTGACGCTCAATCACGCCATTGCAGCTGCGATGGTACACGGTCCCTCAAAAGGTCTTGAACTGCTCAGGGCATTGGATTCGGACAGCCGATTCGGCGGGCACTACCGCCTCGCTGCAGTGCGTGCCCACTTGTTCGAAATGATCGGTGATGACAAGGCTGCGATCGAGCACTATCGAATGGCGGCCACGCGAACAACAAGCATTCCGGAACAGAATTACCTCATGACCCAAGCGGCACGGCTTGAGGAGAACCCAGACGGTTCCGGCAAGAACCATCCACGGATTCGATGACGTTTCAATGTTCGCCACTTCAATGCTCACCACAAAGAGAATCTTCCTGTCTAAATTGGACCTTACGACCTAGGGTCATTCCTGTAGGTGAAGTTTTTGGGGCACGTGGAACCTAAACGGGGAGTAGAATTCTGCTTAATTCTTTTGGATCTATTTCGGGTTTGTACCGCTTCCGATGCGGCGTGCAAATGGGGCTGAGGATCGTAGCACGAGGGGTGACCCGACATGAACGACAATCTGGAAGTCATCGCTGACCGTGCGATGAAGGGTGTCTCGCGGCGTAACTTTATCAAGGGCGTCATCGCCGGCGGCGCGGTAGCTTCATCGGCGACCTATCTTTTCCGCGCATCTTCGCTTCTAGGCCAACAGCCGCCTGGTTTGGGCGAGCGTCTCATCACTCTTAACGTCAACGGACAAGCCCGTCGCGTCGATGTAACGAAGCAAGAGACGCTCGCTTGGACCCTGCGCTACAAGCTCGGACTCACCGGCACTAAACTGGGCTGTGATCGCGCTGAGTGCGGTGCATGCACAGTGCTGCTGGATGACATACCGCATTACTCCTGCTCCATCCTGACGCACACTGTGCGCGGCAGAAAGATCGTCACCATCGAGGGTCTCGCCAGTCCTGACGGCACATTGCATCCGGTGCAACAAGGGGTTATCGACGAGCAGGGATTCCAGTGTGCGTTCTGCATGTCGGGATTCATTATGTCCGCGGTGGGTTTTCTAAAGACCAACCCCAATCCCACGCGCCTTCAAATGGCGCAAGGACTCTCCGGAAATCTTTGCCGATGCCAGGACTACGACAAAATCCTGACGGCAATGATGCGCGGCGCAGAAAATATGCGGAAGGCACACCATGTCTAACTCAGAGTGGAAGCCCAATCAGCAGAAATTCGGACCGAAGTACAAATTGATCGGCAAGGACTATCCCACGCCCGATTTGTACGCGAAGGTGACGGGAAAAGCGAAATACGCCGAGGACTTTCGGGTTGACGGAATGTTGTTCTGCAAGTTGCTGTTGAGTCCTGTCGCGCACGGGCGTGTGAAGCACTTGGACGTGAGCAAGGCCGTGGCGATGCCCGGCGTAAAGGCGATCCTTACGCAGGATGATCTGCCCGCGCCAGCTGATAGCGTGACGGACCTTGGCGTCACGATCAAGGCGAATCCGTTAGGAGAAAAGGCACTCACGATGGAGCCGCTGTACCACGGGGAGCCAGTGCTGGCTGTGGCGGCGGTCGATGAATACACGGCAGCCGAGGCGATTGAAGCGATTGATATTGAGTTTGAGCCGCTTCCATTCGCAGTCGACCCGCTCGATACGCTTCGTCCCGGCGGACCGAACCCGCGCCTCCAGGGCAATGTCTGGGTTAGACCTCCCATGCCGCAACCAAAACCCGGAGAAAAACCGCCTAGCCCGCCCGTGCCGCATGTCGGGGAGTTGAAGTGGACCGAGGCCGATTTCGCCGAGACGAAGCATGGCCGCTTGCCGTTAGGCAAAGCGCAGGACGAGTGGGTTGTCGGCGATCTCGATGCCGGTTTTAAGGACGCGGCGCTGGTCATCGATGAAACGTTCGTCACACCTGACACTAGCCACGAGACCCTGGAGCCACGCACGACCCTTGCGTACTGGCAGAACGGGAAAGTGTTCGTGCACATGGGGACGCAGAGCACCGTGCAAACACTGGCGAGCCTAGGCCGCTGGCTAAATATGGATGCGAACCAGATCGTCCTGATCAGCGAGTACACCGGAGGCGGGTTTGGCAGCAAGGCGACCGGCTACATCTTCGCCATCATCCCTGCATTGCTCTCGAAAAAAGCGAATGCGCCCGTCATGATGCGCATCAGCCGTGAGGAGGAACATTTCATCGGGCGCGCTCGGCCCGGCTTCCAGGGACGCATGAAGGTTGGCTTCGCCAAGAACGGACGAATCACCGCACTCGATATGTTCGTGATCTGCAACAATGGACCGTACGATGCCGTCGGCGATGCGAACACTTCGGGAACGATTGTTTCCTTGTTATATCAGCCTCTTGCCATGCGCTGGCGCGGTACGACCGTTCTTACGAACACTCCACCACGCGGAGCCCAGAGTTCGCCGGGAGGGATGCAAGGCATCGTGATCATGGAAACAATCGTTTCCAAAGCAGCGCGCCAGCTAGGGCTTGATCAAGTCGACATTCGGCGGGTCAATTGTCCGGAAGGGAAGTCGCCGGTGGGACCTGTGAGAAACGGGACACGCGGGCATTGCACCAGTGCCTTCCTGAAAGAAGCCTTTGACCGCGGCGCTGAACAGTTCCAATGGAAAGAGCGGATTGCGAGGCCGAAACGCAGTGGCACTAAGGTGCGCGGTGTTGGCGTGTCGTCGAGTTGCTTCGTCGGCGGATCGATCGGATACGACGGACTGTTCGTGATCAAACCGGATGGACGCATCGCGATTCAATCTGGTGTTGGAAACTTGGGGACGGAGTCCCTTCATGACGTGCACCGTGTTGTCGCCGAGGTGCTGGGTGTGCCCTGGGAGAAGTGCGATGTGACGTGGGGTAATACGTCGAAGAATTTGCCATGGACCTGCGTGTCGGGAGGCAGTCAGACTACGCACGCCATGACCCGCGCTGCGCATGCTGCCGCTATGGATGGAAAACAGAAACTGCAGGAGATCGCAGCCAAAGTCCTTGGAGGCAAGCCTGAACAGTATGAAGTGGGAAATGAGCGTGTCTTTCGCAAGGGCGGCGGCAGAGGCATGACGCTGGCGCAGGCTGCTCAACAGGCAATTCAACTGGGTGGCAAATATGATGGGCACGAGCCGCCGGAAGACGTAAACAAATTCACAAAAGCGTCGATTGCCGCTTTGCAGGGGCAAGGCCTTTTGGCATCAGCTAAGGACAAGTATCCGCGCGACGGCCAAACGTTTTCCTATGTGGCTTGCTTCGCCGAGGTCGAAGTCGATGCTGAGACTGGCAAATACGACATCACCGACTATCTCGCGGTGGCCGACGTAGGCACTGTCATCCATCCCAGGGCGGTGGGTGGCCAGATTCTGGGTCGATCGATCCTGGGCATCGGGCATGCGATTGGACAGAAGTGGGTGTTTGATCCGCACTATGGGCATACGATCTCGTTACGTTTTCATCACACGAAACCTCCGACGATTCTAGATGTTCCGGTCAACATGCAGTGGGCTGCGCTGGATATTCCTGATCCGGAGACGCCTGTAGGAGCCCGTGGCATTGGCGAACCGCCGGTGGGCGGTGGCTGCGGAGCGATCTTGAATGCGCTATCGGATGCTCTGGGCGACGAGATCTTCCGCCGTGCGCCAGTGAACCTCGACACAATTCTTACCTCGCTTGAAGCGGGTCGGCCGATGCAGGATCCGCTGACCGCACACATTTAGCCGATTTGAAACGGAGCGCACTATGGCAGTAATCCGAGATGTGATGCCGGCATTCCAGTTGTACCAGCCGAGTTCCGTCGCCGACGCACAAAAGCTGTTGGGACAGAACGGAAGCGATGCGTTGGTGCTGGCAGGCGGCCTCGACAGCATGGACTGGCTGAAGGACCGGATTAAGAAGCCCAAAGTAGTTGTCGATCTGAGTGGGATCGACGCATTGAAGGGAATTCGCGAGACTCCCGACGGCGTTGAAATTGGAGCAATGACGACGCTCACTGAAGTCTCAACAAATCCGTTGATCCGCCAGAAATACAGTTTGCTATCGCAAGCGGCGGAACTGGTTGCTTCTCCACAGATTCGTAACCAAGGCACGATTGGCGGAAATGTTTCTCAGGATACTCGCTGCTGGTACTATCGCGCAGGCTGGCCGTGCTATCGGGCAGGAGGAAACATCTGCTATGCCGACACTCCAGTGGGCAGAAATCGGGAGCATGCCATCCTACATGCGGAGCGATGTGTCGCGGTGAATCCCTCCGATACTGCTCCGGCTTGCATTGCGCTGGACGCGAAACTTGTTGTCATGACTCCGAAGGGGCAGCAGGTGATCGATGCGGAAGATTATTTTGTCGGCCCTGAGATCGACATCACCCGAATGAACATTCTGCAGCCTGGATATCTCCTGACCGCGATTCGTATTCCGTCTGCGTGGGCGCAGGCTGTGTTTTATTTCGAGAAGATCCGGGATCGAAATGTGTGGGACTTCCCCTTGATGAATGTGGCATCGGCCATGAAGTCATCCGGAGACACCATTCAAGAAATCCGAATTGCCGTAAATGCGGTGGCGGCACGGCCGCTACGACTGAAGATGGTGGAAGACGCAGTTCGTGGTAAGCCACGAAATGCAGCGACCGGTGAAGCGGCTGGAAAGCTCGCCGTACAGGGAGCAGTCCCGCTGCAGTTCAACGCATACAAGATCCCACTCATGCGAAACCTGGTGAAGCGCGCCATTGGCGGAGTGCAGGAGGCAGCATGGGCATCCTAGAGTGGGCAACAAGTCCATTGGGTCAAAGAGTGCCGATTCACATAGCATGGTTCCTGATCTGGGTGGCGCTGATTGCCGGCTTGGTGTTTCTAATCGCGCACGCGATCTACGTTCGCTATTTCGCAAAAGAAAAGGAATTCGCGCCGGACCCCACTTCTGAAGCTACATCAATGTTACCGGCTCGCATTCCCCGGCATTCACTGACCGCGAGACTGTTTCATTGGATCATGGCCGCCGCCATGTTCGTGTTACTGTTTACCGCGTTCCTACCCAAGGTAGGGGTTCAGTTCAACTGGGTTGCCTATCACTGGATTGCCGGGACGGTTCTAACGATTTCGATCCTTTTTCATATTGTTCACGCCACCTTTTATTTGGACTTCTGGTCGATCTGGCCTGACCGATCCGATATAGGAGATGCACGGAAGCGTTTTCAACGTTTCATGGGAAAGGCGGCTGCCTCGCCGAGAAAGTTTGCCAAGTACCCTTTGGAGAACAAGCTCTACCACGGCGTTGTTATGCTGAGCGGTTTGGTGGTCATCGTCACAGGTGTGTGCATGATGTTCCGTGTTCGCACCGTGTTTTTCCCCCGCAATCCTTACCTATTCAGCGACATGACATGGGGCATGATGTATGTACTGCACGGGCTGGCGGGAGTTGGTCTTATCACGCTGACCATCGTCCACGTGTACTTTGCCATCAGGCCTGAAAAGCTGCCGATTACTGCCGCGATGATTGTGGGATCCATGAGCCGCGAGTTTTACTTGAAGGAGCATGATCCAAAGCGATGGGTCATTGAAGGCATGCCTCACCACGGGAGCACGGCGGATGGGGATTGATTTTCTCGAGCGATGCGATGTCATTGAGGAGTGTTACGAATTCCTGCTGGGCTATGCGGCGCAAGGTCTGCCGACCGATGACGGCAGTCCAGCGGGCCGAGAAGTTCGAATCCACCTTCAGAATGCACGAGAAGCCTTGATCGGATTGGCTGACAGTTGCAGACAAGCACTAACCGCCCAACAGCTCGAACTCGCCTCACCGCACGATGTGTTTTGTTCGATGCTGGATCGGGACGTGCGAGATTCTCTGGCGGCCATTGAACTCGTGCTCGCGCAACCTGCGCTTAGTTCGCAGTTGATCGACAATCTGAACGCTTCTAGCCATCTCCGGACACTGCTGACAGATCTTTTCCTTGTGGGAGAGATATTGCGGACACGCGAGAAAGCGGCTGTCGCAAGCGAATGAGAGTAAGGGCTTAGCAGTCAGCTGCGCAACCCTACTCGTTCTGTCATTCCGAAGAAGTGGCCCAGACCTATCGACTCGCTACCAAACTCGATAACTACGAGTCTGGCACAGTTATCGAAAGTGTTACTCCTTTGTCGAGCGAATGATTGTGACTGGGCCCAGAAGACCCGAGGCTACGAGTTTCGAATCGGCTTTGTAGAACTTTGGGGAGGTAAAGGCATAGGTCTTAGTGATATTTGGTTGACGGTCGCCGATAATGCGGTTTACCCAGGCATCGGTCACTCGAATCTCCAGAGTATTTTTGCCGGGCTTGAGAGCAGTCGTAATATCGACGCGATAGGGTGATTTCCAGAGAATGCCGAAGGGTTTACCGTTCACCGAGACTTCCGCCAGATTCTTGACTTCGCCGAGATCAATGGACAGGTGAGCGCCTCGCGCAAGCCAGTCGGATGATGCCTCGATCGTCTTTGTGTAAGTGCCCTTGCCTGAGAAGTACTTGATGCCTTCATCTGCGTTGTCGCTCCAGGACGTTAGCTTGTCGACAGTGATCTTCGCGGGAGCTCCGAGATTCGGTTCGAAGCTGAGGTCCCAGGGGCCTTCGATTGTCGCAACTGTTGTGTCGATGATCTTCGGTAAGCTGCGCGATTGTGTCTTCGCTGGCTTACGGAAAACTACGAACACGGTGCCCCATGGTTCGAGGTGCAAGGGCACCGTGGTCCGGCCGTTGGCAATTTGGAATGACGCCGCTTCAGTTGTGCCAGTGTCGGCATGCCAGAGTTCGGGTTCTTTTCCGGTTACGCGGAATGTGGCATCGAGAGTTTCGTTGCGATCATCGCGATTGTCGACGTAATAAAGGTCACCGTCTGCGAGTTTTCGGTGGACGAATAACAACTTCGCATCAGGTTCGGGTTTGGTGTGGTCGAAGTCGGGCATGACACCGATGGCGGTGAGAACCTCTGACAAGTTCTTATCTCCATACACTCGGCCCTTGCCTGCCGAATTGCCGCTGCCGGAACCCCATAGCTGGTCGACGATCGTGTGAAATTCTTTCGGATCATCGCTCAGACTCGGAGTATCGGCCGGCTTCGGTCCCACTACGATTGCTCCGGCTTGAACCAAATCGCGAATCTTCCGCAGCACAGGCAATGACATATTTTGGCTATGCGGATCGAGCGCGAGCACGCGGTACCGCAGCCCACTTGGTGTAGCAAGCTGTCCGTCTTTGAAACTCAGCACGTGAATCAGAGCGTCCGCGTTGATGTAATCGAAGTTGTAACCGACAGGAATATCGGGACTCGTTCTCTCGAAGAGCGCGGTAAGGTTGGAATCCTCGCCGTAGAAATAGACAATGTCGGCATCAAAGCGTCCCTGTTGCAGCAGGTAAGAACTTCGTGCGAGATAAGAAATCCACGGCTTTGCCTGTTCGGCCCAGGTTTCGTTGCGGTTGAACCACTGACCGAAAGGTCCGAGGGCGAGTCCAGGCTTTTGGTCGATCAGCGGCTGATGAACCGAAGTGTGAAGGACAAAGCGGTTCAGCCCCATAGCCAACTCCTTGTCAGCAGTTGGCTTGAGCGTTGCCGGAGACCACGCCCAGGCGCCTGACGATGCAGTGAGCGACTCGGCAGCCACGAGATTCTGTCCGTAAATGTGCGCGACCGAAGCAGATTCGCGAATATCGGCGTTGTATCCGTATTGCTCGTTGTTTACGCCGGGCCGTTGCGTCCACATGGCGGACATGGGAACGTCGTTGTGGCGCTTCACCTCCATGCCATCGCCGATAAAGGCGCGACCTTCTTCGTGCGATTCCCCGTAATGGCCCATGCCACGCGCATGCAAGATGTCGTTGATCTGGTCGTAGTGATTTTCGGCAAGTAAGTCTCCTAGAGTCTTGCGGAAATCCCAAAGGAAGCGGTCGCTGTCTTCGGAACTCTCAATGACACGGCCCGCGAGCACGGGCATCCACGGACGCGGGTCGTATCCCCGCCGTTTGGTGAACTCGGCGACCATGTCGTCGGTCCAGTTCGCCGTACCCGCTTCCCAGCTGTCATTGATCACGTACCTCAGGCCACGCTTGCCCATGAGATCTCCAACCGCGTTCTTGTAGTTATCGAGATATGTGTTCATGTACTCTTTGACGTCTTCGCGGTTGAGCTTGTCGACTTCAAGGCCGGTGCCTTCGGGCGATGCCGGATGGTTCGTGATTCCTGTGAGCGAATAGCCAAAACGGAGTACGGTCCAGTTGCCAGGTGGAGGTGTCCACTCAAGGGTTCCGTCTGGCTGCATCTTGGAAGTGAGATCGACAACATCGCTCTTTCGAATGGCGTCATTTGGCGCAACTGGTGGAGTAGGGAAGGAATCGAGTCCGATCAGGTTGTCGAAGCCGGCTTTTTCCTCAAAGCGGCTGACGCGGGCCCCAGGATGTAAGGTGAGTTCCGAAATTTCAAAGTTCGGGTTGGGCTTCATGCCGCTGAAGTCGCCAAAAGGATTCTCGACATCGAACGCATTTTGGCCGAAGCCGTCGGCAGGCTTGTCTACGAACGCAATGCGGAAAAATCTTGCTGTTGCAGCCGGAAACGCAATGGTGTGCTCCTGTCCGCCGTCGTTCGGAATGTCGAGGAGCTTGTGAAATGTCTGGCCATCATCTCCGACCTCCACATCGGCGATGGATGGGGCTGCACCAAACATGTTTGCCGCTGCCGCTCCGGGATCGTTCAGCACCAGGGTGACTGCGTGCATGGTTTGCGGTGAGGCGAATTCGTACTGGACCCACGCTTGCTGTCCGGCAGGGGCTTTAGGTAGCTGCGTAGTCTTCACCAGATCGCCGTCGGTAAGCAGAGGCAAGTCGAGAGCTCCACCGCTGGATGTGATCTTGGGTTGCAGTGTTGAAACAGGGACGTCGCTGTCGGCCGCACGGTACGCGATGACTGCCGTGTCGGCGTAGAAGGTCGGTGCTGCGTTCGGAGCCTGGCCGCTAATCAGGGCAAGGAAATCGAAGAGAGGAATGTTCTGAAAAGGGCCGCTGATTGTGGGAGGATGAGGGAGCACACCTCTGAAAGGTTTTCCGCCTTCCACTCTGGTTTCACTCCAGACTACCTTTTTCATTCCCTGGCTCGGCTTTACCCACGGTCCGCCGGATTCGCTCCATCCGGGTGAACCTGCAATCGCTTCTTCGAGCCCGAGCTGATCTGCCAACTTCGTGGCGTAGAGAAATGCGTCTTTCCACTCAGGGGTCATGTAGACGAGCCTTTGGTCCACGAGCTTTGGCGTCGTCAGCGAGGCATCGAAGTTCTGGAACCCGCCGATGCCAACGCGGTTCATCCATTCCAGGTCAAGCTTGATGCCTTCCTTGGTAATGTTGCCGTTCATCCAATGCCACCAAACGCGAGGCCTGGCAGAATTCGGCGGATTCTTGAAGCCGTCTTCAAGCGATGAGGAGGCGCTCTGACTAAGAGCTGGAGTGCCCCCAAGGGATATCAGGAAAGCAATTCCAAGAATGGTCGCGATGCGAGGGTGGCTCAAAGTATGCTCCTGTCTTCAGATGACCGTGCGGTCTGAATTCGGTTTCACTTCACTTCGAAATTGTAGGTGCCAGAACCGATGCGGACCACCGAGGCGTTATCTTCCATCTGCGCCTTGATCGCCTTTCCACTTTCCGTCACGTGAGCGGCTCCTACGTGGGGCAAGTAAACTTTTGCGCTCGTATTTGCCGGAATGGTTACGTGCAACGAGAATGGCCCGGACGGTGTTCCCTTCCAATCGCTCACAATCTTGCCGTAAATCGACTCATATTCAGCACGAGCCGAAGGCATTTGCGAGTCCAGATGCGGGTGCACGACGATTTCCTTGAAGCCCGGGTCTGCCGTCGTCGTATCAATTCCGGCGGCGTAGCGATATACCCATGCAATAACCGAACCGAAGGCGTAGTGGTTGTAAGAATTCATTGCGGGATCGCCGCTATCGCCATTCCAACGTTCCCACCAGGTTGTCGCGCCTTTCGAGAGCATGTATCCCCAGGAGGGATACGTTTCATTTAAGAGAAGGCGATAAGCGACGTCAGAACGGCCGTGATTGGCAAGTGTGAAGAGCAGGAAGGGAGTACCCAGAAATCCAGTCGAGAGGTGCCAGTCGCGACCCGCGATGTCTTTTACCAGATTGTTGACCAGAGCAGGCTCAAGGGATGGGGGAGCCATCTTCGTGTAGAGCGCGACTACATACGAGGTCTGCGTTCCAGTGCCGACGGTTCCGTCATCCTTAATATAGGTCTTCTGGAACGCGGAACGAATGTTCTGCACGACCTCATCGTAGCGTTCCGCGTCAGGTTCCTTCCCGATGGCGTGTGCCATCTGCGACATCATGTTCGCGATCAGCGCCCAATATGCCGTTGCCAGGAGATCCTTACTCGTGTTTGAATCCGGAGCGAGCCAATCTGCGAAGTTCGGACCGACGCCGTTCTTGCGGATAAAATCTGGGTTGCGGCTCTGGATGAAATCCATCCAGCGCTGCATGGCGTCCCAATTCCTTGCAATCGCAGCCTTGTCGCCGTACTGGACCCAAGTGGTCCAGGGAACTATTACTCCGGCATCGCCCCATCCCGGAGCGCCAACCATGCCTTCATTCCATGCCGATGTTCCTTGCGTGCCTCCGCCGCCAAATGGAAGCGTGTTGGGAGAGACATTGGTGAATGCGCCCTGGCTTGTCTGTGCGTCGACGATGTCCTGGATAAATTTCTGCGAGAAAGCGGCGACATTAAAGTTGTAACTCCCGGTGCGCCAGAAAACACCGGCATCGCCCATCCAACCCAGACGTTCATCGCGTTGCGGGCAATCCGTGGGAATACTCAAGTAATTTCCGCGTTGGCCCCAGAGGCCGATGTCCCACATGTGATTCACAAGATCGCTGGAAGTGGTCAGAGTTGCCGTAGGTTTCTCGCTGACACTGCTTGCCACCTTGCCGGTAATTGCATCGAGTGTAGGCACGCCCGGGTATCCGGTCATCTCCACGTAGCGGAAGCCATGGAACGTGAACAGCGGGCTGTATGTCTCTTCATCGCCGCCGCGTAGGATGTAAGTGTCGGTCGCGTCGGCGTTCCTTAAGTTCTCGGTGTAAATCGTTCCGTCTGGGTTCAGGATTTCCGCAAATCGTAGTCTGACTCTGGTTCCTACCGCACCTTGGACTTTCAACGTCGCCCATCCGACCATGTTCTGTCCCATGTCGAAAATATAGGCGCCGTTCGTCGAAGGGTTCACTGTTTTGGGTCGGAGGGTCTCAATCACCTGCACTGGAGAGTCAACCTTGCCGGTTAGAGCGATAGAGGGCGTATCGGCTATTGCAGCGGACTTCCAGTCCGAATCATTGAACTGTTGCGTATCCCATCCGGTCTTTTCCTCGCGCGCGTCATAGAACTCACCGGAATAAATCTGCGACTCGATAATCGGAGACGCCGCTGTTTTCCACGAATCGTCGGTCATAACTGTGTCGAGCGATCCGTCGGTGTATTGCAGTTCGAGTTGTGCGAGAAAGCGATCGGGCGGGGTGAAGAAGTAAGCGCCAACCCAGGTGAGAGGACTGCCATACCATCCGTCGCCCAATAGAGCTCCGATTACATTTGCCCCGGAGACAATCTGATTTGTGACATCGTAGGTCTGATACAAGACACGTTTCCGATAGTCGGTAAAACCTGGCGTCAATACATCGCTCCCGACGCGGTTTCCGTTGAGGAAGACACGGTACGTCCCGAGAGCAGTCACATAGAGCCGCGCGCGCTGAACAGGTTTGGTAATTTCGAGAGTTCGCCGAAGATACGCGGCTGGTTGCGGCAGAAGACCAGGATTGCCGAAGCCGTGGTACGACAAATCTCCTGCAACTTGGGCGGGATGCCACTCGGGATCGTTATCGAGCCGAGCCTTCCAGCCGTCGTTCGTCACGAGGCGGATGATATTTCCATCTGGGCTCGTGACCTTAATCAGCGCAGCGAGTCCCCCGACCGTGGTGGTGGCGCCCTTACCCGGGCCGAATTCGGGCACAGGAGGAGTCGTCACTTCGACTTCAATCTGGTTTTGGCCGGCGATTAGTTCATCCCCAATGTCGCGACGGTCGAATGCTTCCCAGCGACTCTTGTTTCCAACTTCATGTCCGTTCACCGTGGCCTTATACGCACCGTGCACCGCGAGAAAGAGACCCGCGGATTGGGGCTTTTCAGGCAGGTTCAGTGTGGCCTGAAACTTCGCTGTGGTCTTCGGAGGCGTCGCGAGAGGGTCCTGACCTTGCGCCCAGATCCAGCGAATTCCAGTCCGATCGGCTTCGTCTTGGGGATTCCGCCATGAGATCCACTTCGCCGTCCAATCCGTCATGCGCAGCAGGCCCATCTCCCACCACGCCTCTTCCGCAGAGTCAGAGACACGGCCCGATGCATCCCACACGCGAACCGTCCAGTAGTAGCGCTTGCGCGATTCCAGCGCCGGGCCTCTGTATGCAATTCCGACGGACTCATCCGATTTGATCTTCCTGCTATCCCAGACATCGGCCTGGCCAGGTTGAAGACGGTCGCTGCTGCTGGCGACCAACAACTCATAGGCTGCCTGTTTCCAGTTGCGCTCGGTGCTGTCGCTCTGCCACGACAATCTGGGAGTCGCGATGTCGATACCGAGAGGATTCTGCATGTATTCGCAGCGGAGATGAACAGGAGTTGCCGAAGCGTTTGCCGCGAACGTCATAAGCGCAATGAACATTTGCAATAGTCGCGAACGTTTCAATCAAGTCTCCAGTTAGGTCTGGATAAGAATCTGCCAACGCGATAGGCCGATTCACCCAAAACAGATGTGTCCTGCCATCACGCAACAATGAATGGCCGGGATAGTTTCACTGTGCCGAGAAAGGTGTCAACTCGGTCCAATAGATTTCCGCACGTTTCGCCATGTGAAAGACCAGGCAACCCTTGGCAAACGGGAAGACGATGCGCTATTGACTCGATACATAGCCGCAAACCTGATTACAATGTGGTGCCATCAAGCAGCAACACTGCGCTTTGTTTCGCAATGCAGAACGCAATTCAAACATTTTCTCCTTCGTTGCTAGGCCTGGGGTCAACACACTTGAATGCACTCCATCCCCAGCAGCGCTCCTAACTTTTTCAGCTTGCTCGAGACGTGGCCAACTCCGACGGCACAATGATGCGCCGGACCATGCATATTCCATTGTTCGAGAAAGCGCCTTGCGCCGGGAGAAAACCGGTAACGACTATTCGTGTTGCCAATTTCGAGAATAGGACCGGCGACGGATTCTCCTTCCGCAACGAGCAGCTTGAGTTTGCCATCGGCGGTCTGCAAAACGGAAAGCAAGGTCACAGGTCCGTGTTTAACTGACATTTCCACCGAGAGCCCGCGTCCAACCTTTCCGTGATACACCTCCAGCGGACGAACCTTGGTCTTTCCCTCGGCGATAGCGATGTGTCCCGGCCCGTCGTGCCCCATGAGCACGACATCGTCGTTGTAGTCGACGGCATAGTATTCCGTGAAGGAGCCTCCGGCCCCGAACGAGTCCATGATCTTCATGGCCTGAGCGTTCTTGATTTCGTATTCTCCGGCGACTGGAATTCCTCGTGCTGTGAGCAAGCTGGTGCCTAAGATGATCGAACTGATCGCGTCCTCGTTCTCTGCGTTGCCAACACCCTTGTGGTAGTAGGCTAGCGAACCGAGATCGTGACGTTCGACCAGACGATCCAAAGCGACTGCGGTGCGGGCTGCCCGACGGAGTTCTTCTTCCGGGCAATCCGGCTGGACGTCGAATGACGTCTTGAATTCCGTAACTCGCTGCTCTACGTCTGGGTCGCTTACCTCGCGCCGGAAAGCCGCCAGTTCTTCTACTTCTAAAATCTCGATGTGTCCACCGAAATAGGCGCAGTGCTGCGTGAGATCGGAATAGATGTCGAGCATGCCTCCGTAGTAGTTGCCCATGACACCGAGGCGGTTCTGCTCCATCACATGGGCAACGCGTGC
>Ga0126371_10002265_pt1 | contig 16525 bp, 13 predicted proteins | sample PanSoiMetaPlot_4_FD_110145 | JGI IMG/M metagenome (GOLD analysis project Ga0126371, IMG submission 110145) | Tropical forest soil microbial communities from Panama - MetaG Plot_4 | ecosystem: Environmental > Terrestrial > Soil > Tropical forest > Bulk soil | place: Panama | collected 2016-02-17 | reverse complement strand
TGGATCCTTTCTTCCACAATGTTTTTTCCCAGTTCAATGGCAAGCGCTTTGATCTTGGACTCTACGAAGAAGGCAGCAACAAGACAGTGCGCTTCGACCACGAAGGCGTCTCATATATCTTCTGCAACATTCACCCGGAAATGAGCGCCGTCGTGATTTCTCTGGCAACGCCTTATGTGGCTGTCTCTTCACCGCAGGGGCAGATTGATTTGCACGACGTTCCTCCCGGCACTTATGAAATGCGGGTATGGGCCGAAGGAGTCGATCAAAAGCAGTTGAATTCCTTGACGCGCCACGAGCGTATCGGCCCATCTGAAGCCGATCTCGGCGTGATTCAGCTCACTGAAAGCGGCGCAAACATCGCGCACAAAAACAAGTATGGTGAAGACTATTTTCCCGATCGCGGAACCACGACTTACTGATGGAACTGCTTTCTCGGCTGGCGCGATGACAGCCACAACAGTAAGCCGTGCATCACGAGAGCCGGGATAGGGCGAAGATGATCGATAGTACGATCAGAGATGTATAGGACATATCGAATGTATTTGTTCGATATGCGCAAGTCATTATATTGCCTGTTCTTGGTTCTAACGGCGGGATTGTCAATCGTAGGGATTCCCCGAACCTGAAGTGGCATGATCGCTTGCCATATAGCTGCAACCTTCTTGTGTGGTGCCTTTATCAGGCTTGCATGAAGCCAGGCGCTGTCTTTGTTCTTACGGAACATGTTTTCCAGCGCTGATCCGGCGAAACGCTCCAGCCATTCCGTTTGCACAGGCGGCAGCGCCTCGATCTGACTTTGGACATCAGAGTGAATATCGCAACAAAACCAACATCTGGCAAGGAAAAATGCAATGGCTTGCAGTGCGCGAAAAGAATCGTTGTGCGCTTCCTTCCAGTGCCTCCAAAACGCATCTTCTTTTGCGTGTCGATGCAGAAATGTGGCCATTTCATGCACATGATGAATGATCCAGTCACCGGCAAGCAGCCCGCGAAGAATATGGAGCGCCATGAAGCCGAGATGATCGATTGGGTGCAGATCGGGAAACGATAGCCCCACGAGTGACCGCCTGATTCTGCGCTCCCAGAACCGATCTGTTTCCGGCACGGGAAATTTAGAAACAGTCTCATTCCACAGGCAAAAATGCAATTCGACAGAAAGCGGCATCTCAGGATCGAATGCGTTGCCACCCCATTGCCAGTCACCCTTACGAATCATGGTCGGCAAGTGATCGGAGCGACTGTAGTCAATGGTCTGTTCCGATTGATAGCCAATGTTCATCAGAGCATCCCGCGCGCGGACGATCATCTCTTTCCGACAATACAAATCCAGGTCGGACTGCATACGAAGACGTACGTCGCTGACATAGTCAGGAGCCTGGGTGAAGCCCTTAAGCACGACGTACTCGACTCCAGCTTGATCAAGTGCAGCAGCCACTTCCCTGTATGTGGTCTCGACACGGGAAAACCGCGCGGCATTGTCGGCGAGATTTTTTTTCAGACGCTCTCCTACCCACAATGGAAAGCCGCTCACGGCGACCTGCGCCAGCGGTAATGTCAGATGTGCCGGATCGCAGAATTTCAGGAGCGATTCCCATTCGTGCTCTTGAAGTTCTAAAAGACCTTCTGTCGTTGCTCCTTTAAGCTGGAGAGCAGCGATAAGCGCAGCAAGCTCACGCGGGATGCGCGGAGCGCAAATGCCATTTCCGATAGGGTGACGCCGCACTGAGGTTTACCTTCCCGTCGCCGCCAACTGTTCAAGCCGCCGTACTGCCCAACCCAGATCACGATAGCGCAGCTCGTAGATTGGAACTGCCAGAAGGTGCTCCAGCGCAGCATATTGAATTTCGCGAGCCTCGTCTGGCGCTGTATAACACCATTGCTTGAACCACCCCAGCGCATAATCTTTTGAGAGCATGGTCAACCCGTCTTCGCCGGCCTGTCGATTAAGGAAAATCACATATTCGATGACCGCTGAATCGGCTGTAACAAGACCATCGAGTTCAGAGGTTGGAACCTCAATCGATGGCTTTCCTGCAACGCGCGGAGTCACTGGACGTCCTTCAAGTTCGCGAAAGATCTCCACTGCGCAACTTCGAAACCGTATCTGATGGTGGTTTCCGATCACCAGCCGATCCTTGCGGCCCAGTGGAAGATAACTCGCATCATCACTTACATAGATCCAACCAGAGCGCGCTCCGGCATAGGAAAGAGAGGTCTTGCCTGCGCCCGAGTCTCCGCATAGCAGCATTCCAGAGCCGCGTGGACAGACGCAGGCAGCGTGGATTGGAGCGGCGCGTAATGCCGTCATCATGGATAAGGCGGCGCCTTCAAGAAAGTAGTACCGGAGATAGAGTGGAGACTCCGCAGTCGACTGCGTGATCGATCCAAAAGAGCGTCCATTCCTTAGATCGCACACGAGAAAATTCCGCGCATTGGCAACATGCAGCAGAATATTCCACTGCAAGGTACAAGAAGGAACAGACGGCGGAGTTGGGCTATCCTCATCATCCGTCACCTGAATGCGGAGATCCAAAGACCTGTCTGTAAACCTTGGCTGAAAATGCTTCCAGCTTTGTTCTGCTACCGCCATTACGGCAGCAGAATTTGAAAACACCTCGAGTGGGAACCCCATAGGAAAATAGACTGCATGCAGCGGCAGTTCGGCGTGAGGCAATAAAGGAGCGCCTTCCACGCCCTGCCCGCTGTTGACGTCCGACGATTGCGCCTTTTGCGGCGCATACCGCAATTCACTATTTGCTGTTTCCAAGTTCGCCACCTGAATCAGCCCGGTTTTACGTGAACCATGAAAGCCATGGAGCCGTGCCCGCTGCCGCAAAACCGTCCGCACTTGCCCTTAAAATCGCCGGCGCTCGTTGCAGTGAATGTGACGTCAGCAGGATGGCCCTTTGATACTTCCTGATTTACGCCGAGGTCCTTGATGACAAGGCTGTGAGGAACATCGTCAGAGACAAGATGCAGCTTGACTGTCTCTCCCTGTTTGACGGTGATTTCAGCGGGGACAAACTTGAAGCGCCGTGCATGAACTTCGATTGTCCCGCTGGTATCCTGGGCACGAAAGGCCGAAGGCGTTTGAGCAAGAATGCCCAGCACCACCAGCGCGGTAAGTATCGATTTTCTGGTCATCGAATTTATTTCTCCGATCTAGCAAATGCGAATTCTTCCAAGATGTCGCCGTTGCCGAACAAAAACTCAGGGTGCCATATATTTCAGCAGTAGTTGCTCATCCTGACGTGACAACCGCGCGCGCATACGCATGTGCATGATGATTGTCCCGGTAATTCGCGGCGAAATGCTCATTGGAGGTCTATGGCAGCGCGCGCAGTTCGCCTGGAAGACTTCTTCGCCGGTAGTTCCCTGGGATTGGCTGCTGCTATTGCTGCTGGATGCGGCTTTCTTACCGCTCTGGGCTGCGGGGGTATCTTGCTGGAGCGCCGCAGCACCAACGCCGCCAAGCAGCAAAATCGTCAGGAGCGAGAGAAAAACGAGATAGCGCTTCATTTCTTCCTTTCCGGCCAGAGCGGCAAGATAAAACGATAACTAAGGCCAATGTTCCAGACATTTGCATCCTGTTGCGAGCTGAAACTTCTGCCATAACTCGAGACAATCCTGAGATCATCGCGAAAGTAGTAGTTCAGTCCGAAGTCAAAGCGCTGTGTGTTAATCCGCGGCAGGTCATTGCCGCCGCCATTTAGAGGAAAGAATTGCTGCATCCGTCCAACGGCCTGCAACTTCTGCAGGAACGGTGGTATAGGCAGCTTGTCAAAGTCGTATGCAGTTTCCAGCCAGTATCCATTGCCGTAATAGCTGTAATCGTATTGGGCCTTCAGATCAATCGGAACCGCCGGAGGCTGCCATGAAACATAGGGGGAGACGCTGTTGATCTCATGGTCCTGAAGAAGACGCTGATACGATGTGCCAATTTCGAGATGCGGATGCGGCAGAAAGATGCTTGCATCCCCTCCCGCTGTTCGCGCCGCCTGAAGCTGATTAACGCTACTGCGCGCGGAAAAGTATGCACTATATTGCAGTGAGTAAGATGGCCTTTGGATGGCCACTCCGCGTAGCATCACACCATCGCCGGAGCCGCCAGCCGGCAGGCCGATTGTCACGTCGATCGGCGAATCCTGCAGGTTCCGGATCCAGAATGGCTCCAGCCGCTCGCTATATAAACCATAGGGCAATAGATACTTGCCCGCCGTGGCCATAATATGAGTATTCGCGAGCCAGTCTAACTGTGCATAATCGACACTCTTAAAAATCTTCCCTTTAAATGGCCCTGTGGTCTGGTTCTCACGTTGGAAAAAGCCAAGAAAATCAGTGCGCGACTCAAGCAGCACATGAGAACCAAAAGGAACCAGGAGAACCGGGCTGACCTGTGGTTCCAAGGATGTGACACCGCCATCCACATTATGTAAATAGCCTGCGCCGCCGGAGATGATCGGAACATGGCCTGCGTGGTTCTCCGAATCATCCTGCGCGTTCAACCGCCAAAATATGGAAAGATAAATCGCCAATACGACTAAGAAACGTAGCCACTTCAACTGATGAGCAAATGACAAAATTCTTGACCCCATCTCTTTTGTGAATTTGACGGCATCCGGAGATCTCAAAGCACATCAATCAACTCGGAGTATAGGAAGGCCAAATATGAAGCGTGTCATGAAGATGTCATTGCTCTGTCACTCTTACTAGTGCTCGTCTGTCAAGTGACAGACAACTATTCGGAAATGCCTTGGTTTTCATCGGCAGGAAATGCATACCAAGCGCGGTGAGATCGCCAATTGTCAAGAGTCCGTTACAAAAAATCGCGGTCACACTTAGACAACCTGCATAAGAGCACACCTGGAATTCCGCGATCGGGCGACTCGGTGCGAAAAGCTTCGCGCATCAGCCGCGTCGGCAACCGCCATCTTCGCCATGCGCTCTACATGCCGGCATTGGTGGGCGCATATCGCGACCCCCACCTGAAAGCCTTGTCTCTCTCTGGTGGAGCGGCGCAGGCCAGGCTGCAAGCCTGATCGCGGTAGCGAGCAAAAAAAAATGCTGCACGCCATCTACGGCATGTTCCGCTCCAACTCCATCTACAAAGAAGCACAACTGTTTCCCAGCTTCATACCAGCCTAGTGGAAAAACCTTTGCTCTCCTTAACCCAACCGATTAATGCTTGCTTTCAAGAGAGAATCTCCACTTTCCCTTCGCGCTCCGGTCGAGATGACAATTCAGTTCTATTTTCATGCTCGCATTTCGGTTGTCAGGACACATCTCTCTAGTAATCTGGAAGCCTATGCTTGATCTTGCATTTGTGAGGGCCAACCTGTCGCTGGTCGAAGAAAAGCTGCGCGCTCGCGGACAGGACCCGGCTGCGCTACTGGGAGATTTTCACACAATTGACATACGGCGTCGCGAGCGCATCACGGAAGTGGAGCAACTGAAGGCGCAGCGCAACAAACTGAGCGAAGAAGTGGCGCGGCTGAAAAAGTCCGGACAGGATACGGCAGCCGTAATGCAGGAGACGCGGGCGCTTAAGGAGAAGATGGAGTCGCTGGCTGCCGGGGCCGGAGAGGGAGACGAGGAACTCCGTACGATCCTTCAGCGAATTCCGAATTTGCCGCATGAATCTGTTCCTGTTGGCTCATCCGAGCACGACAACGTCGAGATCAAGCGATGGAGTGAGCTGCCGAAGTTCGACTTCCAGCCGAAGCCGCATTGGGAAATTGGCGAAACCCTAGGCATTCTTGATCTCGAACGCGCGGCGAAGCTCTCCGGCGCGCGCTTTGCCGTGTATTGGGCAGAAGGCGCGCGCTTGGAGCGGGCGCTGATCAATTTCATGCTGGACACGCACACGCGCCAGCATGGATATACAGAAGTACTGCCGCCCTTCATGGTCAACAGCAAGTCGCTTTTCGGGACTGGGCAGTTGCCGAAATTCGCCGAAGACCTGTTTCGATGCGTGGACGAGCAGGGTTTTCAGGAAGGGCAGTATCGCGAGAACGACCACTGGCTCATTCCCACGGCTGAAGTCCCAATAACGAACCTTTATCGCGATGAAGTGCTCGATGAAACGAAGCTGACTGTTTCACTAACGGCTTACACGCCCTGCTTCCGCTCTGAGGCAGGTTCGTATGGCAAGGACGTGCGCGGCATCATCCGCCAGCACCAGTTCCAGAAAGTAGAGCTGGTAAAGTTTGCAAAGCCTGAGCAAAGCTACGATGAGCTGGAAAAGCTGACAGAAAATGCTGAAGCCATTCTTGAAAGGCTGGGTCTGCCGTACCGGCGAATGCTGCTGTGTACCGGCGATATGGGCTTCAGCTCGGCGAAGACATATGATCTCGAAGTCTGGCTGCCGGGACAGGGACTGTATCGAGAGATTTCTTCCTGCTCGAACTGTGAGGCGTTCCAGGCGCGGCGCGCGAATATCCGCTACCGTCCGCAGGGCAAAAGCAAAACGGAGTTCGTACACACTCTCAATGGCAGCGGCCTGGCGACGGGCCGCACATGGCTCGCAATTCTTGAAAACTATCAGCAGGCTGACGGCTCGGTGCGAATACCAGAGGCGCTCGTTCCCTATATGGGCGGGCAAACAGCGATCGCACACAGGTAAAATAGTTACAGAGTGTTTCATAAATGTTTTCGGTAGAAGCGCTGGGCTTTTAGCCCAGCGAAACAGAACAGGGTACGAAGGGGTTTCCGCCTCGGAAATCTCCGCCGGACGAGAACGAGCCAATTTATGAAATAAGCTCTAAGTTGTCATCCTGAGCGAAGCGAAGTCGAAGGACCTGCGATTTTATGGGCCGTATTCTGAAGAGCTACATTTTCTGGACGTATGAGCGCGGCAACTTCCACTATGACGTGATGGTGACGCTGATATTGGCGTTTATCTTCATCACCCCGCACTATTGGAACTATGGCGATCATCCGTCCGTGGGCAGCTTTGCTCCGAGCGAAGTAGTCGTGCGCTCGATCGGCGCGGACGCCTTCACCTACCAGATTCCCGCCGAGCAGGTGCGCGGCAATTCGTCCATGCCTTTTGAGAGCCGGCTGGAGCAGAGCATCGGGCGCATATCCGGCCCCATGATCATAGACCATTACGACACGCTGAAGGACGCGAGCGGCAAGGTTACTGCCTACAAAGTATGGGCGCACCGCTAGAGCCGCATCCGCATCCAATGTTTCGGACGGTTTGAATCAACGATGAAGATTATTTTTTGCGCCGTTCTCGCCACCGCTTTTGCATTCTTTGTTATCCCTGGCCGTGCCCAGAGCGGTGACCTGCAAAAGGTATTGAACCAGATGGATGCCGCGTCGCTGAAGTTCCAAAGCGCGCAAGCGGATTTTAACTGGGACCAGCTGACTGCTGTTATCCAGAGTCATGAGACGACTACAGGTACGATTGCCTTCCGTCGCGCGAACAGCGGCACCGAGATGATCGCGCATGTGAAGACGGACAACGGCCAGCCTGCTCCAAAAGAAATCCTGTATAAGAATGGCGAGCTTGCTTACTATCAGCCGACCATCAAGCAGCAGACGATATTTTCCGCAGGCGCAAACCGCCAGCAGTATGAGGGCTTCCTGACGCTAGGCTTCGGCGGTAGCGGCAAAGACCTCGCCGCAAACTGGAACATCAGCTTTCAAGGCATGGAAACAATCGATGGCGTGCAGACAGCAAAGCTCGACCTGACCCCGAAGAATACCACCGGCAACCAGATGTTCACCCACATCACTATCTGGATCGACCCGGCCCGTGCTATCTCACTTAAACAGGTGTTTTATCAGGCAAGCGGCGACACACGGACTGCGACTTATTCGAATATCGAGATGAACAAGATTCCCGCGAGCGCTTTCTCCATCAAGGTTGCGTCGGGAACGCAAACCGTCCGTAAGTAGCCATCACCCTCCAGCCGCAATCTTCTCCGTCTGCTGCGACATCTTCGCCGTGCGCTCCAGCTTGTCCCAGTTGAAGGGCCGCCCGTCGATGGCGCGCTTCAGCGTCTTGAAAAGCACAAGCGAAAAAACCTGCCTGTAGGAAAATCTCTGCAGCCAGATGTGGAAGAGCAGCCAGGCGTCGCCCTTGTTCGCCGGGTGACGCCGTTCCAGCGAAAACGCAAGGATCGAAGTGACGAAGTCGATGAGCAGAAAGGCGAGGAAGTAGACCAGCAGCTTCTCGAAGCTGGCCGCGCTGGCGGCTTCCGGATGATAGTGCCGGTTCCACCAGTATTGCAGGATGCCCGCCGCGAACATGATGTCGATGAAGGGCGAAACCAGCGGTAGCAATATCTGGAAGACAAGAATGTTCGGCAGCGCAAACAGTCCCATTGCAAGGTTCGTGCGGAACGCCTGCTTGTGCTTGAAGACAGCCTGCAAAATCCCGAACGACCAGCGGAAGCGCTGCCGCATGAGGCCATTCATCGTCGTCGGCGCTTCGGTAAAGGCAAGCGCCCGGTCTTCATAGATGACCTTGTAGTTCTGCTCGAGCAGATTCATCGTCAGATCGGCGTCTTCAGCCACAGTGTTGATGGGGTAACCGCCAGCCTTACGCACTACGCTCATGCGCCATGCGCCAATCGCACCGGGAACGACGGTGACGACATTAAACAGATCAAGCGCTCGGCGCTCAAAATTCTGACTGGTGATGTATTCGAGCGCTTGCCAGCGCGTCCAGAGATTGACCTTGTTGCCGACCTTCGCGTTGCCTGCTACCGCCCCAATGCGCTCGTCGGCAAAATGGCCCACCAGCTTCTCAATCGCGTCCGGAGCGATGACGGTATCGGCGTCGATACCGACGTAAAACTCCTCGTCCATGTTCTGCAAACCGAAGTTAAGCGCCTCCGCTTTGCCGGCATTGGGTTTGGTCAGGACGGTTAATAGGCCGGAAGCAATCTCTTCCGGATACACTTCCCGCACTAAGTCGTAGGTCCGATCTTTAGAGCCGTCGTCGATGACCACGACGCGCAGGTTCCTGTAAGTCGAGTTCAGCACCGAGCGCACTGTGCGCACGATGACTTTTTCCTCGTTGTAAGCCGGGACCAGTACGGCAACGGGCGGCTCGAAATCACCAATGTCCGGCGTCTTACGGCGTCTGAGTCGTTCTATCAATGCAAAGAGGCCAACGAGAATCAGGCGCGCGCTCATCAGCACATCGCCGACAAAGAAGACCATCACGACAAAGTGGCTGAAGAAGCCGAAGATGAAGAAGGCGACTGAATCAACTCGCGCCTGCCAGCGCAGATTCGCCGGTACAGGCGGCATGACCTCGGCGGTCGTTTTGCCCATCAGCTCGGATACTGGGACAAACTCATATCCCTTGGCGCGCAACGTCGTAATAAGCAGCGGCAATGTCGCTACCGTGACCGAGCGGTCGCCGCCGCCATCGTGCAGAAGGATGATGCTCCCGCGAAACTCCGGCCTGTCCTTCATCGCCGCCAGCGCGTCGAGCACGGTCTGGACAATTTCCTGCGGTGTTTTGCGCGGATGCTCGTTCCAGTCGTCGGTGTCGATCTTGTTGCCGACGATAATGTAGCCCATCTGCTCGATGCGATCGGCTGGCGCAGCCTGATCGTTCGTTTCCGGCTCCTGATCGATGGAATAAGGGGGCCGGAAGTAGAGCGGCTGCACGCCAGTTTCGGCGGCAAAGAGTCGCTCTGTCAGGTTCAGCTCAAGATCAAGCTGCCGCTGCGAAATTTCGCTGACGTCCGGATGCGTGAAGGTATGGTTGCCGATCTCGTGGCCTTCACGCACATAGCGCTTCAGCAGACCAGGATTTTCCTGCGCCTGTTCGCCAATCACCATGAACGTACCCTTAACGTTGTACTTCTTCAGAACGTCGAGGATCTTCGGCGTCCATACAGGGTCGGGGCCGTCGTCAAAGGAGAGCGCTAGTTTCTTCGGCTGGTAGCCATACTGCCCGATGGTGTAGGAGTGGGGCAGCGAGACCATGTGCTCATCGGTAATCGTGAAGTTGTCCACATCCATGCTGATGGTGCGGCTGCCCCGCTCTGGCCGCGCCACAATGCGCAGGATGTCGCCTTCGCCCTCGGTGTTGACATCGTGGCCAGGTGGGACGTCCTGTAAAAGCTGCGGCGCATCGGGAGCGCTGGGGTGGTCCCAGATGGCCCACATCGAGCCGTCTTCAGATCCAAGGCGCCACAGGGCGAAAGTCCGCAGCCCCAACTGCCGCGCAGCTCTCAGCTCGTTCAGCGTGGTCACGCCATCCAGAAACCACACCTGATGACGCACATGCGCGTCCTCGTCATCGTAGGCGAAGTGCGGGTTCAACTCATCGCCTTCAAGGTGCACGTCGGCATCGGCGTCGGAGGCGCGCTGCCACGCTTCCTGCACCGTCAGGTCTTCAGTGTCCAGGACTTTGTTGCTTGGCTTCTTGCCCTTTTCCGGCAACGGCAGAGACCAGTCATAGCCATAGTTGCCGATCGCGCAAATAATCTTCTGCCGGGGAACGACCTTGAGCACATGGGTCAGGTTGCCCTCAAACCAGTCCTCGGCGGCAATCGGTCCCGGCTCGCTCGACTCCTCGTGCTGGTCATAGTTCATCAGGATGATGCCGTCGCTGCTTTCCGCGAGCGACTTCAGCACACTATCCGGCGCGCTGACCTGCACGTTGACATAGATGCGCAGGTTCTTGGCATGAAGGTCGTTATAGATTTCCTGCAGCCACTCCGCGTAGAGCTTCTCATCCTTTTCAGGGATTTCTTCAAAATCCATGCAAATCCCGCGATAGTTGGGATTTGCCGCCAGAAACTTGTCGAGCTGAACATGCAGACTTTCCCGCGCAGTACGGCTTTCGAGCATTTGCCCGATAACATCGCCATTCCATTTGCCGGCAGCCACATCATAGTCGTTCAGCATGGGGAAGATTTCAGTTTCTTCCTTCGCGGCGGCAATGGTGCGGGCTACACGGTTTTCCGGATCCACGCCATGCACGCCATTAGCATCGACAACGTCATAAATGCTAACGGGAAAAAGCGGAGTCGCGCCGCGCAGTCTGCCATCGGCTGTGCTTACATGCAGCCAGTCGGGAAAAAGCAGATCGATCTGATGGATGTGCGCCTTCAGCGATGAGTAGCTGGGCTCGTCATTGACGTAGAACGCAGCCCGTAATCCTTCGTCCACATTTAGCGGAATTTCCGACGGTCTGCGATGTGTCCGCCGCCGGGACGGCCGCTGCGCCGTTCTTTTAAGCTCCGTCTGGGATTTGAGCGCCTTGTAGTTGCGCTTTTGCGTCGGCAGCAGCAGCTCGGGCAGCGATTGCCGCTTAATGACGCTGAAGGCAAAGACCGCAAGCACAATGGTCAGCACTACGGCAGCGACATCAAGAACGCGGCGCAGCCGCTTCCAGCGCTTCCGCTGCGGATCATAAAAAACCTGTTTCATTCGCCCTTGGTCTTCTCGTTATCTATTGTATTGGTTTGAGTCACTGTGTAAGCGTAGTGATGCCCTGTATGATTCACTAGGGTCTGACATGCAGCGTGCGCTTCCTCGCAAATGGTGGATAGCTCTTTTTGCGCTCGCCGCAGGGGCCGCGCTGCGACTCTGGTTCATTCACGCCTATCCAGAGGTGCAAGGCGACCCATTGATTTACGGTGACATCGCCAAAAACTGGATGCTGCATGGCGTCTATGGCCTGTCGAACGCGGGCGCCATTCATCCCACGCTCATCCGTCTGCCTGGCTATCCGCTGTTTCTGGCCCTTTGCTTCAAGCTCTTCGGCATAGAGCACTACCACGCCGTCATGTATACGCAGACTGTGGTTGATCTGGGCACATGCCTGCTTATCGCCGGATTCACCGCGAAAATCGCATCACACCGCGCTGCATGGGTCGCTCTCTGGCTGGCCGCACTCTGCCCGTTTACCGCGAACTACGCCGCCGTGCCGCTCACGGAAACACTGGAACTCTTCTGCATCGCGCTCGCCCTGTTCTGTTTTGCGCGTCTCCTGGAAAATCCGCAATGGCGCTGGGTCTTGCTGCTGGCTTTTGCCTTTAGCTATGCGGCCATTCTCCGGCCAGACGGGGCATTGCTCGCCGTCGCCTTCTGTCCTGCGCTTGTCTATTACGGAGCAAAGCTGTGGGGCACCCGGCTCATGGTGCGCATGGCTGTGGTTTGCGGAGTGCTCTCGGTGCTGCCGTTCATTCCCTGGACCATTCGCAACTGGACGACGTTCCACATATTCCAGCCGCTGGCGCCGCGCTATGCCATGGACCCGGGCGAGGACACAAATCCCGGCTTTAACCGCTGGACCAAGACCGTATGTGCAGACCTGACCTGCACTTGGGAGATTTACTGGAACGCGAACAGCGACGCGATGCCATTCGACGACCTGCCCTCGCGCGCCTTCGATTCAAGAGTGCAATATCTCAAGACAAAACAGCTATTCGTCGACTACAACCAGACAATGACGCTCACCCCGGAGTTGGATGACCGCTTTGCTGATCTGGCGCAGCGGCGCATTGAAGCCAATCCGTTTCGCTATTTCATTGCCATGCCGCTGCTGCGCCTCGCTGACATGTGGCTGCGCCCGCGCACCGAACTCCTCTGGATTGAGTTGCGCTGGTGGGAGTATTCCAAACACCACGCCGAGACTGAATTTGCTATTGCCTATGCCGCGCTGAATTTTGCGTATATTGTCGCGGCCTTGATTGGCCTTTACCGTTGGCCCCGTTTTGCCGGAGCCATGCTGCTCTTTATCCTGTTGCGTTGTGCGCTGCTCCTGACCATTGAAGCTCCCGAGCCGCGCTACACGCTCGAATGTTTTCCCATGCTCATTGCGCTGGCAGGCGTGGCCTTCGAGCGCAAAGAATTGTATCTCCGTCTGCCGATTTGAATCGAGAAAAGACTATGACCCAGAAACTGTGGACTGCCGTGGATGACTATATCAACCAGCAGGTCGTGCCTTCTGACCTTGCCCTTGATGCTGCGCTCGCAGCCTGCGCCGAAGCGGAATTGCCGGCGATCAGCGTTACACCCAGCCAGGGAAAGCTGCTCCAAATGCTGGCTCTCCTCGTGAATGCGAGAAACATCCTTGAAATCGGTACCCTCGGCGGGTACAGCACCATTTGGATGGCGCGTGCCCTGCCTGGCGATGGACGCCTCATCACCATGGAGTTTGATCCCAAACACGCGCAGGTTGCGAGCGACAATATCGCCAACGCCGGACTTGAAAATATGGTTGAAGTCCGCGAAGGCAATGCCCTCGAGCTGCTGCCGGAGCTGGCCGCCGAGGGCTTGGAGGCTTTCGATCTGACTTTTATCGACGCCGACAAATGCAACAACCTGCAATATTTCGAATGGGCGCTCCGGCTATCACGTAAGGGCAGCCTGATTATCGTGGACAACGTTGTACGCGATGGCCGCGTGATCGATGCCGAGGACTCCGACGCCGATATTCAGGGTATTCGCAGCCTGTTCAAAAGAATGGCTACCGAGCCGCGCGTCCTGTGTACGGCGCAGCAAACAGTAGGCAGCAAGGGCTATGACGGCTTCGCGATTGCACTGGTTACGGGTTGAGAATCAAACCCAGCCGCCATCCACAATGTGACTCTGGCCGGTAATCGCCGAAGAATCATCTGCCGCCAGAAAAAGAACGAGCCGGGAAACATCTTCAGGCATGAGCGCCCGTTTGATGCTCTGGCTGGCCATGATCCTCTCCGTGTATTCCGGGGTCCACACCAGGCGGCGCTGCTTTTCCGTAAGGATCGCGCCCGGAAGCACGCAGTTCACGCGGATTCCTGCAGGCCCCAGCTCGCGCGACATGGTACGCGTAAGCCCCACAATGCCGGCCTTGGCCGTAACGTAAGCGGGAAGCCCCGTGCTCGGAATGATCCACGAAATCGAACTCATGTTGATGATCGAGCCTCTACCGTGGGCCTTCATTCCAAGCACAACCGCCTGAATGGCGAAGAAGTGATGGCGCAGATTGACGGCCATCATGCGGTCCCAGTATTCCGGCGTCGTCTCCTCTGACGTATGGCGCTCGTCGTTGGCGGCATTGTTCACCAGCACTTCAATCGGGCCAAGATTGGCTTCAATTTTCTGAATGACAGCGCGCAGAGTGGGAATGTCAGTAAGATCGCATGCAATGAACAGCGGAGTGTGTTTAGCGCTCTTCGCGAGCCTGTTTACCAGTTCTCTCGAAGTCTCCTCCGCAACATCCAGAAACGCCGTCTTCGCTCCCTGATGCGCGAAATGCTCAACCATGGAAGCGCCGATCCCCGAACCGCCCCCGGTGATCAGCACCACCTTTCCGTCGAGGCTGGGATAGCGGGCAAACCGCTCTTCAGTCATTCAGATGTCCTCATCGCAGCATGGTATAGCAATTGCGCTAAACTAAACGGTTATGGCTACCGCAGAAATCTCCACTGTCATCCTGCCGCGTTCGCCTGAGGGCGAATTCCGCAACGAGCCGTTTACTGACTTCTCGAAGCACGAAAACGCGCATGCCATGAAGGAAGCGCTGGAGCATGTCGGCGATCTGCTCGGCCACGAGTACGAACTGGTCATTGGCGGCGAGCGCCTGCGTACCACAGGGAAAATCGAGTCGCGCAATCCAGCCAAGCCCGCGCAGATCGTCGGCATTCACCAGAAGGCCGGTGCCGAGCACGCGGAACAGGCAATACAGGCCGCGCTCAAGGCTTTCGAAACATGGCAGCACACGCCCGTCGAAGAGCGCGCCTCGCTGCTGCTGAATGCAGCGCACATCATCCGTGAACGTAAGTTTGAGTTCTGCGCGTGGCTGACCTATGAAGTTGGCAAGAACTGGGCAGAGGCGGACGCCGACGTGGGTGAAACTATCGATTTCCTCGAGTTCTACGCTCGCGAAGCTCTGCGCCTCTCGAAAGCAACGACGCCCATCCAGTATCACGGCGAGCGCAACCAATTGATCTATATTCCGCTGGGCGTAGGCGCGGTCATTCCACCGTGGAATTTCCCCTTTGCCATTATGGCCGGCATGACGTCCGCGGCCATCGTCACCGGCAACACCGTCATCCTCAAGCCTTCCAGCGATTCCCCAACCATCGCGGCGCGCTTTGTCGATGTTCTGGAAGAAGCGGGCATGCCCGGCGGCGTCGTAAACTTCTGCCCCGGCTCCGGCGCGACCTTCGGCAATGCCATTGTCCAGCATCCCAAAACGCGCTTCATCGCCTTCACGGGATCCAAAGAAGTCGGCCTCGACATTCACGCGCTCGCAGCAAAGAACCAGCCCGGACAGATATGGATTAAGCGGACAATCCTCGAAATGGGCGGTAAGGACTCGATCATCGTCAGCGCCGACGCCGAGCTGGACGACGCCGTGGCAGGCGTGGTCGCCTCGGCCTTCGGATACAGCGGCCAGAAGTGCTCGGCCTGCTCCCGCGCCATTGTGGAAGAGCCGGTGTACGACGTGTTCATCGAGCGCATCCGCGAGCGCGTTGAGCAGTTGAAAGTCGGCGATCCGGTAAAGAATCCGAACATGGGTCCGGTAGTGAACGCCGGTGCGATGAAAACCATTCAGGACTACATCGAAACCGGCAAGAAAGAAGGCCGAATCATCGCGGGCGGCAATGCGATTGAGACTCCGGAAAAGGGCTACTTCCTTGAACCCACCGTCATTGCCGATGTCGCTCCCGGCGCGCGCATCTCACTGGAAGAAATTTTTGGGCCGGTACTGGCGATCATCAAGGCAAAGGACTACGATGACGCGCTGGCCATCGCCAACAATACCGAATACGGCCTGACTGGCGCTGTCTACGCGACCGACTCGCAGAAACTCGACCATGCCCGCCGCACCTATCATGTGGGCAATCTCTACTTCAATCGCAAGTGTACGGGAGCGATGGTTGGCGCCCATCCCTTCGGCGGTTTCAACATGTCCGGGACAGATTCCAAGGCGGGTGGTCCCGACTATCTCTACCTGTTCACCCAGGCAAAATCAGTCGCTGAAAAACTGCGTTGACTGAAGCCATCCCATCGCGCATCTGGGCAGCCGCTCCGCAGCCGGCACCTGCCACCCCTCCCCCCTTGTTCGTAAAAACCTCATTCTTATGGTATTTACGAAGCTCCGTGTTTCAGGCTTTTCGTCAGAAAAAGCAAAACGCCCGCTTTGTGGGCGGGCGTTTGTCTCGATTTCATGGTAGCAGGCGTGTCAAGAGGGTCTCAGAGAGCCCATATCTCGACTCTCGGGAAATATGTCTGGTATCGTGCAGCATCGCGAGTCAGTAATGCGAGATTCCCGACGGCGGCGTGCGCGCCTATATAGAAATCAGGCAGCGGAGTTTGTCGCGGACCGCCGCGACAACGATATGTCAGAAAGCACTTTCCAGCTAGAAATCCTGCTTCCCATGGAAGTGCTTCTCTGTGATACACGGCACGGGGCAGGGCGGCGTCCAATGGCGGGTGGCCCATATCTCAAAGTTCGCCTCCAGCGAATGCGGGTGCCCCACGTCTCGCAGAGACGTGGGATTCGGCAGTTGTACGTTGTCGACGTACAGCCGCTCCTAAGAGATAGTGTAAG
>Ga0126371_10002264_pt1 | contig 16528 bp, 23 predicted proteins | sample PanSoiMetaPlot_4_FD_110145 | JGI IMG/M metagenome (GOLD analysis project Ga0126371, IMG submission 110145) | Tropical forest soil microbial communities from Panama - MetaG Plot_4 | ecosystem: Environmental > Terrestrial > Soil > Tropical forest > Bulk soil | place: Panama | collected 2016-02-17 | reverse complement strand
GGACCCCACCTGGCGTAATCCCCAGGCAACATACACTTTGCGGTCATTTCTGGCCACTGCTGCGTTTGTGGTGTATACTGCTACTTTTGAGGCATATGCGCCTGTGTTTGTGCCGTATCCAAAGGATGTGCCTGTAAATGCTGCGTCTGCTGCGCTTGGTTGTCTCCAATCACCGCTTGCGATTTGGTTGCCACCGCTATCGCATAAATCGAGGTATACGATTACCTCTCTACACACGAGGCCACCTTCTGTGTTGCTCAGATTGTCAATGAGCCCTTGTGCCAAAGCGTATTTGCTCGTTGCGTCCTTTCCACGGCATACTAGTGCTACCAGTATACCACAATGGCTTTCACATCGAGGTCAACGACCATGGCATAAAGCCCGGAGAACAATCCTACTCTTCCAACATCGATTGACTCCTTCCTCAATTCGAGCTGGACCATAGCTTCACTCAATATTGTTCACCCACGCTAGCGATTGTGTATTTAAAAGGCAGAAACAGCGAAAAGAAGGGTGGAACAGCGGAATCACAGCGATAGAATGTGCACGGTTTGTGGCAACACGACATGGTATGACAAGCCCTTTGTGGAAGAAAAGCCCAGGGATTTCCACTTTCACATCAGACCGTCAACATTTTTGTTACTGCAGCAGAGAAAGGTAGGCCTTGGCACATGGGATACCACAATCAGGCAGATTATCCAAGGCTATGACGGCTATGCTGCCATCGTAGAGAGGCAGAGATACAAGTGGCTAACAGGCATAAAGCAGATGCCACCAGATATTGAAACATAGATGAGCTACGCCCCATATCGGCCGCAAAGGCGCTACTTCACACAACCACAATACGTCAACGTCTCAGCCCTTGTCGACAAGTATGCGATGCCCTACCTGCTCAACTTCTTAGAAGGCAAGACAGAAACCCAGTATCACCAGCTGATGCGCACAAACCCGGACTTTGTCTCTGATTTTAGGAGGAGAGACCGCCTTACATGGACCATTGCTGTAGGTGCTATGCGAGCATTTGGAAGGATTAACCTCTCACCCGACTATGAGGCCCAGAAACTGGTTGCACTAATTAAGCGTCGGGGCTGGAAGGTCTATCGCTCAGAATACGATTGTTTTCGAGCAAATATTGCTAGATTCTTGGCATTTGTAAACTCCTAGTGTAGTGGGACTAGCAGCTGTTGGGCCGTGACATAGCCTCCGGACATATTTGCGTCTATCTGAAACTCCCCTGCTTCTATGATAGGTGCATTGTTTGTAGACAACCGCTTTCTCAAGCGAGCAAGTGTCATAGGCCAATCTGGTTTCTGCCGTATAAGACCGTCCGGAATCGGTTCACCAAGCGTCTGTAGATGCCTGATATACTCCTCTGTCCTTTTGCGCAGCGTCACAAGCGAGATGCGTCCAGCATTCCCGATTAGCTTATCACCAGCTTTTTTCTCCATCGAGTATTTGCTCGCAATCCACAAGAGGCAGATGGCAATAGCCCCAGGATTTTTACCACAGAACACAGTCTTCTCGACGGATTGAATCTTGACATACAACTGCGCCGCCTTGCGTTCAGCAAGTCCAGACAATCCTGCGGCTTTTGCAAACCGTGAGAGTTCGGCAAGAGGAGAAACTGGTTGTGGCAGAGGCAGGTCTAAAACTTTGGTGAGGACTTTATAGCTTGCAAACAGGTTTTTCTTGCCCTTCTTGTCTGATATTGGCTCTTCCAACGCCCTCACAAAGTCCTCGGATGGGAATGTAAAGCCGGCTTCCTTGCTAGCATAAAAGAGGCAAGCCGTCGCGATATATCGCGTTGAGCGCCCCCGAACAGCACCAGCCATAAACGCTCTCCTATACAAACCGGCAGCTCTTTCCTTGACTGTCTCACCAATGCCAAGCTTTTCACACAAAGATATTATCATCCATATAGCAGAACGCACAGATTTGTCCGCATTGTAAAATGTGTTGGCATAGTAGCGGTCGGCCCTACGCAAGTTTTTGATGTCTGACAAGTTCTTGACACTATTTCCATGAGCATCCACATTAGCCATGCTGATTCTACCACTGAGAGAACCAGCTAGTGTATAATCTGCATGGCGGCGGGCCGTCGGAATTATGTAGCCATCTTTGGGGATTGCAATACTGCCAGCGTCAACGTGGCCATTGTGACCGTTGTTATGTGGTAGTAGTTGTGGTTGTGATTCTTCCTCCTCCTCGTCATCGTCGTCTGTGACTGTACTGGAAATAACCAAGCCACACTTGATGCAGAGGCATTCGCCCTCCGGGTCTGTGACCATTGTATGCGGTGGGCAGTTGCTATCGTCAGAAAGGGGGTCTTCACCCATGCCCCGCGCTATATATGCAAGGTATAAGAGCATAGAACCATACAGACGGAGGAAATGGCTAAATTCACATGTTCAGAGTGCAAAGGGCCTGGCATTGGTGGTGAATTCGGATATGGAATGCTGCGCCCAGGTGTTGACGCCCATGATACCGAAAACCCAGACTATATAGTATGCTATACCTGTTGGAAGAAGCTAGGAGGAGGAAAACCAAGAGATGATATGCTCTGACTGCAAACGTGAGATAAAAAATATGATATCGTGGGAGCTTGGCATGGGTTTCTACGTATGCAATGATTGCTGGCAGAAAAAGCTCAAAGAGCCTGACGAGCTAGAGAAGGCCACAGGTCTCTAGTCTAGCTTAGTATGGCTCATCTGAGCGCATCATAGCGAGTGCTTCCATCGCTATATCTTTTTCTTCTGACTCACGCCAACCACCCTGTGCAATTTCACGACACACGTCGGTGATTCTGTATGATTGTCCGCCAAGACTCTCTTCCATTCGCACGAGTGCTCCCATCGCCACCATGTAATCCCAGCTATTGCGGGCTTCTTCCGCATAAGGATAGTCAGCGATATCTGCGAAGGCAATAGGGATATATCGTCCACCCAGCGACCCGCATGCCTCACATCCTCGTCCTGCACAGTAATAACACTCATCCATGAATTGTTCTATTAACCACTTGGCGAATCTCACATAGCCGAGGTCGGGGCTTGGAATGTGAGCGATGTTTGAAATTGAAACCCGGAATAGGTTGATAGCTTCTTGCATATGCTCCATCGTGACTACGGGTGAGCGATACAACTTTGCCACAGATTCCGAGACGCGCACTATGCTGTTGAATTTTCGCTGGTCAAAGACATCAACATTGTCGACGCCTTGCATCTTCATTTGAGAGAAGCGCTCCCAGAACTCGAGCATCTGTTGCCACTGTGGTGAACCAACTTCCAGTGTAGGCTTTTGTTGGCGTAGGAATGCAATCTCTGCAGCCATGTAGTCTGGAGGATAGAACTCGCCCTCGAGTGTGAAGCGTTCTTCGTCATGAGTGAGAGGTGCAGTTGTTGGTGGTTCTGCTACGCTTCTACCCAACTTGGCACGTCTATAAGTCTCAGAAACTGAGTGTCTCAGACTTGCAAACCTATCTTTCTGGTCGTCTTGTACGAGTACAAACACAAGGTCATATCGGGACAAGAGCCAGAATGAATCGTCCATCTGCTCCACTAGTGATAACCTCTTGTCATACATGCCGCCATTGGTGCGAGGATTGCCCGCGTGCAGCGAGCCACAGTTCAAAGGAATTTTCTTGAAAAGTCCGGACTTGGCTAGCACAAGCTCTGAATTATCGTCTAGGGCTTCGCTGAGCACTTCTAGGTCGACCTTCTGGCGTTTGTGAATCTCATCAAGGCATACCATCCCGTTGTTTGCTGCTTGGCCATACGCGCCCATGAATACCTGGCGACGCTTTGCCCAAAGTCCAGATGCTGAAGGGTCTCCGCCCATGACGCCCGCCGTCAAACCGACCGGCGACGCTAGCCTGCCAGAGACATAGATTGTGTTCTCGTGCACTCGCTCCATATATTTCAGACATTGCGTCTTTCCCGTCGCCGGGCTTCCCAGAATGAGAGTGTTGATTTCACCGCGAATCTTGGCCGGGTCAATCTTTTTGAAACAGCCACCTACAGCCGTGCACATGAGGCCCATCTTCAAGTCTAGACGGCCGGAGATGTGGGGAGCAAATGACCTTGCGAGCTTCATAACATGAGAGCGCATTCTCTCCGGTGGAATATTGCGGCGCACAAGTTCATCGTAACGGTTGGTCTTGTGCTCTATGACGTGCTCTATGTTGCTGCCATCGAGACACATGAGCATGCCTGTGTCGCCATAGCGAACAGGCGTTAGCTTAACAATGCCGGAGATTTTCACGTATTTGTCTGTGCTGTTGATGATTGCAAGCACTTCACGCACAAGCTCGCGACCTTCGAAGATTATGTCAATAGCGCTGGCTTCAAGGTCGGGATTTTCTTCAATAGCTTTTTCTTCTACTCGAATGACAAACAAGTCGTTAAGCTTGCACTCGGAAAAGACTTGGCGCACAAGCGGTGCTCCACATGGGATTGACTTGCCTCTCACCGAAAGTTTGGTCGTATAAGCTGTGCACTTGTCCTTGGTCATTGGACCTCCGGAGCGAGTTGCATGTCCCTCTGAACAGACCCAGGAGTCACGAATCACTTTCACACGACGGTCTTCGTCAAAGCGCACAATCATACCCGAGATTTCTCTAAGCGAGCCAACATCTGCCTGAGTCAACTCACGAATCCTGCAAGGCTTGCAACCTGTCAGGCGAATCTCGGTGTCAGGCATCACCTTCCGGATGGCAGAATAGATAAGGTCCCAATCTTTCTCAATAGCTCCACGAATGTCAGGGTCTAGAGTGTCAAGGTCAATGCGGTAGACATTGGATGTGCCCACCCGCGATTTGTCTAGGATAGCCTTCCACGTAGTCCAAAAGTCATCTTGCACCTCTATTTCCTGTGGAAGCACCTTCTCAGATGCAGAGACAACCTCCCGCTCTAGGTCAGCGAGAAATTCACGGTTCATATCCATAATGCCCCACCTAGATTCGACGGGTTTTTAACCCGGAGAGTGCTAAATACAGGTATTGCATCTCTCCCTCCTACGTCGTCGTCGAGAGGCTGCAATGTGAAACCTTTTCACAAGGGGGATGTGATGCTAGCCTCTATTACTCTCCAGAGGCAGTACACACTCCCGGAATTGACAATCCTGTCAACTATGCGTCTAGTTTTGGACTTGTGACGCTGCGTGTTTTTTTGCAAACAGAAAAAGCTATAGCTAGGCTGCATCTATCACTAGTGATAGACAGATAGATTGATTCACGAAGGAGACGCCTTTGCAATACTACGGGAGATGGAGTCCGAGTCCATAGATTGTGTCGTTACTAGCCCGCCCTATTGGAACCTCCGCGACTACGGAGTGCCAGAGCAGATAGGCTTTGAGCGAACCATTGGAGCCTATCTGGTCAAGCTGTGGGTGGTGTTTGCTGAAGTAAGGCGGGTCTTGAAGAAGAGTGGCACTTGCTGGATTGTGATGGGCGATACCTACGACGACAAGAAAAACCTATGCATGATTCCGGAGAAATTTGCAATAGGCATGACCGATGGCAGAAACTGGACTTTGCGCTCCAAGATTATATGGCACAAGCCCAATGCGATGCCAAGCTCCATCAAAGACAGATTCATGATAGACTGGGAGTATCTCTTCTTCTTTGTGAAATGGCCCAAATACTACTTTGAGATGCAATACGAGCCAATGCTCAATGCTAAGGGCCCACCAATAGGAGGACCAAAGCACAAAGGCATTACTGATACCTACAGTGGCAATGCTTGGACACCAAACAACAATGGCAGGTTCAAGCGCTCAGTCTGGAAGATTGCGCCCAATAGTACAGGGGTTTCAAACCACTTTGCAGTCTATCCGGAGAAGCTTATTGAGACTCCCATATTGGCAGGCTGTCCTTACGGTGGGACAGTTCTGGACCCCTTTGTCGGCAGCGGCACAACTGGAGTTGTAGCTCTCAAACACGGCCGCAAGTTTGTAGGCATTGAGCTCAATCCAGAATATGTCAAGCTAGCCAACACTAGGCTTGGCGATGGCTTGAGGCAAACCAAGATAGAATCATCCCCCACCTCTCTTGCCTAGCCATTTTACCACGGCATCTCTTTGTTCCTTGGTTCTGAGATAGCATCTTCTTCTCCGCTTCAAAACCCCTGGTTTACCCCAAGTCCCTCCTATCTCCTCATGAACCATGATGTAGTCCGGCCGCAGCGTGTTGTTCTTTCTTGCACGATAGGGATTGATTCTTCCCCTGTCTCCGCATTTGGGGCATTTCATCCACTGGGGGTTGTTTCTTTTGAAGAAACTAGACTGAGAGGACAACGTAAACTCGCATGCTGTTCCGTCGTCATGAACCGACTTCATTAGTATTCCTCTCTTCTGCGGCTCAATGACCTTCTCAACTCCTAGCTTTCCACATAGTGGGCATGGCTTGCAATTAGCCATCTGCTGTTGTTGCTGTTTGCTCATTCTGTAGAATCGTTCCCTATTTCTTTCCAGCTCGCCTCTAGTGTTTGATTGTATATCTCAGCCCATTCCTTATGCGACATTTCCGAAGCCCCAGGTGCTGCATCCACTACTGCCGATATAATTAGGGGCAGAACCCTCGCATTGAAGTCACTCTTGCGTTTTTCACTTGCCTTGCCTATTATTTCAGAAGCCATCCAACATTCATTCACAACCAGCCTGTTTGGTGGTGCAAAGTACACGAAAGGCCTAGTCTCATTCTTGCCATGGACTAGCTCAAATTCTGGAATTTTGCCATCTTCTGCAGGCATTAGGTATTGGGGTGCTAGAATCTTTTGTTTTTCACCAGCAGGTGTTGTATTCACTTGGGATGGGTTGTTAGGGTTTGGTCCTCGCGGTCCTTTCTTCCCTCCACCAATCGGCGTCCCATATCGTTGCTGACCACCATCGGTGGTGGTGTTATTGACTATCGTTACCTCCTGCTCTGTATAGGGATGTGTATTGGTGTTGGAGGTGGTGGACATTCCTGGTCCTAGTGGTTCGGAAGGAATGCCGGCCATGAATGGTTTGGTTAGATGTGGAAATAGATTGTACATATTGCAGACTGCCTTGCCGAACATTTTTACCACCGCCTTTGCTGCCTGTATATGTTCGCGCTTCTCAGTCTTCTTTTGATAAGTCTCGTACAAGTGCTTGTCTAGGGCTTGTCTGAACATTTCATATTCTGCGCCTTCTTCATGGATTCCATCTCTAGATGATGTAAGCTCGAGCCTGTCGAAGTTGACCCAGCCTTCTACCTGGTATTCGGTCGGTATTGTTTCAGCAAATACCTTCTTTACAAAGACGTCAATGTTGCCTGATGCCTTCTCAGGGACTGAGAGATGCCCCTTGATTCCTGTCCCATCAGCCAGTAGGAATTGTGGTTCCCTTCCTTCATTAGAATCAAAACCTTCCGGTTTTGTGACCAAGTTGCCATTGACTCGTATTTGTGCGCCTCTTGCTATGCGGATTGCAAATATCTTGGAGAGATACTTCATTAGTGCATCTGCGCTCAACATGCCAGGCTCTTTCTTCGCATTCTTTATGACTACCCTGACACCTGGATGTCCTAGCCCTATTAAGGCCCTGTCCATAGAGATAGGCTTGGTAAATCCTTTCTCAGTCATGGTGATCTTCACTCCAACTGTTGCGCCATGGCTGTAAAACTCGACTACTCCTGTGGACGATAGGTTAATGAAAGAAAGCTTGCCAAGCCCTTTTTCACCTATCATGTCTTCGTCTACCTGTTTGTATGATGATACTCTGTCACCGACACGCTTTTCACCCGCTCCTACGTATGTGAATCTAACCTCGTCTTGGATTCCCAACGGACCATAGTCTTCACATATGATGTTGCCATGACATTCCGGTGCCGGGGGAATGAAGATATCTACCCTAGCATCTCTTCCCTGTTCGTCTAGTGCATTGCTGACCATCTCCTTGTAGGCTGACTTGGGACTTTTGTACGTGTTTCGCATAAGCTCCCGAATCATGCCGGGGCGGAATTGGTGCGGGATCACGATTTCTGGATTTTCTTCAGCTGTCATATTACTACACTCTCCAGCTGTGAGTATAGCTCACCGATACGCCTTTCTAGTAGTTCATTCCTTGCATATGTGTCCTCTAGGTCTCTCCGGAGGGCTTCAGCTTTTTTTCCTCTGTATCTTATGAGCCGCAACGCTGTTTCGTTTAGCGTCTCATGGCCTTCCTGCTCTGCCAAGAGAAGCTCCTTGAGTTCATGACTCACACGCATATGGGTGATGTTCGGGTCTGCCTTGTTGAGTTTTGGTCTACCTGGTGGCCTACGCACCTTCTTGGTTGTTAAGAATGACATACTGCGGCTCATCTAGTGCCTGAGTATATATAGATTCTGTTAACTGTTACCCAAAGCCATATATTGCCCCGGTAGACTAGAGAATCCTGCATTTGCCCCTCCGGCTATACTCCTATCTTGGAGGCTTGGAGGCTTTTCCGGCAGTGTGGGTGTGGGTGGGTAGTCCTCAGCTTCACAATTGGTAACAGTTAACACGAAATATATATACCCCAGCGTAGCACTCTATCGCATGAGCAATGATGATGGCGTCGCTGAGGAGATGCTTGCCAACCTCATGAAGAGTGCTAGAAAGGTCTGCGTAAGCGAAGAACAGGAGCAGCAGCATACACCACTCTCGAAAATGTTCGAGGAGATGGTTGAAGATGACAATGAGATGCTGGAGGTGGCAGACGGAGACAGCATCTCTACCGCCGCAGAGGAGGAGGGGATTATAGATGACGACTGATGACATTTTATCAGGCGAGGAGCGCAAGCAAGCAAACGCTGAGCCACCGGAAGACAAAGCTGACTACATGCGTCGCTATGTCGAAGCACTGAAGGCAAGGACAAGGAAGGATGTACGGCAGGGACTAGGTTAAATTCCGATATTCGGTAGCACCAACGACTAGAGACTGACTATACACAACAACCCTTGGCAGGATGGGGGTTTTGAGGATAAGAAGCACTTGCAGGGCAAGATAAAGGTGGCAGAGGCCTTGTCTGCAGCAGGCCATGATGTTTGGTATGAGCAAAAGTTCTATGCCATACCGGACCAACGTCGAGACAAGCCCTTCCGGGTTGATATCTGGGTTCCAAAGCATCGCATCTATGTCGAGATAGATGGCTGGCGGCACACATCCAGCAAGCACAACATGCGTAAAGACAACTGGAAGGACGAGGCTCTAGAATCGATTGGCTTGCGTGGTATACGCGTTACTCTATCTGAAGCTCTGGCTTACCCTGAGCAAGTCGTGCCGCGATTGCCTCCCGCGACTGCTGATGTAGTATCCGGTTAAGCTCGCTTCTCTGCTCAAAGGTGAAGCTTTTCAGTAGCTTTTGCATCTCCTCGTCTAGTTCTTCAGACATCTCGTAGTAGTGCAGGAATACGAGCATCTGTGGTGTTACTTCAGTTGCTGCTGATGATGGTGCACTCATGAGCTACCATCTCCTCTTGGCTCATAGTCTCAAATGGGCATGCCAAGTTAGGACATCTATACAAGAGCTTGCCTTCTCTGGCTAGCTGTTCTACCAGCTTCTTTTTCTCTAGGAGTTTTTTGTAAGCTTCACTAGTCATAGCTTGTGAATTCTTTCTGCCCTGATATAACTTCCATCTGTATCTTGTATCTCAAAGTCATGTGCCTCCAGTGTCTCGTAGCAGAGGTTGCACACATGCCACTTCTTGTGTTTCTTGAGGGTCTCTGTCTTTGAAGCCCCACCACCGGCCTGGCCTGCCTCAATCTCCACCTTCTCCCAGTTACCTAGTTTGTCGTCTAGGTTGTGATAGTCTACCACTATAATCTTGTGTGCCCTACGAGTGCCGTCACATGCAAACCTTGTTTCACACTTTTTGAATCGGGTCATTCTAGTTTAATCCTCTTCCTCCTCCTCCTTCTCCTCCTCTATCTGATACGAGCTTGCACACGTCATGCACCAATAGAGCTTTCGCTCTGGAAACCATGGATAGGCGTCAGAGCCGCACTCGGGGCATTTTTTGATTTTGCTGAAATAGCTCAAACCGGCTTGGGCTCCATCACCCTCAATATGTTTATCGTGGCCGGCCCGGAAAGCTGAAAGTTTATCTGGTCAAACGGTGATACCTGCAGCGAGTGCCATGCGGGTTGTCCTGCTGTCTCCACAGGGAATGTTTCTATGGATATGTAAGCCTGAGACAGAACATAGCGCTCCACCACCAAAGATACAGCCGCCGAAAGACAAACATAGACATTGAAGATAGAGCCTCCACTTGTGCCCTGTAGTGTGCTAGAAAGGTAGCCATTTGGAGGGTTATTCGTCGCAGTCACGATGTTGGTGTTGGCAGCCGTTGGACTATTGACCATGCTAAAGCGGATGGTGTTGTTTGCAGCCTGGACGTACTCGTTGATAGACATCTATTTCACACATACTATGTGAGAATGTGACCATTTGTGCTTAGTATCTGAAACACCCATCTGCTGCATCACCACCACTTATTACTAAGCTTGCACACCAAGATGTGCAGAAGAGCCACTATGTCCTTCGTCCTTTGGTACTCGCACCTGTGCCACATCTCTAATGCCAAGCGAGGCCTTCAAGTCAATGATTTGCCTCTCACTCCAGAGCAGGTCGTAGTGAGCAATCCAGACAGGCAACCTCCGAGCAATACCATAGATAAGCTCAATGCTAGGCTGCAACAGCAGTTTTTCTTGAGCTTTTCTCGAGTCCATCCAGACCCTGAGCATCTTCTCCCCTGGTTCTCTCCAAGCGTCTGTAATCGTTGGAGTGCCACGCCGTAGCACAGTCTTCATAGCCTCTGCTATGTTCCAGATGTAATGAGGCTGTGAAGCGCCCTCTCCCACGTTGTAAATCTCGTCTCTGATGCTAGTGGACCACTCAGCTATACTTGTGAAAGCTGTTAACGCTGCAATATCGTCAACATGAATCCAGTCTCTTGTAGGCGAATCATTCTTGGCAAAAGAGCCGTACATGTGTATTGCCTCGCCCATCAACAAATTGCGGCACCAGGTGTACGCCGCTTTTTCGCGTGGCGTATACTCGCCATAACTCGTTCCACATCTTAGCACAATATAGTGGATTCCAGCGCTTTTGGCTAGGCCGGTCATCAACAATTCCTGCGCAGCCCTGGTAGTAGCCCGGACTCCAACAGGGTTTAAAGGGGCAGTCTCTGGGGTAGGCATTTTTTCCTGCGGCCCGTAGACTTTGTCTGAACTCAGAATCACGAGCCTGCCGTCGCTTGTCCATCCACTACCCTTAGTAAGAGCCGTCATAAAGTTCATGGCTCCTAGAGCATTGCGCTGTATCGAGTCTATGGGGTTGTTATGGCAGTAGCGAGCGTCATGCACGTATGAGCCTGCTATGATGATGTTATAGTCGCTCTGGTGCTCTGCTAGCCAGTCCCAATCATAGGGTGAGGCCTGTATCGTGGAAATCCTAGAGGAGCCTTTGTAGTCCCTCAGCTCTGGATTCAAAAAGGCAATGTTTGGGTCTTTAAAGTCTACAAGGGTGATATGGCTGTTGGGCACACTGAGCAAAAACTTCTTCAGGATGTGGGAGGCTATATGCGAGGCCCCTCCCAAGAGCAAAACTTGCTGATTTTCTTCGAGGGCCTTGCCTAGCCTGCGGTCACGCTCTTTGAAACGCTGCTCCTCTCGGTCTAGCTTCCGCTCCTCCTCAACTTCTTTTAGCTCGTCTGTCCCTGCTCGTCTGTCCTCCTTTTCTGCTGATGCTGTAGTAATAGCACTCATCTCCCCCCATATTTTTCGCATATATATATACGAGAAAGAAGTGGGGCATGTCCGACGAAGAGGAGCCCCAAGAACAACAACAACAGCAGCCATTAAAACCAGAGGTAATCCAGAGCGAGATAGAGACCAAGGCCAGCGGAGTGATGGCCCCCACAGAGCAATACCCAGGCATCTACCGTCTCAATGAAGCCAAGTATCTCACAGAGACAGACGAATACCGAATCAACGATATCCACTACGAGACTGAGCACAACTGGATATACTGGACTACCGTGGATGTGACCTTAAAACCCAAGAGGCAATCATACTATTTTCAGTTCTCAGTCCATATGCATTACACGGTGACCAAGGGCACGGTGCTCTGCGTCATAGGCACCAGGAGTGAGCACCTTCATGAGCATGATATGATAGCAGTCCCAGCAGGCAGACACCACATGATGGTTAACATCAGAGAGGATAGCGAGTCAAGTTATACCATCCAAGTGCCCGCCAAGTTGGACTTGCGCGAATACTTGGGCGTTGCGTTCCAAGAGCCTAGGGAGAGAAAAGAGCCTGTGAAGCGTGCGTATCAGCCTGCACCAGCGCCACCACCACCATATGTGCCACCTGTCGTTATTCCAGGACCGCCGTTCCCTGGTGCTAAGGTAGTATCAAAGAAGGCATCACCACCACCAATGAACGGCTAACATCCCCGGATGTTAGCCGTTCAGGCGATATCGCCCCTGTCAGCCACTTCTACCTCTGATTCTTCGTAGACGCCCTCACCGGATTCTTCTTTTTCCTGCGCAGTATATTCCATCTGCTCCTCCTGCTCTTCTTCAGGAGTCATATCTGCCAATGGCACTTCGGGCTCTGGTTCGCCTATCTGCCTAGCGTTCTTCTGGAAGTCTGGTATGACTTGTTTACCTGGCATTGTCTGTTGTGGTCGAGCTTCTGGTGCTCCAATCTCACGTGCATTTGCTGGGGGTATGTATACTTCTTCCTCGTCGAATTGTTGGTTGGCTGGTGGTACTCCTCCGGGCGATGCAATTGGCTGGGACAGCGTGGGTACTGTAGTCTCACCGCTCCTCTTGCGCTGTAACATGCGGTTGTATTTGGCTGCTCGCACGGCGTCCATGAAATTGACGCTTGAGGCCTGCCACGACCTGCCTTCTGTCTCATAAGCGTCTAGCTGGTCGTCTGAGAATGCCTGAAAATCCTCAGGACTGTATGTCTTGGCTCTGGACACAGAGGCCCACGCTTGCTGCTGTTCCATCTGCTGTCTGTCCATCCTGTCGCGTGCTTCACGTTCACGCTCAGCAGCTTCTCTGATTGCTCGTTCTCCCTCTGTGACGCTATTACCATATCCACCACCACCGCTAGCGCCTGCATACCGTAGACCATCATCCGGTCCTACCATCCTCCCTGGCATCCCACCACCTGGAGGTTGGCCACCTGGAGGTCCGCCATAATAGCCGTCTGCTGGTGGGGCAGGACCTTCTTCTACTCCAGCCACGCCACCGTTTGGCATTCCAGGAACCCCACCCGCGCCACCTAGCTTGGGCCCAAGCTTCGCGGCGACGACCGCTTCGATTATTGGCCCGAAGCTTTTCAGGCCATTGTTGACCAAAGTGTCGATTAGAGTATTCTGTCGTTCCCAGCTCATCTCCTCTTGTTTGTGCTCCCAGCCCTTGGCGGCGTTCTCGTCGGCGCGCTTACCTTCGAGGGTTTTGAGGGCGACTTCGCGGTCCGCGTCAATCCTCCTTTCGGCGACCATCAGACGCGCCATATCGATGCTCTGTTGGACTTGGCCGGGAGGATTTAACGTATTCGCCATCTCCTTCATCCCACGAATCATATCAACCGGATTATTGCCAAACATCCCACCACCACCATTCATGGCTTTCTCTATCATGCTTTGTAAAAATGGTTGCATCATCTGGTTCATGTTGTTGTTTGAAGCCATCAGGGTGTCGTAGACCTTGGTTATGGCGTTTGTGGTCGGGTCACCATCTGGACCATGGCCATTTTGGCCTGGTACCATAGACTCGACGACCTGCTCGGGCTTGCCATTCGCTCCCTCCCTGATAACCACTCGAATATTGCCGCTGGCGATATAGGGTGCTATCCCCATTCCTCCAAGGGGGCCGCCCAGTCCTCCAGCTCCGCCGCCCATACCGCCCATTGCTTTTGGGTCCATGAGCTCTGTCATGCGCATGTTCAGGATGTGCTTCATTTTGTTAGCGATATCCTCGTTTGCCCTTCTGTCTCGCTTTTCCTGCTCGTATTCGTCTATCGCGCGTTTCGCCTCTGGTGATTCTGGGTCTACTCCCATTGGGATTACGCCTTTGGCCTGGTAGAATGAGGCGAATGACGAGTTTCTTGGGGCATTGGGTACGAATCCACCGCTCATGTTGTTCCAGGTTGGGTGGATGTTTGATGGACCACCCATCATACCACCTCCTGCTCCTCCTCCACCGCCGTAACCCCCGCCTTGCCATTGTGGGCCTCCAAACTGCTGATTTGGGCCTAGGCGCATCTGCACCATATCATAGAACTCTGAAAAGATGGCTGTGCCCTCCTTGTTGCCGAAATGGTCACGCATCTTCCTTTCAAGAATCATGGGTTGTGCCATGAAGTAGTCCTCCTGCATGGCAAACAAGTCCAAGAAGCTCTTGGCGATATAGCGGTCTACCTTCTTTCTGAACAAAAAGAAGAGGATATAGTTGAGCACCTTCGTTGGGTTTGAACCAGAGAGGGCTTGTGCGCTCGTAGCATCGTCAAAGAAGGACTCCCTTGGCATGGCCGTATCCCCTATGTAGTCCTCTGTGCCTGGACGTGGGGTGCGACGCTTAAGCTCCTCTAGGATTTTGGTATCGGCATATTCGTCGATGTGCTTCTCTAGACCAAGTATGATATCCTCAGAGACTCCAAGCTTAAGGGCCGCAGTCCTAGGGAAATCTTTCTCATTTACCGTCGAAGCTGCAGCGTAGGCAAACTTCTTCATGAGTCGCCTGGCGTGTGCTAGGCTCAACTGTAGCTTAATGGCTACCTCCTCCAAGCTTCTGGCTGGATTCTGGGCGTACTCTGTGAGAAGAGATATGAGCTGAACGTCGGCCATTATTCTGCTTCACCGTTCCCGCCGGCTTCCTCAATGGCGCTCCTCATTGCCACTGACCTGGCTACTGCCTGTTGTGCTACGACTGAGACCTGGTCTTGGCTTTGCTCATGTGCAAGTCTTTGCTGTGTCATGGATAGTGGCGTGGCTTTGGGCTGGGCTCCCTGCTTTAGGGCATTGAAATAGCGGATGTATTCGCTTGTGGCTACCTTCACAAGAGTTCCCAATCCCGCCCCTGCTGGCAAAAACTGGATGCCTTGCTGCGTCATTGGGTGCTTGAAGGTCATGGTCGCCATCTCGCGACAGATGGTCGACAACTCCTCCCGCTCTTTTTTGTTGATAGAAAAGCCTATGAAAGTCATTACACACGCCCTATAGGGCGTACGTATTTAGCCCGGAAACTAGGTTGTGCTCAAAATCGATTTTTTAGGTGTGTACAGGCCTTGGCTAGAGGTTTTCTCCCTTTGCTAGAGCCTGTGCACCCACTGCAGCAAGGTTAGTGAAGGTTTTTTCGTCCTCCATCAAGCACTTTGAAATATAATGGCGAATAAGCTCGTTGATATTGGATGCTCCACGTAGTTCTGCCATCTGGTGGAGCTTTACAAGCGTCTCCTGTGGCACCGCTAGTCCAACTTTTAACATGCGTGGGGCTCTTTTTCTATGCTTTCGCATATCTTGGCCAGTTTTTGCAGCAATTATAACTTCTGCGACAGATTGTTGTGCTTCCTGCACGCCACTATCATCGCTCATCTTGCTATTTCTACATTCCTGGGTAGTCTTAAATATCTTGTAGTACCACATTGTGCGGCTAGAGGGTGAAGATTCAATACAAATATCTCTGTATGCGCTGTGAGGATGCAGAGGCTACCGAGCATCCAATCTTTTGCAAGGACTGCTTCTTGGAATATGATGCAGGTGTTCATGCCGGAGTGGAGGAGATTATAAAGGAAGATGGTGCGAGAGATACAACCCGTACTGTGTGAGTCTTGTAAACGCAGGAAAATCTACGACCCATCAGGCAAACACCGGGTCTGTCTTGACTGCAACTATGAGCTTGGCAAGAAAAGCCCACGTGGTGGACCACTAGACCAACTAGATTTCTAGCCTGGTTTTATTCTGCCCATCCATAGGGCGTGCAGTATGGATGGCACGATGCACTATCGTTTTACCAGACAGTTCTTCCCAGACCTGACCCCAGTACAGGCCAAGCAAATCAACTCTGCTATCGACTCGCGCAAGAATTCTTTTATGGAGTATCCACAATACGACTGGACTCCACAGAAGGGCCATAGGAGGAAAAAGCATGACATGTTGTCAGCTGGGCTCATAGGGATGCGCTATGGTGGCGTCTCTGGTATGCAGGCGGCGATGCTTCACACCATGCTGGACGTTATGAGCAGCAACGTGGAGCAAACCTTTGGGTCTGAAAATAGAGATATCTTGTTTGCCCTCTGGAAAAAGTCCATGTCCAACCGCTACTAGTTGCGGGCGGGTGTGATATGTGATACCCTAGGGTATCTTAATATAGTTGGGGTGTGGCTAGTACTTCCACAATGGAAAACGTAGGAGAGTATTTTTCATGTTGACAGCACAACAGTTGCACGCAGTACATGAGGAGCTTGAACAGGTGCAGGGCCTGTGGCTCAAGAACAGAAAAGCATCACCCACCGGCAAGACTTACCTAGT
>Ga0126371_10002263_pt1 | contig 16541 bp, 16 predicted proteins | sample PanSoiMetaPlot_4_FD_110145 | JGI IMG/M metagenome (GOLD analysis project Ga0126371, IMG submission 110145) | Tropical forest soil microbial communities from Panama - MetaG Plot_4 | ecosystem: Environmental > Terrestrial > Soil > Tropical forest > Bulk soil | place: Panama | collected 2016-02-17 | reverse complement strand
CGCCGCGATCGCCGACCCCGCCACGCCGCCCACCGACGCGCCCACGCCCACGATCGGAAACAGCCGCTTGCCTTGCTCCGGCGTATACAAATCGTTGGCGAACGACCACAATTGCGCCACCACCATCACGTTGAAGATGCTCACCCACACGAAAAACGCCAGGTACAGCGGCACGCGCAGCCGGCTCAGCAGATAGAAGATCACCAGGTTCGAGGCGAAGAACAGGAATACGCCGTTGATCAGCTTGATGCGGCTCACCCGGCTCGCCACCGCTCCGTACGCGGGTACCAACGCCAACAGAAGCACGGCCTGGAAGCCGCTGGTATAGCTCTTGAACTCTGCCCCGCCGCCCGACAGAATCAAGGCTTCGCGCACCGGTTTAATAATGTAGTACGCCGTCAGCAGCAGGAACAGGTTGGCAGTCAGCAGCAGCGCCGTCACCCCTTCGTGCGCGCGCACTTCCGCCATCACGCTCAGCACCCGGTCCAGCCAGGCCTTGCGCTCGATCGGAGGCTCTAGAACCGCGGTCGCCATTCCCTCTTCCGGTTCCCACCCGGTGCTCTCGCGGGAATATGCTACCACAGTCCGTATTTTCTGTTACACTTCACCCGAGGTACAGCCGCTATGCGCACTTCTCACCACACGCTGCGATGGGTCGCGCTGGGGAGCCTTGCCCTCGTTCCCTTCGGCGCCCTCCCGATTCGCGCTCAAGACCCGGCAACCCTCACCATCGAACAGAAAGAAGAATTCCTGCGCACCGCCAAAATCACCACGGAGAAGAGCGCCAAGAAAGGCATCACTGACACGCAGCGCGTCGCCCTGAGCGACGGCAAGCTGACTCACGACGCCAGCGTGCAACGCATTGACGATCACAAGGATGTGTTTCAGGGTCAGGATGGCACCTCCGAGTTCAATTTCAAGGACACCTGGAAGTTCAATGTCGCCGCCTGGAAGCTCGCCCGCCTCCTCGGCATCGACGATATGATGCCCCCATACATCGAACGCAAATTCAAGGGCGATAGTGCGTCGTATAGCTGGTGGGTCGATAACGTCTTGATGGACGAGGAGGACCGCACCAAGAAAAACGTCACTGCCCCCAATCTCGAGGCCTGGAATCAGGAAATGTACGTGGTGCGCGTCTTCGACCAGCTCATTTACAACACCGACCGCAACCTGACCAATCTCCTGATTGACAAGGATTGGCACATCTGGATGATCGACCACAGCCGCTCGTTCCGTTTACGTCATGACCTGCGCAACGAGAAGAATCTGGTCCAGTGCGACCGCGCGTTGCTCGCCAGGATGAAGGCGCTCGACGCGGCCACCTTGAAAAAGCAATTATCTCCCTACGTGAATGGCGAGGAGATCAAAGGCCTGCTGGCGCGCCGCGACCTCATCGTGAAATTCTTCGAAAGTAAAGGGCCCGGCGCTCTCTACGACCGCCCCAAGCGGTCCTAGGCTGCGCGAGCCTACTTTTCCACGAATTCCTTCTGCGGCTTGCCTTCGATCAAGTTCTGGATGGGCGATGGCGGCGGGTCGAGTGCGGCAGCCGCGGTTAAATAAGGTAGAAGGTCGCCGCCCCCCACGGGTAGCTCCAGTCTCTTGCCGCGGTGCAGCGCGTAATACTTCCCGCCTTCGATGATCAGCGCCGCCGGAGGCCCTCCGTATACTTTCGACAATCCGACGTCAATCACAATCACCCGGCCGCCGAACCGCGGCAGCACCACTGGCTGTGGTGTGTGGCCGATCACGATGTGACGCGCGCCGTAATTCTTCAGCACCTGATCGACATGCTCGGAGAGCGGCGCCTCCGCCCCTTGCGCGAGGCCGCGGAACCACAGCGGGCCTTCTTCATCCGGCGTGATGCCGGTTTGCAGTTTGGAAAAATCGTTCAGTTCCGCGCGAACGGTCTCGTTGATTTCCTGGATGGTCCTCCCCGCGTACTTGGGGCCGATGCCGCCGTGCAGAAACAACGTGTCGTTGATTTTGATAATCGCGTTGTGCTGGCGCAGCCATTTTCCGTACTTGCCTTGCGGCGCGAAGGCCTGCAGATGCTCTACCCATCCCAGCGGGTGTTCACTGTTGAACTGCTTGCGAAACGCCTCCGGATCGGCCGGTGGCGTTTTCTTCTTGGTCAAATCGTCCAACAAGAAATTTACATATGCGTCGCGCAGTTGTTCGGAATTGCCGTTGGTATAGGAGGCGTACTCTTCCTTCGAGACGTAGCGCAAATCGCCGTACAGGTTCATGGTCTCGTGGTTGCCGAGCAGCGCGTGCACCGCGCCTCCGGCTTTGGCTGCCTGCGCCTCCAGTTCCATCAGCAGATCCATGGCCTTGCGCGAGTCGGGCCCCCGGTCCAGCACATCCCCGGTCTGCACCAGGTGGGTCTTGCCGCCCGCCCACTTGTTCTTGCGGTCAATCACCCCGGCGGCCTGGAGGACAGTCACGAACTGAGTCAAGTCGCCGTGTACATCTCCTACGGCTACTATCCTTTGGACGTTCTCGAAGGTATCCTGGGGGCGCGCTCCGGGAGCGGTGCAGGCAGCGAGCAGGGCCGTCAGGAACGCTCGGCGGCAGTACATGAGTGGCGGCCCCCCGGCGGCCGAAGTCCTTCAGCCGCGCGCCTCATTGTACCGTGTACTTACCTTCCCGGCGTCTTTCTCCTATGGGGGCCCGCTTGACATCGGCGCTGTCTCCCTGCAGTATTTAGGACAAGGGGGCATTCCATGCGACTCGCGCTGGCGATCCTGATGACGGGGGCGGCGGCCGTGGGCGTGTCTCACGCCCAGCAAATCGTTTCCGCTCATGCTGGTGTTGTCCACTACACCGAGGGCAAGGTCTTTATTGGCGACCAGGCGGTTCAGCGCAAGTTCGGTGTGTTCCCCGATCTCCAGGTCGGCGACGAGCTCCGCACCGAGGCCGGCGCCCGGGCCGAGATCCTTTTGACCCCCGGCGCGTTCTTGCGCGTAGCCGAGAACAGCTCGGTCCGCATGTTGTCGCGTGAGCTGTCGGATACCCGTTTCGAAGTGTTAAGCGGATCGGCCATGGTCGAGTGCGACGACCTGGCGAAAGACACCGCCCTCACCCTTGTCTATAAGGGCCGCAACATTCAACTGCAAAAGAATGGTCTGTACCGGTTGGATACTGATCCGGGTGCGCTGAAAGTTTATGAGGGCAGGGCGCTGGTGCGTTCGCAGTCCGGCGATCTGGAAGTGAAGAAGGGCAAAGAGACCAATCTCGATGGCGTGCTGGCGGCGCAGAAATTCAACCCGAAGCTGGGCGATGAGTTCTACGCCTGGAACGGCATGCGGTCCGGCTACATTGCCTCGGCGAACGTTTCGACCGCGCAATCCTATAACTCGAGCGGAGCGCACTGGATGAGCAACACGTGGCTGTGGGATCCCTGGTATGGCGCGTTCACGTTCATTCCATCCGCAGCGTATCTGTACAATCCCTTCGGATGGGGATTCTGGAGCCCGACGTATGTCGTGTATGCGCCGACACCCGTTTATAGGGGTGGATTCTCGCCGAATGGCGGCGTGACCAATGGGTTTACCGGCGGACGCCAAACTGCGGGCGGAACGGCTCCTCCAGCCGGCTCCCGTCCGGGCGGTTTCGGCGGTGGGGCGCGCAACGGAGTCGCTGGTCCTTCGAGCGGCGGCGCGTTGGTTGGTCCTTCACGCGGCGGCTTTAGCAGCGCGATGGCCGGCGGCTTCGGTGGCGGCGGCTTTAGCGGCGCAGCGCGGGGCGGCGGCGGCTTCGGTGGCGGTGCAGCTTCGTCGAGTGGTGGCGGTGGCTTCGGCGGCGGCGGTGGAGCCTCGCGGGGTGGTGGTGGCGGCGGCGGTGCTAGCGCCGGTGGCGGTGGCGGCCGAAGCGGACGCTAGAAGCGCGGTTACCTGATTATTCCCGGACTTTTCCTCACGTTTTTTCGCGAGCGGTCGATGGTGGTGTGTTTGCCCGCACTTGCGCAATTCCCCTCTGTCTACAGATCCTTACAATTTAGCCGATAAACCTTTACGTAGATGCCGATAAAGGTTACATAGGCAGATGTGCCTGAGCGCTTCCGGCGCATCTAAGGAAGTGGAAGGGAGAACCAGGATGGGTCGCCTTCGGACATTACTAGAGCCACTGAAGATGGGCACGGAAGCCGAAACGCTTCGGGCCAATTTGAGCCGGCGGATTGTGGGGCAAGAAGCCGCGGTTCGCGAGATTGTGGATGTTTATCAGACGTACCTGGCTGGGATGGCCAGTCCGGGGCGTCCGATTGGCTCCTTCCTGTTCTTGGGGCCTACCGGCTCGGGAAAAACCAGAACCGTCGAGGCGCTGGCGGAGAGCCTGGTCGGCGATGCCCGCGCGGTGATCAAGATCGATTGCGCGGAGTTTCAGCACAGCCACGAGATTGCCAAGTTGATCGGATCGCCTCCGGGATACCTCGGGCATCGCGAGACGCATCCGCTGCTCAGCCAGGAAACGCTGAACCAGTTTCATACCGAGAAGGTCAAACTGAGCTTCGTGCTGTTTGATGAGATCGAAAAGGCCAGCGATGCGTTGTGGAACCTGCTGCTCGGAGTTCTGGACAAGGCGATTCTCACTCTGGGCGACAATCGCCGCGTGGATTTCTCGCGCGCCCTGATCTTCATGACGAGCAACCTCGGCGCCAAAGAAATGAATTCGCTGATCCGGCCGAGCCTGGGTTTTGCAGCCGGTGAAGCGGAGAAGGCGGCGGCCGATATCAAGTCCGGCAAGCCAGGAGAGAAGATTTCCAAGGCGGGCAAAGAGGCGGCCCGGAAACGCTTCTCGCCGGAATTCATGAACCGGATCGACAAAACGGTGGTCTTCAATCCGCTCGGCGACGAACAGCTCCGGCAGATTCTTGGACTGGAACTGCAGGCAGTCGAAGAGCGGGTTTGCCGGGCTACCGGCGCTACCTCGATGGCCCTGAGCGTGGATACGGCCGCGCAGGATTTCTTGCTGCGCGAAGGGACGGATTTGCGCTACGGCGCCCGCCACTTGAAACGGGCCGTGGAGCGGCTGGTGGTGCAGCCGACATCCAACCTGCTGGCGACGGCGCAGCTGCAAGCCGGGGACATTCTGGTGGTGGAATTCGATTCGGTGCACAAAGCGCTAACCTTCAGCAAGGAATCGCGGGAAATAGTACCGAGGCGGCAGACCTCCTCGGGAAAATCGGCTGCCGCGTAGACCCAATAGGGTTATACTGCACCTTAGATGGATCACACCGCGCAAATCGAATTGCCGGGCCTGTTCCGTCCGCATCCTAACTTAAGTGATCAGATCAACGCGAATCTGATCCGGTCGGAAATCGAAGGCGGCGTTCATCTGCGAGACCTGGCGCCGGGTGCGGTACTGGAAGTGCAGACCTGCCAGCGGTGGTACACCATAGTCAACCGGGGGGATGGAGAAGCGCTGATTTCCGGACACCCGGAATATTGTCCAACCCCGGTTCTGGTGAAGATCCATGGATCCACGTGGGGCGGGATGATGCTGAAGGAACAGTTCATCGGACGCGGCATGCACCTGGAATTCCGCCACCCGAACTTCCTGCCGATTACCACGTCGCGGATTCTGGAAGTGCGGGAGCGGTCCGCCGAGCCGGTTTATTCGTAACGCAGCGCTTCAGTGGGGCTGAGGTGCGCGGCGCGATTCGCGGGCAGCATTCCAAATACCAGACCGACCAGGCAGGAGACTCCGAAGGCGACTAAAATCGCAACCGGCGAGATCGGAATCTTCACGTCTGCAAATAACTGAACGCTGACCGGAATCGCCACTCCCACCAGAATGCCTAGCGAGCCGCCGACGAGGCTCACGATGATCGCTTCGGCCAGGAACTGAATCAGAATTTCGCGCGGCGCGGCGCCGACGGCGAGCCGTACGCCGATCTCGCGTGTCCGCTCCGTGACCGTGACCAGCATGATGTTCATAATGCCGATGCCGGAAATGATCAAGGTGATGGCGGAAACCAGGAAGAGTACGGCCGAGAGGATTAAGGAGATGTTCCGGACGGCATTCAAGATCGCGGTCAAGGTATCCACGTGGTAGCTGGCCCCGGGCCGATGGCGGGACTCGAGAATCTGGCGCACGCGGCCCGCCACCTGATCAACGGTCCGCGCCGACCGGGCCTGCACATATAAGGGATCGATGCGTTCCACGGCGGTGAAATACTTGAGCACGGTGATGGGGATGAGAATCGTCTCACTCTCCACTTCGGATTGCCCGAAGGTCTCGACTTTCTCATGAAAGGTGCCGATGACGGTGAACTGGAGGCCGAACAACTTGATGATTTGGCCAATGGCGGCATAGCGGCCGCCGTAGAGGCGGCCGGCCAGTTTGTCGGTCAGCAGGGCGACGCGGGAGCGCAGCGCGACATCGCTTTGGTCCAGGAAGCGGCCGGAGCTGGAGACGATGTTGCGGACAGACTGATAGGCCTGATCGGTACCGATGACTTTGACGTCCCGCTCCTTGCCGTTGACCAGCATACGGTCGAAGTTGGTCATGATGCCGGTGGCGGCGACGATGTCGGACGCGAGTTCCCGGCGGATGATATCGATATCGGCGAGTTTCACGTAATCGGCGTCGGCGACCGCTTCGGAGGGGCCGGCAGACGAGTAATACGCAAAGATGATGTTGGAGCCGACGCCCTCGACCTGTTCGAGGATGTAGTCGCGGCTGGTGAGTGATATGGTGACGACGAGGATCACCGAGGCCGTGCCGATGACCATGCCGAGGCCGGTCAGTAGCGATCGGATGGGGTTGGCGCGGAGCGCCTGGACGCTGAACCGGAAGGCTTCGCCGAGGAACATGGCAGCGGCTAGCTGCCCTCGATGCGGCGAAGGAGTTTGCGGGCGTCGGACTTGGGCGGATCTTCGGGGCTGACCGTCGCTTTCAGATAGCGTTGCAGCAAGTCCCTGGCAACTTCGAGATTGCGCCCCGATTTCACGTAGCTTTCGGCCCGCACGTAAAGCAGTTTCACATTGCCGGGCGCCAATTGTTCAGCGTGGGCGAACGACTGCTCGGCTTCCTGATAGCGGCCCTGTTTGTAGAGGAAGCGCGCCAGATCGGTGACGCGGCCCACCTGCTGCGGAGCCAGTTCGAGCGCGCGGCGCAATTGAGCTTCGGCGCTGGCATATTCCTTGCGCTTTTCGTCGAGAGTCGATTGCGCCCAGTGGCCCTCGGAGGGATCCGCTTGAGAGATGCGCGCGATGGTGGCATGGGCCTTGTCGAGGCCGCCTCCCATAATGCCCGGGGCCTCCAATTGAAATTCGAGCAGATCGTTTAACGCTTCGATATTCCGGGGGTTCAACTCGACGGCACGCTCGAAGAACTGACGCGCTTTGGAAGCATGACCGAGGGCAGACAAAGGGTTGGATGTCTCAGCCCGGCGGCCGTAGGCGCGGCCCAGCCACATGACGTAGTCGGAGTTGTTGGGTTCGGTGGCGACCGCTTTTTCCAGGGTCTCGCTGGCCTTCTTGAACTCGCCGTTCATCAGGTAGTCGCGGCCCATCAAGGCATACACGGCGGCATCTTTGAAGGGGATGGCCTGCAAGATCTTCAGAGACTGGTCATACTCTGTGATTTCATAGAGTTGGCGTGCCTGATCCAACTCAGGGCCGGCGGCCAAGAGAGCCGTTACCGCGGTCAAAAGAAACGTAAGAATCCTCACCCGCCACCCGTTCCCGCTTCTAAATTGAATTATATCTCACGTAGATAGATGAAGTTGGAGAGGAATCGGTTTCGCGAAGGCGTGGCCCGACGAAAAGGCGAACCTGGCAAGGAGGCTGGCGACACGCGGGATACGCGGCACCGCCGGCGTTACTTCACGAAGCGGAGGGCGGCGGAGTTGATGCAATAACGCATGCCGGTGGGGCGGGGGCCATCGGGGAACAGGTGGCCCAGGTGCGCGTTGCAGCGCTTGCAGAGCACTTCGGTGCGCTCCATGAACAGCGACGTGTCGGATTGCGTGCTGACGTTTTCCTTCGCCGCAGGCGCCCAGAAGCTCGGCCAGCCGGTGCCGGAATCGAATTTTTCCTGCGAGCGGAACAAGGCGGTGCCGCAGCAGGCGCAGCGGTACAGGCCGGCCTCGTGGTTGTTCCAATAGCGACCGGTGAAAGCGCGCTCGGTGCCGGCCTCGCGGGTGACGGCGAATTCGTCGGGGCCGAGTTCCTGCTTCCACTCGGCATCGGGCTTGACGACCTGGCGGACGTGACGAGTGGCTTCGCGTTCTCCCTGATCAGTGAAGTCGACGATATCGACTTCGGCCCCGGTTCCAGCGGCTTTGGCATCCGGCATTTTTCTTTCCCTCCGATAGAGCGACGCTGCGAGCCCAGCAACCGCGGCCGGCATAAACAGGAAGACCCGGCGCGGGATAGACGAAGCCGGCATAGGCTGCAGCATCCAGACTCCTGTGACCTTATTTTACCGTGTCATAATGGTCGAAAACCTTGGCTACCATTCTGCAGTTGAAAGAGGCGATCCAGGAGATGGTTCGCGATGGGGATACCCTTGCGCTCGAAGGGTTTACTCATTTGATTCCGTCCGCGGCGGGGCACGAGGTCATTCGTCAGAAGCGGCGCAATCTCACCGTGATCCGGATGACGCCGGACCTGATCTACGACCAGATGATCGGGGCCGGATGCGTGAAGAAGCTGGTGTTCTCGTGGGGCGGCAATCCGGGAGTCGGATCGCTGCACCGGCTCCGGGACGCGGTCGAAAACGGATGGCCGGCGCCCCTGGAAGTCGAAGAACACGCGCACGCGGGGATGGCAGCGGCCTACGCGGCGGGCGCATCGGGGCTGCCGTTCGGCGTGCTGCGCGGATATCTTGGCACGGATTTGCCGAAGTACAACACCAAGATCAAATTCATCGAGTGCCCGTTTACCGGAGAAAAACTGGCGGCGGTGCCGGCGCACCGGCCGGACGTCACCGTAGTGCACGCGCAGAAGGCGGACCGCAAAGGCAACGTGCTGATGTGGGGCGTGGTGGGTGTACAGAAGGAAGCGGTGCTGGCGGCGAAGCGATCGATCGTGACGGTGGAAGAGATCGTCGATGATCTGGCCGCACCGCCGAATTCAGCGGTGCTGCCGTCGTGGGTGGTGGGCGCGGTGTGCGAGGTGAAGGGCGGGGCGTTTCCTTCCTATGCACAGGGGTATTACCGGCGTAACAACGCGTTCTACAAGAAGTGGGACGCCATCTCGCGGGAGCGCGAGAGTTTTCAGAAATGGATCGAGCGGCACATTATGGGGACGAAGGATTTCGGCGGTTTCAAGCAAAGCCTGGAGGAGGCGACGCAATATGCCTGAAGCCGCGTACACCACCGATGAGATGATGACGATCGCGGCGGCGCGGATGATTCGTAACGGCGCGACTCTATTCGTGGGGATCGGGCTGCCGAGCGCGGCGGCGAACCTGGCGCGGCTGACGCACGCGCCGGACACGGTGCTGATTTACGAATCAGGGACGATCGGAACGAAGCCTTCGGTGCTGCCGCTTTCGATTGGGGACGGCGAATTAGCGGAGACGGCGGAGACCGTAGTCTCGGTGCCGGAGATGTTTGCATATTGGTTGCAAGGAGGGCGGATCGATCTCGGGTTTCTGGGGGCGGCGCAGATCGACCGGTTCGCCAACATCAACACGACGGTGATCGGGGATTATCACAAGCCGTCGACGCGGCTGCCGGGCGCGGGCGGCGCGCCGGAGATCGCGGCGTCGTGCAAGGAAGTGCTGATCACGCTGCGGCACAACAAACGGGCGTTCGTGAACAGGCTGGATTTTCTGACGTCGAGCGGGCACATGGAAGGCGGGGACAGCCGCGCGCGCATGAAGCTGCCGGGCAAGGGTCCGACGGCGGTGATTACGGATCTGGGAATTCTGACGCCCGATGCGGTGACGCGCGAGCTGACCCTGACGAGCGTGCATCCGGGCGTGACGGTGGAGAAGGTGGTGGAGAGCACGGGCTGGCCGCTGAAGGTAGCGTCCAGGCTCGATACCGAGGCGGCGCCGTCGGAGACCGAGCTACGCACGCTGCGCGATCTGAACGCCCGGACGGCGCGGGCGCACGCGGGACAGGCGTGATGCTTTCGTTCGTTTATCAAATGCTGCCATCGCGCGTAGTTTTTGGCGCGGGGTGTCTCGAGAAGCTGCCGGAAGAGATCCAACGGTTAGGGGCGACGAGGGCGCTGGTGTTGTCGACTCCGGAGCAGCGGGAGAGCGGCGCGGTTCTGGCGGCGCGGCTGGGGCTGCGCGCGGTGGGGTTGTTCGATCGCGCGGCGATGCATGTTCCGATTGAAACCGCGCAGGCGGCGCGGGAAGAAGCCAAGCGGCTAGGCGCGGATTGCTGTGTGGCGATCGGCGGCGGTTCGACAACCGGGTTGGCGAAAGCCATCGCGCTGGTTTCGGAATTGCCGATCCTGGCGGTGCCGACTACGTATGCCGGCTCCGAGATGACGCCCATCTGGGGGCTGACGGAGAAGGGAAGAAAGACCACCGGGCGGGACGCGCGTGTGCTGCCGAAGACGGTGCTGTATGATCCGTGCCTGACGGTGACGATGCCGGCACTGCTTTCGGCGACGAGCGGGATGAACTCAATTGCGCACTGCGTGGAGGCGCTGTACGCGCAGGAGGCCAACCCGATCATTTCGATGATGGCGGAAGACGGGATCCGCGCGCTGGCCACGAGTCTGCCTTTGGTGGTGAAAGAGCCGGGGAACCTGGAAGCGCGGTCGCAGGCGCTGTACGGAGCGTGGCTGGGTGGAATCGCGCTGGGCAGCGTCGGGATGGCGTTGCATCACAAGCTGTGCCATACGCTGGGCGGCAGCTTCAACCTGCCGCACGCGGAAACGCACACTGTGGTGCTGCCGCATGCGACGGCATACAACGCGCCGGCGGCGCCGGAGGCGATGATGCGAGTGGCGCGGGCGCTGGGGAGCCAGTCGGCGGCAGGGGGTTTGTACGATCTGGCGGCTTCACTGGGCGCGCCTTTGACGCTGGCGGCCCTCGGAATGAAGGCGGGGGATCTGGATCAGGCTGCTGATATTGCGGTGCAGAATCCGTATTACAATCCGCGGGCGATCACACGGGAGGGCATCCGCGGGTTGCTGCAAGACGCCTTTGCGGGGCGCAGACCATGAAACGCCGCAGCATCGAAATCGAAGGATACCGGCACGAAGCGCCGATCCCGGCGGCCAGCAGGATCGGTCCGTTTGTGGCGAGCGGCGTCATCTCGGGCAAAGATCCGAACACGGGCGAGATTCCGGACAGCATCGAAGAACAGTGCGCGCTGGTGTTTCTGCACATGCGTCGTATCATCGAGGCGGCGTCGGGGACGACCGACGACATCCTCAAATTGACCGTGTGGCTGAAAGACGGAGCGCAGAAGAAAGTTGTGAACCAGGAGTGGCTGAAGATGTTCCCCGACGAGGGGGCGCGGCCGGCGCGGCATACATTCACCGAGCCGGACATGGCGGGGAACATGCAGGTGCAGGTGGAGTTTTGGGCGGTGTTGAACGGCGGGAAGTGAGACGGGATCGCGCCCCCGCGCTAACGCACGGGGCTGGAACTCGTCGCTTCGATTAACGCGAGAGCCGCGAACGCGGTGGCCGCGTCCTGGAGGAATTTCTCGTCCATCGAACCGGCAGGGTAGTGTTTGTTCATCGAGACGGCCGGCCAGGCTCCGGTCTGAGGATCCTGATTTGCCTGAAGCCACTCCAGAGCGCGCGGCGCCGCGACGCCCGCCTGCTGCAGCACGTAGGCGGTGAACGCGGTGGCGTAAGCGTTGACGCCTGACGAAGCAGGTGCGTCGGGATGAGCGGCCCAGGGGCCGAGAGACTCGAGAGTCCAGCCGCCATCGGGTTGCTGCTTTTGCACAACTTCATCGATTAAAGCTCGGCGCGCGGGCGCGGCGAGAAGGTCGGGCGACCTGGTCGAGGCCCAGAGCAGGGCGAGGCGGCTGTGCAAGGGGCGGTCTTTCGAGTCGCTGCGAAGGAAATCCTGCAATGTGCGGATGTGCTCCTGCGTTCCGGGGGCACCGCGCATCTCGGGAGGCGCGGAGCCGAGAGCTAGCGCAGCGAGGGCGGATCCGTAATACGACGCGGCGGGAGTTTCCCAAGGATCCAAGCCGGCGCTATACCAGAGCGCGGCGCCGTCGTTCCTTTGCAGCGTCCAGAGTTGGGTGAACGCGGCACGAGTGGAGGGGGCGTCGCCGTCGTGGCTTGAGAGGAAGAGGGCGGCGAAAACCGTTTCGACTCCTTGGAGAGCGCCGGGCGATTCGGCGCCGGCTTTGACGCGCAGGCGGTTGAGCAGCCCGGTTTCATATTGTGTCGGCTGGTTATCTCCCAGAACGCGGCGCAGCGCGGGGCGCGCCAGCAGATACGTCAGGCCGGTGTGGCAGGAAACGCAGGGGCCATCGGCGGAAGCGGCGCGCGGCCAGGCAAACCAGTCTTTTTGACGGCCATCGAGATACATGGCGGCGCGCTGCGGGCTCCAATCGGCGGCCAGGGCCGCGCCGGAAATTAACAGATTCGCGAGGAGCAGGGGAAGGCGCATATGTGTATGAGGATACTCCTGCGACGGGTCGGTGCAAACCCCGCGCTGACGCGCGGGGCTGCAAGTGCTGCGCTAGTCGACGAGGACGGCGGGGGCGGGTTCGGCTTTGCGGCGCGCCTGGCGGGCGCCGGGACGCAACACGCGGTTCCACCACATCAGAACGCCGGTCACGAAGAGAAGGGCGGGGGCGAGGCCGATGAGGACCCAGACGATTTTCAGCGGCCAGTCCCAGGGGCCGAAGTTGCCGAAGTGCAGGCGGGTGAGCCAAATCAGGATGCGGTTGTCGGGGCTCTGGCGCGGATGGAATAAATCGGGAATGACGAAGAGGCCAACGAGGCGCTGGAACGGCCACTGGTAGACCACGTAAATGCCGGTGATGCCCCACATGAACGAGAAAGCAAAAGTCCAGAAGCCGACGGCGCTGTGGAGATCCCAGTTGAAGCGCTTCCAGCCGGCACCGCGGTGGATGGCGAGGCTGCGGCGCCAACTCTCGATGCCGGGCCACCAAACGATGGCGCCGGTCATGCACATGAGCGTGAACAGCACCGCGCCCCAACCATTGACGAGGCGACCTTTTTCACCGGCGAGAAGGTTGAAATGGAGATCGCCCATCCAGGCGGTGACGCGCAGCGCGAGCGGCACGGAAGCTCCGAGGTCGGCGCCGGTGTACGGATCAAAGAGGCGCTGCTTGTATTTGCCGCTGCGCTGCACCCAGACTTCGACGGCCTGGCGGGGATTCTTGTTCGGCCAGATGTAACTAAGGCGATAACGCGGGTAGGCCTTCTGCACGAATTGACGGAGTTGTGCCGGGGTGAGCCGAGGGCCGCTAGCAGCCACGATGATGGGTTGTGCGCCGAAGTTCTTGTAGATGGCGTTACGGAAGACGATGGCGCTGCCGGTGACGCTAATGACGAAGATGTAGAGGCCGAAGGCGATGCCGGTCCACAGGTGGACCTGGAACAGTGCCTTGCGCAGCCCGACGTTCTGCGGGCGCCGCAGCCATCGCCGTGCGAGCGTCATCGTCATTAGCTACTTATGATAATGCGTTCGGGCGGCGGAGTTTCAGTAACCAGAATACGGAGGGACGGGGCCGGCGAGGGCTTCCCGCGAGAAACCGAAGGGAGCGTTGCCCTCGGTGGCGTAGCGGTAGAGCGCCACGGTGAAGATGCCGCGCACTGCGCCGAAGATCGCGGCCAGCATCAACACCCAGGTGACGATCACGCTGATCCCGAGGATCAGGTTCGCGGGGATCAGGAGGAGACCCAGGCCGAAGCCGGGAAGGACCAGCAGCACTCCCAGCAGGCCGAAGCCGAAGCCGCCGGTCAGTTGCTCGCCCCACGTTTTGCGCAGAAGTTCGATGGAGCGTTTGACGGATTGGAACACGGGACGGTCTTCAATGATGACGACCGGGATCATGAAATACGTGACCATGGTCCATCCGGCGCCGATGATGCCGGTGACGAATTTGGCTGCCTTTTCGTGATTCTCGACCCCGCGGAGCACAAGGCCGAACGTGGCGGAAACCAGCGTCCAGGCGGCGATGCGGGGGAGGCGGCTGGCGGCGACACTGAGGCCATCACCCAGCGTCGGATCACCGCCGGAGAGCCGGATATTCACGCACGCGGCCAGCGCGCTATTAAAGAAGACCACGACGAAGGTGTTGGCGTAGTACCAGGAGAAGAGCGGCAGGAAATCGTCCCATCCAGCGGTGCGATGCGCGATGGCTTGCAAGCTGCCAAGGCGATAAAGCGGGACAAAGAAGCCGGCCATGAGCACCAGCGCGGAAGCGGCCGTCAGGATCGGGAAGACCACGAGGCTGGGCTCCCCGCTGAGAACCGTGAAGCTCTGTTTAAACAGCTGCCAGGTCCGGCCTAACGTATTCACGGCGTCACCTCCAGGACGGTTTCCGAGTCTGGAGCGAGTATGGGGCAGCCCGCCGGGAGCGGGCAATCCGCCAATGGTTAACCGTTGTAATCAGCCAAGTGGCTATGGAACGGTGTGCTCGGATTGGCGGGCGACTTGGCCGCTCAAAGCTTCCTCGAGGCTAATGTTGTTCTGCTCGAGCGTTTCGCCGAGGACCTGGTCGAGCGCCACGCGGGCGTGAGCATACGAGGAGCGGGCATTGATCACGGAGATCTGCGCGGTCACCAGGCTGCGCTGGTCGAGGATGACGTCGTTGAGGGTGGCGGTACCGGAAATGAATTTCTTGCGATCGGCCTCCAGCAGCTGCTGCTGAAGCGTCTCGGTATCGGTGGCGGCGGCGAATCGGGCGCGCGCCTGGCGGAGGGCGCTGAGGCGGGCGGACACGTCGACCACGATCTGGTTCTGATCTCTCTGGCCGCTCACCTGGGACTGGTGGAACTGGAGCTGGTCGATGCCGTAGTCGCCCTGTGCCTGGCGATTTTCCAGCGGGATGGAGAACGATACGCCGCCGATGGTGCTGGGGAAATTGCGGCGAAAAATCTGTCCCACAGCCGTGCCGTAACTGCCGACGAAATAGCCGTTGGGAGTAAAGCCGGAGCCGGCTTGAGGAGTTCCGGCGGCGCCGCGATTGTACGTCTGAGCCACCGCGGTGAGGTTCGGCAGCAGCGGGTTCACGGTTCCACTCAGGGCCATCTCGGAGGTCTGGTCCCGATAGTTGGACACAGCGACGTCGGGACGCTTTTGGAGGGCGGTGGCGACCAACTGGCGCATGGGGGCGAAGTTGTCGCTTTCGGGGACATCGACGTGATCCAGCGGGATGACGTCGGCGGCTTCGAGCGCGGGATCGGGCACACGGGCCAAGGCCTCTTTGAGGAGCGTTTGACTTTGACCGAAGGTATTCTGCGCGACGATGAGGTCCTGGCGTGTACGCGCGAGTTCGGACTGCGCACGCAAAAGGTCGACGCGCGGGACGGCGCCAACAGAGATTTCCTTCTGGGTGTCGTCGTAAAAAAGCTGCGCGTTTTCGGCGGCTTGTTGGCGCGCTTTGAGCTCGTCGTTGGCGCTCACGACGTTCCAATACAGATTCAGGACATTGGTGGCGAGATCGACCAATTGGGACCGAAACACTTCCCGAGAGGCGGCGATGTTGACTTGCGCGATGCGGATAAAGCGATCGTTGAGGCGCATGCCGAAACCTTGCAGCAGAGGCTGGCGGAGAGTGAGATCCATGTGCGGGCCGACGGCGGGATTAATGATGTCGGTGGGCGCGTTTTCCTTCAGGTATTGCTCGTAGTCGCGAAACTGGTACGAGCCACCGGTGAGGAGCCCCTGATTGATAACGCCGTTGTAGGTGTGAACCGAATCGACCAGCACGGGAATGCTGCTGACAAACACGTTGGACTGCGGCTGCGTGAGGTGACCGAAGGTGGTGGTGTCCTGGACGAACGGATCGAGCTGGGGAGTGATCTGCCCGATTTGCTGGATGACGGCGCCGCCCGTGCTGCTGTTGCCGCCGCCGCCGGTGTTGCTGAGCAGGCCGGCGCTAAGTGTGCTGCCGTTCACGCCGACGCCTGCATTCACGCTGGAGACCTGCTGGCTGGCGCTGGGGACGCCGCGGATGGGGCCGCCGGCTTTGGCGCGTTCGAGAGCGGAATCGGCCAGGAGCGGGCCATAACGCGCAATTTCGAGGTTCAAATTGTTTTCTATAGCGAGGGCGAGCGCGTCCTGCACGGTGAGGTAGAGCTTGCCGGCACGCATAAGGCGATCGAGTCTTCCGGAATTCACCAGACGGACGGCGGGAATCTGCGGCGCCTGGTAATAGCGCAGAGGAAGGGGCAGGGTTGCCTGCTGTACCGAGAGCGGCGCCTGAGCGAGCGCCACGCTACACAGCAAGCCGGGCAGGATGAGATGACGCGGGCTCATTTAGATTTCCCCTGAACGGCGGAGGTGGAATCGGGGATGACGGATTGGCGCTCGACGCGGCCTTCGGTGGCCTCGGCGATCGAGATGCGATTGACGTCGAGTGTGCGGCCCAAGGCCAGGTCAAAGGCGATGCGCGCGTG
>Ga0126371_10002262_pt1 | contig 16542 bp, 18 predicted proteins | sample PanSoiMetaPlot_4_FD_110145 | JGI IMG/M metagenome (GOLD analysis project Ga0126371, IMG submission 110145) | Tropical forest soil microbial communities from Panama - MetaG Plot_4 | ecosystem: Environmental > Terrestrial > Soil > Tropical forest > Bulk soil | place: Panama | collected 2016-02-17 | reverse complement strand
TTGGTGCACGTTTTGGTGCACACCCACCTCAGAAGCCGGCTTGGCGATGGCGTCGAGGGCCGCGCGCTTCGCTTCCACCCGAATGCAGCTGTAGCGCTCGAGCATATGTCTGCTGACGTGTCCCGCGATCGCCATTTCATATCGCTCGCCACTCACCTCCGACGACGGTTACAAGGTTTGGACTGGAATATTGCTCCGGGGCAACGACTTAGCCTCCGATTTGCCCTCAAGGTAGAAGGTGCGCCTGACCCAGGGGGAGGCGCCACGATGACCAAGACATGTCATCAATGTGGATCAACCGAATTCACAGAACTTGACGCCGAAGTCGCAATTCGCTGCGACGAAGACACGCAGCTTTACACGTTCGGGAAGGCGACACTTTGTTCGCGGTGCGGATTTGCCGAGTACTTGATTCCAGAAGCGGCTTTGGCCCACCTGCGACAACGTCGAGGCGCAACGGGCATTTTCCTGGTCAGTCCTGATCAGCCCCGGACAAACTGACAGGTGCGCGCGAGCCATCGTGGTGGTTTAAGTAGTGACTGGACACCACCCAAGCAGCTCCCTCCTCAACGCCCCATATAAACCGGCAGGGGCTTCTGAAAAAGGGAGGTGCTTCTCTACCCAGTCCCTGAAGCGGGAAGGCAGTAAGGGTGATCGTGCCTGTCACCTGAGTTTGATTTTGTAGGAAGCTAATGGCGTAATCAAAGCGTGCAACATCTGCGTTCGGCGGGAAGTCGAAGTCGCCGTTGCCGTCCGGTTTCCACGAACCCAGTTGGTTGCTAAAGAAGAATGTCGGTCCTTGTCCGGAATCGGTCACGGACATTGTTTGGCAGCCGCGTATGCCCAACAGGCTGATCTTCGTCATCCTCGTTTTATTCTCTTGCGATGCTTTGACCAACGGCCGAGACGATATTCGTCGCTCTGTTCAGTGATCTGGTCGCGGATCTTCACTCGTACACCGCCGTTTGAATCGCAAATGTACTCTTCTTCAAACCAGCGTTCTTGCACAGGAGCCTGGCGGAGGACCGGCAGATCCGTAAGGTCCTCTAAATTACGCAGGCTGGGATCAAAGGCTACGCGAATCTCGTCCCAGTTGCAGATTTCACCCTGGGGCTGGTTGTTCGCGTCCAGGTGCGCGCACTCTAGGTAGCGGAAATGGCCAATGTTGTGGACCGGGTGATAGACCCGCACGATACGTAGCGGTTGCTCGCCTCTCGAGGGAAGTTTTACGCCCCGTGGGAAGATGACATCAAAGACAGCCTTGTTACCATCATCCGCTTCTCGCCACACGCCGAAGTTTTTTGTGAATTGATCACGGAGCGGGCGACCTTCATGTCCTCCCGCGCGAATGGCCAGCCCTATAGCTGTCGCCGATCGCATGTACGCTGAACGCCGTACCCTGCGGCCAAACGTTTCGTGCAAAACGCGACCAACGGGAGGCAACTCCGATCCGCCTCCGGTTAAGTACAAAGTGTCGATGGCGTGATCGGGGTGGGCCGCCAACAGGTCTTCTGCGACCCTGCGCGATGCTTCCACCAGAGGCCTGCATCGTTCGTAGAACGCTTCGACACTGATCGAGACCTCTCTCCAATCTTTCCGAACACGTTCCAAATCGACGGTGATTTTTCGGCTGTGGGGGTTGAGTGATTCTTTCTTTTCGCGGCATTCGTCAAAGAGCATGTACCACTCTGCTGGCGTAAGCGTGCCCTCCTCCTGGGCAGGTTTTCCGGCTTGTGCTAGGGCCACCAGGGCCAGAATTTCGTCGAAGTCATCGCCGCCCAGATCCGGGATGCCTTCTGATGCGATGACAGTGTGCTCTGCTTCCCCCAGCGTCACCAGCGAAACATCGAAGGTTCCACCGCCCAAGTCGTAGACAAGCAACCCACTCCTTGTCTGATTTCTACGTTCGTGGGCGTTGCGGTAGACAAACTCAATCGCGGCGGCCGACGGCTCGTTCAACAGCCCGAGCACTTCAAAGCCCCCAATCCGCGCGGCCTCCTCCGTAAGGAACCGCTGGTTACTGTTGGCGTTTGCGGGTACGCCTAGCATCACCTGCAGCCGGTCATATTTGCGGGCGCCCAAGGTGGAGCTGTTCACAAGCTCGCGATGTAGAGCCCCCATCATCTCGGCCACCAGTAGGCTCACATTGAACCGCTGACCAGCGATGTCGATCTCGCTGTGAAGCCCGGCGTTCTTCAGTTGGCGTTTGAGAGAACGTATAACGGTCCACCTTGGCTCGCCCTGCTTCTGGAGCGCCTCCCATCCATAGGCGCGACGGTTCTCCGAGACCGCCAGGACGGAGGGGAACCAGTCCCTTACGTGTCCGTCTGGCGCTTCGAAATTGACGATTGGGTAGTTGCCGCGGTCTGCTGCAGCGACTACCACTCGTGTCGTTCCAAAATCGATCCCGATCCTCACAAGGCCTTCATTTTAAAGTGGTGAGCGGCTCAAGCCAAGCTGCCGGTTCCGGCGAAGCGTGCGGTAGGGTGCCAAGTCAACGTTTGTGGTGAGTGGAAGGAAAGCATTCAAGCTTGCTTCGGCCAGTTCAAAATTCTTGTTTCAGAACGCGGGCTCTGCAGCTTTCGCTTAGGGTGGGAGGGGTCCGGGCCTCGAGTCTCGACCGGCCAAAAGAATTACTTTTCAACGCAAGAAGACTCGGGCTTAGCTTGAGATAGATAAGACAGACTTCTTCGCGCGCAGGAAAGGGTGAATCTCCTGCCCTGGACAAGTCGGAGGCAAATCGAGGGTCGGGAAAACGACCTCACTCAGGCGCTTGGCCCTCCTCATGCTTGGCTGGCATTCCAGCGATGGGGGCAGCCACGCATATGGTCACTTGGGCCCAATCTACGATTACCTCTCGAACGAACTCTTAGAAAAACCTCCAGAGTCTGAGTACTCTCTCCGAGGGTACGCTTCAAAAAACTGCACATACCCTCTTTGGCGAGGAACAGCACAAAACATTTGTGGGTGAAAGCGACGGCTGACGGTCATTCCTTCGATACAATCGTGAAATGCGTCAGGTGAGCGTGCATTTCAGCAGGAGGGTGCAATGGTTGAAATCAAGAAGCGCATGGCGGGGAAGTGCAGCTGCGGAAACGTGGCCGAGTTTCACATTGGCTCTGGGCTGAGGAGGCCGTTGCGGGTATGATTAGAAACCTGGAGTAGCGCGCGCTATCAGGCCGCCGTCAAACGCGATTTTTTCAGTTGAGCCCTCAGCAATCTGCCCAGGCAATCCTCACAGCACTCTTCGATTGTGAATGACTCGTCAGGTAGCACTAAACGTGCTGCTTCTACATTGGCTTCTTCTCGGGTATGAAACCGCTGCCAGTCGAGAGTGGCCCGGCCAGACCAACGAATGTGGTAGTGCAGACTAGACTTCACGACTCTATCTCCCTCTTCAAGCCTACGCACTTTTAAGCTCCTCTACGACCATCAAGCGTTTTGCAGCCTATTCGAGACTGCCGGACTTAATGTCGATGAAGTATGCGGGTAGATTATGAATTACACGTTAATAGTCGCCCAAAAAATGTCAGAGAAAAGCCAAGTGCCTGTTAACACTGATCGGTGCCCTCTTAGAACGCAGTGGTGCCGCATTTCTGCTAGCAACGGCGTTCATCACCCAGGTTGCGTGTAGATTTCAGAAGCTTCGCCGCCTGGTTCCCGACGAAGTCATCGTCGATCTGCTCGATAATTCTGCGCTGGGGCCGAATCGGTAATAGAATGTGGCGATGTCTTTTGTTTCCGCTCGATCCGCCAGGTTCAAGCGTGCATTTCGTGAGTTGTCAAAAAACTGAGAGCACGAGTCTATGGCATCCACGGAGAAGCTCGACACTCATCAGAAGGCCCTGCGGATCAATCTAGATCCGGCCACCTTCGGTTCCTTCGCCGAAATCGGGGCCGGCCAGGAGGTAGCCCGATGGTTCCTGGTCGTCGGGGGAGCTTCCGGTACTCTTGCCAAGTCCATCTCCGCGTATGACAAGGAAGTCAGCGACGATCTGTATGGTTCCGGCTCTCGCTACGTATCAAGAGAGCGTCTTGAGGCGATGGTGGATAGCGAGTGGGCTCAACTGGTCAACCAATTGAATGCCACGCGTGGATTGCGGACTTGTTTCTTTTGTTTTGTGGACACCATCTCGGCTCGCAACTACGCTGGAACCAATGAACCCCACGGTTGGGTCGGACTGCGCTTCCAACTACAGCCCGGCGGCGAGCCCAATGACGTATTGCTGCATATCAACATGCGGGATCCTTCCAATCTCCTCCAACAGGAGGCTATTGGCATTCTTGGTGTAAATCTGATCTATGCCGCTTTTTATCAGTTGCAGACAAAAGAGTCCTTCCTCGAGGGCCTGGCGCAGGATGTTGAGTCACGCGTCGAGATTGACTATGTGGACCTGCGCGGGCCCGCCTTCAAGGGGTGGGACAGGCGCACGCTCCTGATTGATCTGGTGCGTGCGGGCCGCGCGGAGGCCGTCTGTTTTCGCTCGAGCGGCTCGCCCTTGCCGCCGCTGGAAGTTCTCTACAAGAAGGCTGTCGTGCTCGCGCCAGGATCGTTCGAACATACCGATCTCATCCACGCGGAAATCCATCAGCGGATGCTATCCTCAGCGATCCGGCAGCTGCGCGGAGAGCTCGACGAAAACAAGCCGGCACCACTGGGTTTCTTCTGCCTCTCGGCCATGCCGCTCAGAGCAGAGGACGCGCTGCCGACGATATCCGATCTCGTCGAACGTGTCGACACGCTGCTCGCCCGTGGCGTTGACGTATTGCTCTTCCGCGAACAAGAGCTGTACGCGATGACCGATCTCGTCAATCGCTATACGAAGGAGCACGTCCGCTTTGTTGTGGGTCTGTCCCTTCTGATTCGTGTGTTCGAATATCGTTACGCTAGACTCGGCGGAAGCCTTCTGGAGGCTTTGTCCCGACTCCTCGCACGAAACGTTCGCATCTACGCGTATCCCATGAAGATAAGTGACCTACAACAATCCATACAAAGCACCTCTGCTACCGGGTGGGAGTGGACCGATACAAACGGGTGGGTCTCCGCGCGTCAGCTGCGTCTTCAACCGCCGCTCGGTCACCTGTACGACTACGTTCTTGCAAGCAACTTCCTCGTGCCACTGCAGATTGCGGCGATTCTGGCGGCCGAGGGCTAGCATTCCTTTTCGACTGCCAGCAACGTCGCGACTAACCCGCTTCGCCCGACGACTTGGTATCGCTGTTGATCTTATGTAAACGTCTGCTGCTCGCCCTCCGGCATGAAACGATTGGCTTGGCACCGAAATTGAGGAGCAATGGCTTGGATATCGACGGCGCAATTCAGCAAGGAAGTTACATTTCACTGGACGCTGCCGAATTCGTGTCGCCAATTATGGTGACCGGCCTGCCTGACGGCCTTCAATGGATTGAGAGTTTCAGTACTCTCATGAAGTTGGCTACCGCGGCAGTGAGGAAACCAGACCCGCGGATTGCAATATCCGGTGAGAGTTGCGGGCTTCTGCGCGCGGAAGGCAACACACGCGCTGCGATCCAACTCAAAAAAATTGCCAACTACTTTGCCACAGCTCACAACCTAGAGATCTTTTGCTCCTATCCACTCGGCTTGGTTGAGGGCGATAAAAACAGACACTCGTTTGCCAGCATCTCTAACGAACGCTCCTCGGTTCAAATACGATGAGGCGCCCGCTGGAGCCGCCTTCGAAGGCTTAGAGCACGCGTTTAGCGTGGAAACCTTGGAGCTATTCTTCGTAGATTCCGTCATCGAGCCCGCGAACCAGACTCTCAGCTGAAATCTCGAATGCGGCACAGATGCGCAGCAGGGTCGACACTGTGATCGGCCGACCCTTTTCGACTTGTTGCCAATGGCGAGCGGAAAAACCGAAGGAAATCATATCCTCTTGAGAGTGGCCGAGCTTCGCTCGCAATTCGCGAACTCGTTTTCCCAAGCGAAGGAAGAATTTTTCTCGATTCACAGACGTGGGCATCCAGCTTGCATCCGGTTTTTCTCGATGCGCGAGGAACTTCGCGGCTTGCGACGCATTTGATCATACGGACAGGTCCGGAGAGAGGTCGTTGCTCTGGAGCAACTTACAACCGTGGTGCCCCCAATTCGCTGCCAGCCCTTGCGGGGTCTTTAGCACGGGAGACGAAAAAAGCCTGCGCCGGCGACGGTGCCACGAGCCCTTCAGTTTGTGAACTGGTTAGTCGCTGGAACGTGGCAAGTCTTCCGCTCCCAGCAGAATGAAGGAGGCCAAAGGTGACGCGTAGCCAGCAAGAACAGTTCGCGCAGATAACGTGGTCGGTTGTTTCTTGGCCATTGAAGGGCGCGTCTTACCCGCAAATCATTCGGTCATTTTCGAGCGGCGGCCCCGCGCTGTCCGAAGGTGTAGGCCACTCCCAGGACCAGCCTCAGGCGGTTCTGGCCCTCGCTGGCGAAGTGGGTTCTAAAGAAGTCCAAATTGCCCCGCACGGACCAACGCGGCGACAGCAAATATTCAGCGCCGCCGCCCAGCAGCCAGGTGAAATCAGTGCCAGATGCAGAAACACTGGGCACATTGGGCTGCTGAATTGTTTGCCTCAGATGTGAAACTCCAAACTGTGCCTCGCCAAACGGGTCCAGCTTATGTTTGTCCGTCCAGCTCGTCGCGAAAAAGATTCGCGGCCCGGCCACAAAGCTCTGAAGGCGGCTGTGCACCGCGATAGCTCCGATTGAAGTGAAAGTGAAAATACCAAGGTTTGTCGCATTCCAGCTCGATTCGTAGTCCGCGGCGATGGTCACTCTTTTGGTGAACCACCAGGCAGCTCCCGCGTTAAATCCGCTCGTTCCAAAATCCCCGGTGATATACGTCCACCCACCGTTTAGCTCGAGGCCTTGTGCGCTTGCCCTGTTTGGAAGCAGTAATAGAAGGGCGAAAGCTAGCAGAACCGGCGCCAACCGCCGAAAGAAGGCAGGAGGGCTGAAGCGCCGATGGCACTCTACGGAGCCATGACAGGAATTGTTTTTAAGTTCGGCGAAGGAATCTCTAGTCACCTCACAGCGCATCGCACTCTCCTTGCAGGGCCAGGCGTGTCTTACCACAGCCCTTGCCACGTAAGAGTGTCGATCGTGATTACCCGATTCGCACCTGTCAAAGTTCACAGGTGTAAACGATAAGCGCGTTGCTTCAAGCGCAGCTCATAACCGGGTGTGCGCAGCTAAGATAAGCGAGCGAGGGCGTCAAAGGGGACGTAGTGACGTGCACCTTTCAGCGGGTTTCCCCCGATGGAGGTGTGGCCTATTTACACTTTAGTAAATGAGTTCTCTTGGATCGTCCATCCTAGGCGCGCACTTCACTTCTTGAAATCTCGAGACATGACGGCCCAAGATGAAATTCGGTTGAAAACTGAAATTGACGATCTGTAGCTTGCCGTCCAACCGCCTGATCTGGCATTCGCCGAGGCGCGTGGTTCCTTTGATAAAGGGCGGACCGACTCGCTCAAAAAAATGAGTCTGATTGGAAGTCAGGAATGCATCGATCGTGAACTGGCCGATATTGGCCTTCGAGACGCCGAACAAGGCAAGACCCGCAGGATTTGCATCGACGACTCGGTGGGCGTCATCGGTCACGACGACGGGCTCGGGCGAATCGGAAAGCAGCTTCGCCAAACGACTCTCTCTTTCTTTGAGGGCCTCTTGTAATCGGAGGTGTCCGGTCTTCGCGCGTTGTGAGAGCGAACCGATCACCGCGCGTGTGGAACGCACAGCGCCGGCTGCCTCATCCAACACAGCAAACAATCGGTCCGTGGCCTTTGCACCGAAGGTGGTGACCCATTCTCCGAAATTCAGATGAACTCGTTCCATAACATTATCGTCTTCGCTCGCCGGCTGGCCCGCCACTGTCATTCCTAACAGAGGTGGAATGGCCGCCGGTACCGATGAGGGTCCGTGATGTCCAGTACTAGAACTTCTGCGGGTCGGCTTCCGATGCAGGGTTAGTTGCGCGGCCTCCGACACCAGTCTTTGACGCCTGCGCTGCAGCTCGCGGTCTCTCAAGCTGGCGGCTTTCTCGCTGGACCAATACACGGCGTTCCCCCTTTTAAGGTTTCATACTAGGCGCCAGAAAGCCTCTGCGGCATCAGTCGGCAACAATTGCGAATCCCGCAACACGGCGGCGGTGTTTCGAGTTTCCATCCCATCATGCTTGTGTTCGCGTTCAATCGGTCGAAGGAGCATTGCGGCTCCCGGTCCTGTTAGCTTCATGCTGAGCGCAACGCGAGAGGGCGTACTTTGAACACTGCCAATAGCTCCGTCGGAGATCCTGTAACTCGAAGACCAGAACAGGGTCACTGGCCCTCGCTCCAGGCCCAGAATTCTCCGGCGGAGTCGATCTATCGTCCGCTCGTTGAAACCTGGTTGAAAACTGGCATTTGTTACAGTGCGGAGCGAGGTCTCTCACCGAACGGCCAAGGGGAGCAGAAAAGAGATCGAAGAATATTAATTTGGTGCTGTCAATCTTACCAGTAGTCTTCGATGAAGAGCCGGGCGTAGCCTGCTTGGGGCGGGGTCGAAGTTGAATCGCCGAAGCTGAAACTTCCCACCAGCCAAAGTCCAGGACGGAAGCCACACGAGCGTCCTTCCAGGTACTCAAGTGATGTTAACCGGCACGACTTCCCGCAATTGCTCGCCAAAACCAAAGCCTCTAGGCACACACATGAAAAGGCCATTACCGAATACGCGGACGCCGGGCAGTCACCCGCACAATAATTTGAAGATACGTCCAGGTCCTACCGCGGCGTCGGCAAAGACCTTAGTTTACAAGCGCAAGCGAGGCACGCTGTTTGGGAGCAATCTTGAAGACTTGCTGACCTCGGCTCTTTTTGCGGCAGACAAAGGGCTCAGTGACCTCGTTAAGGAAATAGACCAGATTTCCGAGTCTCTCAAGCGGAGCAGCCAGGCGACAGGAGCTCATCGGGCGGCTGCACATCCTGCCGTCTGGTGTGCATTGAAACACATGATCGCCGAGAGAGAACTCCAGCACCTCGCCCTTACGGACGATCTGACCTGCTTGTACAATCGGCGTGGCTTCTTTGCCGCGGCTACTCAGCAGCTGAAGCTGGCGCGAAGGAACGGGCACAGAATGCTGCTGCTGTTTTGCGACCTCGATCACCTGAAACAGATCAATGATTCCTACGGGCACCGCGAAGGAGATTTGGCGCTGGTTCGCGTGGCCGACGCGCTGGAGGGCACGTTCCGAGACTCTGACATTCTCGCCCGGTTAGGGGGGGATGAATTCGCGGTGCTGGCACCGGAGGCTTCCGACCAGAGCCTGAAAACCCTTCTCGCCCGCCTTAGTCGGAACCTCGACAAGGCTAACGAAGGTGAATCTCGCTACGATCTTTCTGTGAGCGTTGGCTATGCCCGGTTCGAGCCTAAACGTCCGATGCCTCTTGCGGACTTGATCGCTGAAGCCGACAGAATAATGTACCAGAGTAGGGCAAACCTGGAGTTTGGGCCTAGAGCAACACTTGCCCCGAAGAATCGCTAGATCTCGTCCGCTTGGTCAGGCGAGTCACCATCAGCCCGACAGGCGGGCACGTTTCAGCCCAGCGAGTGGAGCACTCTGGGGGAGAGCTCGTGGATCGCTTGCTCGCGGTCGACAAAGCAGGACAAGTAAGAATCTCGATCGAGGCCGATGGGAGCGTATCGAGGAACGTCCGAAACCGTCTCGAAGACCTCATCCTGACATGCTTGTACGCGGAAAAGGCCCAGGTGCAGGAGGCACAGGCGTATCTCGCAATGACGCGCGGTTACTGCGAGGTGGCCGTCAGAACAGCATGTCATACGCGCAGAAGATTTTTCTTCGGAGATTTTGATGAAGTCACCACTGACATCGAGCATTGGCTTCGCTGCTATTTGTCGGCCTGCGTGAACAAGCCAGAGTGACGCCACGACCTTGAGCTTGCTGGCTATGCGTGCGCCGATAGGTCGATTGCGGAAATCTCTTCCAGGCTCGACCAAATAGGACTTGCCGGAGCCGCGGCCAACTTGTGCCGACAGGTTGCAGAGACTGAAGGGATTCAGATCGAGTGTCCGGTCGAAGAAATACCCAGGTATTTACCAAAAGAGCTTTCGCTGTGTCTGTTCCGCGTTTTGCAGGAAAGCTTGCAGAACGCTGCGAACCATAGTCGCCCCCGAAAAATATGAGTCGCGCTCGCGGTTCGCTCGGGTGAGATTCAGTTGGCGGTGCGTGATTGGGGAGTTGGGTTTGACCAGGGACAGGCTTTGGCAGGCGACGGACTCGGTCTGGCAAGCATGCGAGCGCCTCAAATTGGTAGGTGGTGAGCTCTACGTCGAGTCTGAACGAGCCTGCGGAACAGTTGTCCGTGCCAGCGTGCCTGTTAGGATCTCTTTAAAGAGACTCCCTCTTCGTGCATGCGAGCGAGCCCGTTGCTTATGAAGCGTCTACCCTGAAGGGCAGCCTCGATGGCCTTGGTCAATTCTGCTGCGGCGCGCGCTTTGGCGACATAACCCAATGCCCCGAGGCGAAGGGTTTCCCGGACGATTTCAAGCGAGGTCTCTTGAGTCACGAAGATGATTTTGGACTCTGGAAGGCTGTCGAGAATGTTTTGGGCAGCTTGAATTCCGCTTAATTTCGGGAGCCGGATATCAAGCAAGATCAAATCCGGACGAAATTCTTCTGCCTTCTGAATCGCGCCTAGCCCATCGGATGCCTCGGCTACGATTTTCCACAGAATTTTGTGGCCAAGGAACGAGGAAACCCAACATCGGAAAGGTTCAAAATCGTCGACAACGAGAAATCGTACCACGGGGCCCTTCTTTCTTCCCGAGTCACACTCCAAATAGCAGTGCAAACTAACTGCCACACTTCCAGTTAGGCCAAGCGATTTTGAATCCGTATCTCAGTCGCCTGAACGAGGAGCAACGGGACTTGGCCTGGCCGAAACGAACCACTTGATGGTGGGATTCAGCCAGCACCTTGGAACGCGATGGTAAGCCTCTGTTAGCCGAGACGCTCAAACTGCGGACTTTGCACAGCCAGTATTGCCCAAGCTTCGCGCTCCGTGTGAACCACGTACATATCTAGATGCCTGGTCTCCTCGGCGTGCAATTCGAACATGCGCATCAATCCGTAAATCACCGCAGACGGCGCAAATAACTACTCCCCGCATCCCCCTTCCGGGAAAATCGCTCTCGACTTGGCAAGAAATTGGATGGTTTGCGCAGACACCTCAAATGAGTGACCTGCGCGAGGATGACTGTGGCGTTGGGGCGAAAGCGAGCCTCGACCGCTGGGCGAACTACAACCGAAGAGGAAGAATGGCCCCCAGGAGAAACAAGTTGGTCCGGCGGAACGAACGGGCGGGAGGTTGACGTTTAAAGGGGATGGTGTGCGGGAAACCAGCGAGGACCCCTTCCCTAGGAGTTACTGCGGTCGACTGGCACTCAGCATAAAGTGACTTTGCCCGTCGCAAGATCATAGGTCGCAGCGTCGACTCGCAATTTGCCAGCAAGGGCATCGCGAATAACCGTTGAGGACGTGCGAAGCAGCTGAGCCTGAATCTTGGCGTTGGCCTTGATTGCGCCGTCCAAGTCCCCGCCTGACTGATCCACTGCTTGGCGCAGATGCGCATACAATGCGCTGATCTGTCCGGGTACGCCATCTGCTTTCATGGCTGCCTTTACGGCACCACAGTTGCTGTGCCCGAGGACGAGCAGCGCCCTGACTCCGAGAACCGCAACGGCGTACTCAAGGCTGGCAATAATCTCTGCAGTGACAATGTTGCCGGCCACACGGGCGACGAAAATGTGGCCGATTGTCTGGTCGAAAACAAGTTCGACCGGAATACGAGAGTCGGCACAGCCAAGCACCGCAGCAAACGGCTCCTGCTTGGACAGGGTGTTCTCTTTAAGGATGCTAAGGTCATGTGCAAATGACGTCATCTGCTTGCTCGAGAAGCGTTGGTTTCCTGTCAGTAGCTCTTGCAGCGCCTCATCAGGAGTGAGCTTCGTTTGAGCGCTGCTCCGTTCCGGAGCAGCTACCTCTATTCCGCCGCGTGCGGCCGCGACCATAACAGCGCTGGCAAGAACGTCTCTAAGAAAATGTCTCCTACCGGGGTCTTCCTGAAGCTCTGGCTTGTCCGCCATATATCCTCGAACCTCGACGGGCTGCTGGTGCCCCGACCGCGAGAGTAAACCGGGCACATGTTGGCCATGCTGACCCGCCTTTTCGCCTGTCAGAACTAACAGCGAAACACCATTACTCGTCTGTCGACTCTAGTCTGGGTAAGCGCAATTCACTTTGGTTTGATCCACCCGGCATCAGTAAGAAAGGAGGGAAGGCGGCCTCTTTCGCTGAGTAGCCAACCTCTGTGCGGGTTCGGGGAGAGGAACCTGGCCGCCCTCGTTTGCGGCAAGGTACGTTCGGTGCGCAACTCCTCGGAACTGTCAAAACGAACAGGCGGCCATCCAAGCGTACAGAATGATTGAATTTTGTGACGCGGGGCGCTTGGGACGACACTACCACTCCCCGATTCCGGTCAACACATCAAACAGTTTAGGGAGAGTGAATTTCCGATAAGTGTTAGGGACCTCGAATAGGGAAGGTGGTTGCGTCCCTGCGTTCACGTTTTGTATTTCATACCCGGACTCGATCCCGTTCTTAGAGACGCGCAGAACCTTTACAATGAAATTCAAGTCAGGGTCGTACCACAGCGTTCCGTGTCCTCGATCATCAGAGCTGGTCGTCGCATCCCACTTCTGAGTAACTCGACCATTTACGGTGTCTTGTCCGGCGGCCTGGCACCTTAGGCTTATTCCTCTCTGATCCGCCTCTCTCACCCATGCGTTACACGGGTATTTCGGCGTGCCAGGCCTGAACATCCATGCGCCTTGGTAGAAGGACGTCCCTACCGACCCTTCGACTTGCAGATATGTCTTGGACGACGGGATCAACAGAAAAATGAACTGGTTCTGAAAATCGATGATAAGGGAGCCAATTCCGCCCGTTTCACTCTCCGTGCTTGCACGGTCAAGGCGGGCCCGCATATCTCCCACAAACAACTTCACTGTCTGGGTGCTCCCGGAGCCATTCCGCAATTGCATATCGGCCGAGAATTGAACCTTTTGCGCTCGCGTTGGAGCCGCAAAAACGAAAAGGAAAGCTATGGCCAGAAACCTTCGAACACTATTTTGCATCGCACGTCCCGCGCAGTCGATTCGCGTCTCCTGCCGATCGAACTTGTTTCACCAAAAGGTATTTAGTAGCGGTTTCGCAGCGGAGAGTACTGTCAGATCTGCCAGGCTCGGAACAGGCTTCGCAGAGCTAAATCCGCTATCTCATCGCCTCTCCAAGGAGCCTTCGTGCCGCTAGGCCAACCATCAATCGGGTCACGCCAGTCACTAGTAAGCTCGTTCCCACAAGAATCCCGATGGCCCACACCGAACTGGAAGGCCAGTGAAACCAGATCATCCCACCGAGTAAGACACCCAGCAGTCCGTTGAACAGCAACCACCCTGACGCGCCCTCCGCCCTCCGCCGGAAATAGGAGACGATTTCAACAACCCCTACCGCCAGGATTACGGCCGCGAGAACAAGGGTCAGCGTTCCGATGGCCAAAAACGGATGGATTAGAAAATAGATTCCGCCGATTACATAGATCAGACCCATTAGCACTTGAAGAATTACGCGCCCAGCGCCGCCTCCCTTAAACGCCGCAAACAGATGGGCAATGCCACCAAAGATCAGCAGCCATCCGACCAGGACGGTAACGCCGATCCCTGCGACCCCCGGCTCGATAATCGCGAACATGCCCACCACAACGAACAAAACGGCACTCAGCGTGTACCAAGTTGTGATCCTTTTCCCTCTTCGCAAAGGATCGTCTAAGCCTTGAGTGGAACCGACGGTGGACATCGATACCCCCGCAATCTCGGCCAAAGTCTGCCGTTGATCGCATATGGGCAAAACTGCCAATTTTGACAGTGGGAAGAAATTACAAGCGCTCGACCCTAGACGCGTATCCTTCGCATTTGGAACGCAACAGGTGTGCGGGGGCTCTATTGGGAAAGCATCACGACAACTAATCGGATGGCCTATTTTTCCCCGGGAAGCACGCCTATTTTTGCTGGCGCTTCTCGTTCCCTCCCTTGCCAGGCGACGCTATGGTTCGCGCTCGGTTCTGGGCCGACCGAGTGTCCGCTTACACTCGACGAATCCAAGAAACGGAACCTCCTCCGAACTTTGCGCTCCGCTGGGACCCGCGTGACGCCACTTCGTCTCGAAGTAATTTCGGTTTAGTCGTCGGCGGGCTGCGGACTTCCCACTTCGAGGCGAGTGAATGCAACCAGGTTCGAACGGAGCCAGGGTAAGACTCTTCGGGTTCGCGCGGACTAATCGTTTTTAGGGCTGCCATCCTCCACCGAGGGACTGGTAAAGCTGGACGTAGTTTGCCATTTCGGCGTACCAGGCAGTTGCCAGGTTCAGCTCGGAAGTGAAGTAATCCTGCTGAATGATCAAAACCTCAAGAAAAGACGTGACGCCACCCTGGAAGCGCACGTTTGCCAGATTCGCTGCTTCTTTGTACGTGTTGGTTTGCTCTTCTATCTTTACGCGCTGCTGCCGCGCCTGATAGTATCCGACCAAACTGTTTGAAACTTCCCCGAACGCGTTGAGCACGGTCTGTTTATAGCTAAGTTCCGCTTCATCGCGTTGCGCCCAAGCCAGACGATAGTTGCTCTTGATCCGGCCACCTTCGAAGATAGGCTGAACGATCTGGCCGCCGATTGCCCAGAAGGGGGCTGGGCCTGCCAGGAAGCCAGTAATTTCGGAACTCAAGCCGTATTGCCCAGTGAGCGAAATCTGCGGGAAGAACGCAGCCTTCGCAACGCCAACATTGGCATTGGCGGCGACCAGATTCTCCTCCGCGGTCCGCACATCGGGGCGCCGCTCTAGCAGCGTAGAGGGCAGGCCTGCTGGCACTTCGGCCACGTGCGGTTGCTCGGTCAAAAGGAGCCCGCGACTGATCGGACCGGGGTTCCTCCCGAGAAGAACGCTGAGGTTGTTTTCGGTCTGTTCGACCAATTGCTTGAAATTAATGACCTGGGTCTCAGACTGCTGGAGCAAGACTTGAGCCTGGTACACGTCCATCTGGGAGGCGTCTCCTCCCTTAAACTTCGCAATGTTGAGTTGTAAGATGTTTTTATCAGCTTCTACCGTATCACTTGAGTACACCAGCTGAGAATCGTACTGGCGCAATAGAAAATAGTTCGTCGCCACAGACGATATCAGCGTCGTCTGGACGACGCTGCGTGCATACTCATTGGCGAGCAAAGTTGCACGGGCTGACTCGGTAGCACGCCGGTATTGCCCCCAGAAGTCCACGATATAGCTTAGCGACATAGACGCTGCATTGAACGCGGTCGCACTGGGAATGGCCGGGGTGCGGGTGTACTGAAGTGTGTCCGATGCGTTTAGGCTGGGGAACTGGTTGGCTCGAACGATCCCTAGGTTGGCGTTGGCCTGTAGAATGCGCGTAGCAGCGATGCGGATGTCATAGTTGTTTGTCAACGCTTCCTTGAGCAGGCCCTGCAGTGCCTGGTCTTGGAACACGCTCTCCCACTGCATTTCCGCGAAGGACTGTCCGGAAGGTGCCTCGCCAGTGGGAGTGGCTGCCATGCCGCGATATTGCACAGGTGCTGCTATATCCGGGCGCTTGTAGTTGGGGCCAACGGTACAACCACACAGCGTGAGCGCCACCGACAAAAGGACGGCACAAATCTTTAACTTAGTCGGCATGGCCTGAAACTTCCACGGGTGCCGGTGTCGGCGGGCTCTGGGGGGCGGGAATCTCCTTCTTCTTTCCGCCCATCCAAATCCCGAATCGCTCTACGACATCGAAGCTGACCGGAATGAAGAAAATTGCCAAGATCGAAGCAGCCAACATGCCACCGATTACTACCGTGCCGAGCACTTGCCGCGAGATTCCGCCTGCTCCGGTGGCCACCCACAGGGGCACGCAACCGAGAATAAATGCGAATGCAGTCATCAAAATGGGCCGCAGCCTAAGTCGTGCTCCCGAGAGCGCGGCGTCAATCAGCGACTTGCCCTTGTCATACTCAAGCTTGGCAAATTCCACGATCAAAATCGCATTTTTTGCCGAGAGACCAATCAGCATGACCAGCCCGATCTGTGCGTATACGTCATTTTCAAGTTCCCGGGCGAAGAGTGCTAGAAAAGCTCCGAAGACGGCGATGGGAACTCCGAGCAGCACGGAGAACGGCAAGGTCCAACTTTCGTACTGCGCCGCCATGATTAGGAAGACAACGAAGAAGGCTAGTGCAAAAATCGTTGCTGGCTTCACACCCTGCGAAGCTTTCACCTCTTGGTACGACATGCCCATCCAGTCGTAGCCCATCTGAGGGGGCATAGTCTTACGGAATACGTCCTCGAGTGCCGCGATGACCTGGCCGGAACTATATCCAGGGGCGGCTGATGCATTGATCTGCACACAATTGAACAGGTTGTAGCGCATGACGAACTCTGA
>Ga0126371_10002261_pt1 | contig 16548 bp, 11 predicted proteins | sample PanSoiMetaPlot_4_FD_110145 | JGI IMG/M metagenome (GOLD analysis project Ga0126371, IMG submission 110145) | Tropical forest soil microbial communities from Panama - MetaG Plot_4 | ecosystem: Environmental > Terrestrial > Soil > Tropical forest > Bulk soil | place: Panama | collected 2016-02-17 | reverse complement strand
CGGAATGTGCCGGCCGCACTCTACAAAGCGCTCGGCGGCTTTGCGACCAACGGCGTGAATATGACGAAGCTCGAAAGCTATATGGTCGGCGGCAACTTCTTCGCCACGCAGTTCTACGCGGACGTTGAGGGCCATCCGGACGATCGATCGCTCGTGTTTGCACTGGAAGAGCTCGCCTTCTTCTCCAAGGAACTGACGGTGTTGGGTGTCTACCCTGCGCATCCGTTCCGCAACACTTTTAAGGAAGAGAAGGACTGACGCGCGGCGCGCGCCTCAACCGATTCGGATGCTTCGATCAGCGTTGACGCTCATAACGAGCGACGAACCGGGGAGAGAGTTTGCGCAGCCGCTCGATATCGACTCGACCGGAACGAGTGACATAGCTCATGGCAAAATCAGCGGGCGCAAGTTTCATGTGCTCTGCAAAATGCTCGTACCAAAGCGCGCTCCCGTTAGCCCCCACCAATAACTTCTCAAGCACTGGGCGTCGTGCTGTTTCGTATGCAGCGAGCGCCGTACCGATATCCCCTGAATGGGTTGCAAGCGCATCGTCCAGCGCGATCGCGTCCTCCATTGCGAGGCGCGTGCCAGAACCTATTGAGAAATGCGCGGTATGAAGCGCGTCGCCGATCAACACGCTTTGATGAGCACGCCAGCGATCGTTATGCACGATCGGAAATTGCCGCCAGATCGAGTTGTTCGAGGTCAGCGCGTGCCCATCCAAGGTTTGGGCAAAGATACGTTCGCATAGCATTCGCGCTTGTGCCTCGGGCATCTGCGCGAAGCCGGCGCGCGCGAAGGTAGATTGATCAACCTCGATAATGAACGTGCTCCGCTCGGGTTCGTATCGGTAATGGTGCGCATTGAAAAATCCGAATTCGGTCTCGACAAAAGTCTGGGTTAAGGTTTCGAAACGCTTGGTCGTACCGAACCACGCGAAACGGTTGGTAAGAAGACGGGTGCTGGCACCAAATTCCTTGTGGTAACTGCGCCTGACCAGCGAATTGACTCCATCAGCACCGACGATCAGATCAACGCCGGCGAGTTCGTCGAGGCTTCCGACCACACGCTCATAGGCTGGAGCGATGCCGACCGAGCGTGCCCTCGCCTGCAACAGTTGGAGGAGCTTCAGGCGGCCGATGGCCGCGAAGCCGACACCATCAATCACCACTTGCTCGCCTCGATGGATGACCGTGATATCGCTCCACGACTCCATATGTGGTGCTATCGCCGCATAGGTCTCCTGATCGTCTTCACGCAAAAATTCCAACGCCCGATCGGAGAACACGACGCCAAATCCAAAGGTGGCGTTGGCTGCGTTTTGCTCGATGACTGTGATGTCCACATCGGGCCGCCGGCGCTTGATCAAATAGGCGAGGTAGAGGCCGGCGGGACCTGCGCCAAGGATAGCGATGCGCATGGCTTAGTCTGTCAGATCGCAGATCCTTGCGGAAGCGACGAAACCGGAGAACAGCACTCCTAGATTGTCTGGTTGTACGCGCCAACTTCCGAATGCGTACGCAGGACGCTGTCGACAGCCTTGAACATGTCGCGCATGCGCTGCTCCGAGACGGGACTTTCGACCACCACCACAAGCTCGGGCTTGTTGGAGGAAGCGCGCACCAGCCCCCACGTGCCGTCTTCAACGGTGACGCGCACGCCGTTGACGGTCACCAGCTCTCTGATTGATTGGCCGGCTATCTTTGTGCCGTCTCCCTTCGCCACTTCAAACTGCTTCACGACAGCGTCGACCACCGCATATTTCTTCTCATCGTCGCAGTGCGGCGACATCGTCGGCGAGCCCCAAGTCTTCGGCAAGGCTTTGCGAAGATCCGCCATGCTCTTTTCTGGATTACGATCGAGCATGTCACAGACTGCAAGTGCGAAAATCATGCCGTCGTCATAGCCCCGTCCGAACGGCTTGTTGAAAAAGAAGTGGCCCGACTTTTCAAACCCTGCAACGGCGCCAAGTTCATTAACGCGCCGTTTGATGTAGGAGTGACCGGTTTTCCAATAGTCGGCCTTGACGCCGTTTGCCTTGAGCACCGGATCAGTGAGGAATAGTCCGGTCGATTTCACGTCCACGACGAAGGTGCTGTTTCGGTGCAGCGTCGACATGTCGCGCGCCAGCATCACGCCCACTTTGTCCGCGAAGATTTCTTCACCTTCATTGTCCACGACCCCGCAACGATCGCCGTCACCGTCGAAGCCGAGTGCGACATCGGCGCGATTCATTAACACCGCATCGCGCATGGCATGCAGCATCTTCAAGTCTTCGGTATTCGGATTGTACCGAGGGAAGGTATGATCAAGATTGCAGTCGAGCGGGACCACCTCGCAGCCAACGGCCTGCAGAATCCTGGGTGCGAAAGCACCCGCAGTTCCGTTCCCGCAGGCCGCGACCACCTTGAGCTTGCGCTTGAGCTTCGGCCTCTTGGTTAAATCGGCGATGTAGCGCTCGGGGAAATCCTGCACGAATACGTAACTGCCGCCCGGCCTGGTGTCGAACTGTGCGCCCAGGACGATCTCCTTGAGTCGCTTCATTTCCACGGGCCCAAAGGTAAGCGGCCGGTTGGCGCCCATTTTTACGCCGGTCCAGCCGTTATCATTGTGCGAGGCGGTCACCATGGCGACGCATGGCACGTTGAGTTCAAATTGAGCGAAATAGGCCATCGGCGTAATCGCGAGTCCGATGTCGTGAACTTTGCAGCCCGACGCCATCAAGCCTGAAATCAACGCCATCTTCACCGCCGACGAATAGCTGCGGAAGTCGTGACCGGTGACGATTTCGGGCTTGACGTTGAGCTCGCGGATAAGCGTGCCGAGGCCGAGACCGAGAGCCTGCACACCCATCAGATTGATTTCTTTTTCAAGCAGCCAACGCGCGTCGTATTCGCGGAATCCGGTCGGCTTTACCAGAGGCGTGGATTCATAAGCATAGGTGTTCGGGTTGAGCGCGGGTTTTGGCGTTGGAAACATCAGATCCTCAATAAAAAGCGGCGCGACTCCCATACCCCAACGCCGAAGAACCGGAAAGCGCTTCGTTCCACGACACGACTATATAAGATTAAAACACCGGCTATTGTTCGAGCACCAGCCGGCCGTTGGCGTATTCGTAGCGCTTAAGGCGTGACAGAAATGAGACGCCAAGAAGGTTTTTGGCCAACGCTTCGTCGGGCAGCACCATGGCCGGGACATCGTAAACCGTAATACCGCCGATCTCGATCCGCTCGATCGTGGCACGCGCAGCTCTGATCTTTCCGTTGGCTGTTACGGCTGTCGCAGTGTAGTCGTGCGGTTGCGGGCGAATTCCGGCCAATGCGGCGGATGACTCCCGCAAGACCACCAGGGACGCGCCCGTATCGACCAGGAAGTCGACGAACCGCCCTTCGACTCTTGCCTCTACCTCGAAATGACCTTGACGGTCGCTGTCCAGCGTAAGACTGCGGCCTGAGCTTGTGGGCTCGCGCGGCTCGTAATCTTGCTGTGCGACCGACGCCTGAGATTCCGGACGCGCCATGACAGCCCGTTCGGCATATCGCGCGGCAAAGCCACCCGCCACAAGCAAAACCGCGGCAAAGAGTAAAAGCTGGCGCATGAGGAAGACTTTGACATGCGGCAATCAAGAGCGGCTTAACGCACAGACGTCCGACGGCACGCCTTTGATCGTGGTGACCTGCAGGTAAACAGATTGACGAGCATTTAAACTACGCGCCGCGGGGCTTTGCCCGACGAGTCGCGGGTGCCGTCAACGGATTCTCCGGCCAAGGGTGCTTTGGGTAACGGCCACGCAGGTCGGTACGGACGTCTTTGTAGCTACCTAGCCAAAAACCTGGGAGATCACGGGTGACCTGAACCGGCCGGTGCGCCGGAGACAGGAGTTCGATCACCAGCGGCACGCGTCCGGCAGCAATCGCCGGATGCACCGCGAGACCGAACAACTCTTGCACGCGAATCGAGAGCTTTGGCCCCTCCTCCGCCTCATAGTCGATGGGCACGTGCGAACCGGAGGGCGCGTTGAAATGCGTAGGTGCCTCGGTATCAAGGCGCTTGCGCAGAGCCCACGGCAGACGAGCGTCGAGTGCAGCGGCAAGGTCGTCCGGCCCCATCTGCGACAACGCAGTTTTACCAACGAGAAACGGCGCGAGCCATTCGGCTGCCGTACGTGCCAAGGCGTCGTCGGACAAATCCGGCCATTCATCACCCTCGGCCCGTCGCAAAAAATTCACGCGATTGCGGAACTGCAATTGCACTTTGCTCCACGGGAGCTTGTCAACGCCAAGTCCGGCGATGCCCTCGGCCAGAAGCCTGGCGCTGTCGGCGTCCGGCACGACCGACTTTGTCTGCTCGGCCAAAGTCAACGCGCCAAGCCGCCGGGTTCGGCGGGCACGCAATGAAGCTGAGATGGCGTCAAATGCTGTTGTCTCGCGATCTTCGATCTGCCCCGCGAAGCGCGACTCGATATCGGCGAGAGAAATCGACGCCGCCAGCACGATGCGGCTCGTAGCAGCGGCGCCCGTCAGTTCGGCCACGGCCAGAAACGGTTCGCGCGCCAGCGGAGACGCAGGATCGACTGCGCCGCCGCGGCCGTTGGCGAGCAAAAATGTCCCCCCGCCGCCCCCCCTATTTTTGGCAACGCGATCGGGATAGGCCAACGCGAGCAGCGAACCGGGCGAATGCTCGTTGTTTTCCTTTCCTGCGCCCGCGGTTTCGGACACCCACCGTTTCACCATCGCCCGGGCGTCCTCGGCACGGCGCGAGCGGTCGCGACGAAAATTGTCGAGCCGGTGACCCAAATCGACATCATCTCCGCCAAGCCCCCGTTCTGTGAGGACCGCCGCGATGCTTGCAGCCTGCCGCCCGTCACCTTCCACTGTCGCGTCGACCACCATCCGCGCAAGCCGTGGCTGCAGAGGCAAGGCGCGCAATGTCCGGCCTTCCTCGGTAATACGGCCGGCGGAGTCGATCGCACCGAGTTCTGTGAGCAACGTCCTCGCTTCAGCGAGCGCGCTTTGGGGTGGCGTGTCGAGAAATGTCAGTTTGCCCGGGTCGGCGGCGCCCCATTGGGCCAGATCGAGGAGAAAGGACGACAGATCAGCGGATAGTATTTCCGGGCGTGTATAAGGCTCGAGCGCACCTGTCTGCGGTTCGTCCCACAGACGATAGCAAACGCCTGCCTCGGTGCGGCCCGCTCGGCCACGCCGCTGGTCGGCGGCAGCGCGCGACACACGCACCGTCTCGAGTCTTGTAAGACCCACATCGGGCTCATAGCGCGGCACGCGTGACAAACCGCTGTCCACCACGACGCGCACACCTTCGATGGTGAGCGAGGTTTCGGCGATTGAAGTCGCCAGCACGACCTTCCGGCGCCCGGCGGGCGCCGGCGAAATGGCGCGGTCCTGCTCGCGCGCGTCGAGCGCGCCGTAAAGCGCGACGATATCGATATCGCCTGCGGTCACCCGCTCTCTCAGGAGCATTTCGCAGCGGCGAATCTCGCCAGCACCGGGCAGAAACACCAGGAGCGAACCGGTTTCCGCGCGCAGCGCACGCCCGACGGCGTCTGCGACCTGCCGCTCGATTGGCGTGCGGGGATCACGGCCGAGGTAACGTGTCTCAACCGGGAAGGCGCGGCCTTCACTAACGATCACGGGCGCGTCGCCGAGCAGTGCGCCAACGCGCGCTCCATCGAGCGTCGCCGACATCACGAGCAACCTGAGATCCTGCCGCAGACCCTGTTGTGCATCGCGTGCCAGCGCAAGGCCGAGATCGGCGTCCAATGATCGTTCATGAAACTCATCGAACAAAACAGCGGCGACGTCCTCGAGCGAAGGGTCATCCAGGATCAGACGGGTAAAAATGCCTTCGGTCACGACTTCGATGCGTGTGTGTTTGCTCACTTTCGAATCGAAGCGCACACGCAGGCCTATGGTGGCGCCGACCTGCTCCCCCAACGTCGATGCCATTCGCGCCGCGGCGGCGCGCGCTGCCAGACGGCGTGGTTCAAGGATCAGGATCTTCTTATTTTTTGCCCAGGGCTCGTCGAGCAGGACGAGCGGGACCCGTGTGGTTTTGCCGGCACCTGGTGGTGCCGCCAGCACAGCCACATTGTTGGCGCCGAGCGCCGATGTCAGCCCCGGAAGCGCGTCGTCAATGGGAAGAGAGCTGACGAAGGTCCGCATTCTATCGATGTCATCCCCGCGCGGGCAAAGGCTCCGGCGGATAACCCCGTCATTCAATCTATCGCAAAGTGCGTTTATTTCCGTGGCCGCCCGACGCCTTCGTAAACAAATCCGTGCCGGGCGATGTCCTCAGGCCGATAGACATTGCGCAGGTCCACCAGGACTGGCTGCGCCATAACAGTCTTGAGCCGTTCAAAATCGAGTGCGCGGAATTGCTCCCATTCGGTGACGATCACCAGCACCGATGCGCCGCCGGCGCAAGAATAGGCATCGTTGCAGAATGTGACGTTGCCGATGAGACCTTTGGCTTGCTCCATGCCAACCGGATCATAAACGCGCACCTTGGCCCCCATGTCCTGCAAGGCCGTGATGAGGGGAACCGACGGCGCCTCGCGCATGTCGTCCGTATTCGGCTTGAACGTGAGCCCCAGGACCGCGACGGTTTTGCCGCGCAACTCACCACCAAGCACAGCTGAAACCTTGCGTGCCATTGCGCGCTTGCGCGCATCATTGACTGCGGCCACCGCTTCGACGATACGCAGCGGCACGGCATGGTCCTGCGCGGTCTTGATCAGCGCGACCGTATCCTTCGGAAAGCAGGAACCGCCATAGCCCGGTCCGGCATGCAGGAACTTCGATCCGATGCGATTGTCGAGGCCGATGCCGCGCGCAATCTCCTGCACGTCGGCGCCGACTTTCTCGGCAAGATCTGCAATTTCGTTGATGAAGGTGATCTTGGTCGCGAGGAAGGCATTGGCTGCGTATTTGATCAGTTCGGCAGTACGCCGGTCAGTGAACAGGATTGGCGAGCGATTGAGGTAGAGCGGCCGATACAGCTCGCTCATGCGCTCGCGCGCGCGCGCATCGGTGCTGCCGATCACGATGCGGTCGGGTAGCTTGAAATCGCGGATTGCGGCGCCCTCGCGCAAAAACTCGGGATTCGACACGACAGCGCAGTCGGCGTCGGGGCGTGTCTCTCGGATGATGCGCTCGACTTCGTCGCCGGTGCCAACCGGCACGGTTGACTTAGTGACCACGACGGTAAAGCCGTCGAGCGCCTGTGCGATCTCGCGCGCCGCATCGTATACGAAACTGAGATCGGCGAACCCGTCACCACGGCGCGAGGGCGTGCCAACCGCAATGAATACCGTGTCCGCGGCAGCGACTGCCCCAACGAGCTCAGTCGCGAATCTAAGCCGGCCGGCACGGGTATTGCTGGCGACTATTTCGTTGAGGCCGGGCTCATAAATCGGCATCTCACCGCGTTCGAGCGCAGCGATTTTCGTCTTGTCCTTGTCGACACAGGTCACCTCATGTCCGAAGTCGGCGAAACAGGCGCCGGAAACAAGGCCGACATAGCCGGTGCCGATCATGGCAACGCGCATGGATCATCCGTCATGAAAGTGACAAACCGTTTCCGATCAAACCCGCGCCTGCATAGCAAACGCCATCGGCAGTGGCGAGAGGCGCAGGACAACACTCATTTTCTGTGGCCGTACTTTTTTGGCAGATTGATTAAAGCAGCATCCAGGCCCACATTCGGTGCATGCCAGCCCCTTCCCGATCTAAGTCAAAAGCCCTTACATCCGCCCCTGCCCCCGCGAATGCAACGCGCGCCCTTAAAAAGGGTGACCACGTGTTCCTGGTGGATGGTTCCGGCTACATCTTCCGCGCCTATCACGCGATCCGGTTCGAGCCGCGCACCCCGGACGGTACGCACGTCAATGCCGTCTACGGTTTCTGCGGCATGCTCTGGAAGCTCCTTAATGAGATGAGGCCGGAAGAGCGGCCCACGCATCTTGCGGTCATCTTCGATAAGTCGGAGAGGACCTTCCGCACGGAGATGTACAAGGACTACAAGGCCCATCGTCCGCCTCCTCCCGACGATCTCATTCCGCAGTTTCCACTCATCCGCGATGCGGTGCGGGCCTTCGACATCCCGTGCATCGAGAAAGCCGGCTACGAGGCCGATGACCTGATCGCGACCTATGCACGTATTGCCTGCGAAGCGGGCGCGACGGCTACGATCGTGTCGTCTGACAAGGATCTCATGCAGCTCGTGAACGAATGCGTGGTCATGTACGACACCATGAAGGACGCGCGCATCGGGGTTCCCGAGGTGATCGAGAAATTCGGTGTGCCGCCGGCAAAGGTCATCGAGGTGCAGGCGCTGATCGGCGACTCGACCGACAACGTTCCGGGCGTGCCGGGAATTGGCGTCAAGACCGCAGCGCAATTGATCGGGGAGTATGGTGACCTGGAGACGCTGCTCAAGCGCGCAGGCGAGATCAAACAAGAAAAGCGTCGCCAGGCCCTTGTCGATAACGCCGAGGCTGCGCGCATTTCGAAAAAACTGGTAACGCTCGACGACCAGGTCCCACTTGATGTCACGATCGAAAACCTTGCGGTGTGCGAGCCTGATTACAAGGCTTTGGTCGCCTTCCTGAAGGCGATGGGATTCCGAACAATGACGCAGCGTGTCGCCGAGAAGGCCGGCATCGATGCGAACCAGGTCGGGACGGATAAAGATACTGCGCGCACGACGGCGCCGGATTCTCCCAAGGCATCCTCGGTTCAGGCCGGTCGCACGAGCGGACAAGGGCAGCTGCCGCTCGTCGCGCCGCCTTCGCGCAAAACCGCGTTCGGCCCGAGCCCTGACGCCGTCCGTCTGACGCCCATCTCGTTGTCCGAACGCCGGCTCGAGTCGCTGCGGGCTAGCAAGATCGATCCTGCGAGATATGAAACGATCGGTTCGCCTGACCGCCTTGCCCATTGGATCGCGCGCGCTCAGGACACCGGCGTGCTGGCACTCAAGACTGAAACCGTCAGCCTCGACCCGATGCAGACAGCGTTGTGCGGAATCGCGCTGGCTGTGGCGCCGAACGAGGCGGCCTATCTGCCCCTTGGCCATCGGGAGGCGAGCGAGGGAGAGACTTCGGGGCTGTTCGCCGCAAAACTCTGCACCGGACAAATCGCGGAGCGCGACGCGCTCGCCGCACTCAAACCGATTCTGGAAGACGCCAGCATCGTCAAGGTTGGGCACGATGTGAAACGAGATTGGCTGGTCTTGGCTTGCCGGGGAATCCGCCTCGGGGCGGTGGATGACATCATGCTGATGTCTTACGTGTTGGATGCCGGCAAGACCTCGCACGACATGGAGAGCGTCGCCACGCGCTATCTTGGCCGCAGCCCGTCGCGTTTCAATGATGTGAAGAACAAGGATAGGGCACTGTTCACGCCCGAGGCGACGCCGATCGCGCGGACCGCCAGTTACGCCGCCGAGGACGCGGATGTGACGCTGCGCCTGTGGCAGGCCTTGAAGCCGCGTATGGCCGCGGAGAAAGTGGCCACCGTCTACGAGACGTTGGAACGGCCGATGCCGAGCGTTCTTGCCGCCATGGAAGAGCGCGGTATTTCGGTCGATCCAAGCGTGCTGGCGCAGCTTTCCAACGACTTCGGAAAGAAGCAGGCGTCGCTTGAACAGCAGATCAACAAGATCGCCGGGACACAGGTGAACCCTGGTAGCCCCAAACAATTGGGCGACATCCTTTTCGGCCAAATGGGGTTGCCCGGGGGCACAAAGACCAAAACCGGGCAGTGGTCGACAGGCGCGCGCGCTCTGGAAGAACTGGCTGAGCAGGGGCACAAGCTGCCGCAGGTCATTCTCGACTGGCGGCAGGTATCCAAGCTGCGGTCCACCTATACCGAGGCGCTTCCGGCTTACGTCAATCCGAAGACACACCGCGTGCACACAAGCTACGCGCTCGCGGCCACGTCGACCGGGCGACTTTCGTCGTCTGAGCCGAATTTGCAAAACATTCCGATCCGCACCGAAGACGGCCGCAAAATCCGTCGCGCATTCGTCGCCTCGCCTGGCACCAAACTCGTGTCGGCCGACTATTCGCAGATCGAACTGCGGCTGTTATCGGAAGTGGCAAACGTGCCGACCCTGCGCAAAGCCTTCCAGGACGGAGTGGACATCCACGCAATGACCGCGTCAGAAATGTTCGGCGTGCCCGTCAAAGACATGCCGGCAGAGGTGCGGCGGCGCGCAAAAGCAATTAATTTCGGAATCATCTACGGCATCTCGGCGTTCGGGCTGGCAGCACAGCTCGGTATCGATTCGAAAGAAGCCGGCGCCTACATCAAGAAATATTTCGAGCGGTTCCCGGGCATCCGCGACTATATGGATGAGACACGCGAGTTCTGTCGCGAGCATGGCTATGTGCTCACCTTGTTTGGGCGCAAGTGCCACTACCCCGACATCAAGGCAAGCAATCCATCGATCCGCTCGTTCAATGAGCGCGCGGCGATCAATGCTCGCTTGCAGGGATCGGCCGCCGACATCATCCGCCGCGCCATGATCCGCATTGAGCCCGAGCTACGGAAGGACAAGCTTGGCGCACAGATGCTGTTGCAGGTGCACGACGAACTGATCTTCGAAGTGCCGGTCGACGAGGTCGACCGCACTCTCCCGATCGTCAAAAGCGTGATGCAGAGCGCGCCGGATCCGGCGGTTTCGCTACATGTGCCGCTTCAGGTCGACGCCCGCGCCGCCGAGAACTGGGACGAGGCGCATTGAGCTTCTCTGTTTCTACCGTCGTTTCTTTCGGCGCGCCTTAACCCTGCCTTTGCGGACTGCAGATTTGGACTTTGCTCCCTTTGCGGCCTTCGCCGGCAACACCGCGATCGCTTCGATCTCGAACAGTGCGCCGGGCCGCGCCAGCTGCGAGATCGCCACTGTCGTGCTCGCCGGCGGCGATGTCATGTTGAAATGCTGGTCGCGCACCTCACGAAAAATCGGAATGTGCGACATGTCGACGAGGTAATTGTTGATCTTCACGACGTCCTTGATCGTGGCGCCGGCATCGGCGAGTGCGAGCTTAAGATTATCGATCGCCTTGTTGGCCTGAGAACGGAAATCCTCGCCAACAAGCTTGTTCTCCATATCGAGGCCGAGTTGGCCAGCGATGAAAATCAACCGGTTGGGACCGGTGGCCTCGACCACGTAGCTATAGCCCGGCGGTTTGGCGAGTGTATTTGGATTTGAAAAACGAACATTGGCAGCCATTGAAAACCTCCCTTGGTCGCCGGAAACCGACCAGCGATCTTTTGCTTTCGCCGCAGGGCGATGCTGCCCGACACCTTTTCGGATGACAAGCAGCCACTACGTTCAGAGTCCGGCTCGAAATTTTGTCCCTTTTCTGCCATAACCAATGGCTGCAATCGCGTCCGACCGATTGGTCGGGCAGATTGAGACTAGACCCTTCCAACCGACGGACCGAATGATGCGAAAGACAGTGTTGGCCCTTGCGGTGTGCGTTTCCTTTGCGCTCCTGAGTGGACAGACATTTGCCGAGACCTGCCGCACGTCTGGCAGTTACGAACGCTGGCTTGACGACTTCAAGAAGGACGCCGCCGCCCAAGGTATTTCACCGCGTGTTATCGCCGCAGCAACGCCGAGCATGACATTCGACCAGGCGATCATCCGCCGCGATCACGGTCAGGCGGTGTTCAACCAGACTTTCTTACAGTTCTCCGACCGCATGGTTGGCGGTGGCCGAATTCCAAGCGGGCTCGCCAAGATCAAGCAGCACGCTGCGCTGTTCGCTCGCGTTGAGCAGAAATATGGCGTGCCCGCTCAGGTGCTGACCGCTTTCTGGGGATTGGAAAGCGACTTCGGTGCCAATTTTGGCAAATACAATATCCTGAGTGCGCTCGCGACACTCGCCTATGATTGCCGACGGCCTGACTTCTTCCGTCAACAACTGCTGGACTCTCTGCGCATCATCGAGCGAGGCGATCAGCGTGTCGAGGACATGATCGGTGACTGGGCGGGCGAGTTCGGCGGCATGCAATTCACCGCCACCGACTACCTCAAAAATGCAGTCGACTTCGATGGCGACGGTCGCCGCGACCTGATCCGCAGCATCCCTGACACAATTGCATCAGCCGCCAACTTTCTGGTGAGTCTCGGCTGGCAGCGGGGCCAACCATGGTTGGAGGAAGTCCGGGTGCCCGCGAACCTTCCCTGGCAGGAGTCCGATCTTAGTATTCAGCACCCGCGGTCAAAGTGGGTCGCATGGGGAGTAAGAGGCACAAATGGTCCACTGACCTCGGACGAACTACCCGCCTCGTTGATTTTGCCGATGGGCCGCCTCGGGCCGGCGTTCCTCGCCTACCCGAACTTCAAGGCCTTCCTCGGCTGGAATTCGGCGATTGTCTATTCGACGACCGTCGCTTATTTCGCCACCCGCCTTGCAGGCGCACCAACCGTCGACCATGCGGGCGCTGTGAATGTCGTGCCGCTCTCGACACAGCAGGTCATGGAGTTGCAGCGCCTGCTTGCCAAGCAAGGCTATGAGGGCGTCGGCGAAATCGACGGGAAGATCGGCACCGGCACCCGCGCTGCAACGAAGAAGGCGCAATTGAAGTTGGGTCTGCCGCCGGACTCCTATCCGACCGCGGAATTGATCGAGCGACTGCGCGCTGCGAACACCAGCGGCGCGAGCCGGTAGTTCCCGCAATAGAGCATTTTGCGGCAGCGCAATGCGCGGGCCGAAGATGACGGGATGTTCATCTTCGATCAAATCCATAAGATTTACCGCCGGGTTAATGAACCTCCACTCGTTTAATCCGTTAACGGACGGAACCGAGTTCCGGGCCGGTGGAGGATTTAATCATGACCAAGAAAAACAGAATCCTGGTGCTGACAGTGGCACTGGGTCTAGCGATACCAATAAGCGCAGTTGCACAACAGCCGCCGCATCACGGCGGCGGCGGCAGGCCCGCGCCGGCAGCTCGCCCCGCGCCCGCAGCGCGCCCCGCACCCGCACCCGTAGCGCGGCCCGCGGCACCGCACGTGTCGGCACCTCGAATGGCCGCGCCACAACCTCGGATGGCGGCCCCGCGCGCGGCACCCGCGCCGCGTATGGCATCACCGCACGTGGCGCCGCATATGGCATCACCACGCGTAGCGCCGCGGATGGCGGCTCCGCACAACGTACCTTCCGCACGCGTTGCCGGCCCGCGTTCCACTCCGCAAAGGATGGCCGCACCGCGCCATCAATCGCCGGGCGTGGCCAATCGCGCGGCTGCGCAACAACAGGTCCGTCAGCAGCGTGCCTTGCGGCAACAGGCCCAGCCCGCGGCCCAAGCACGTACCAATGCACAGGCGCAATCGCAGGCTCGCGCGAACACGCGCCAACAGTTGCGTGCCGAGCGTAATCTTCGTCGAACTGAAGATCGTGAATTGCGTCGCCTGCCGGCGTCACAGCGTGCTCAGCGCCGTGAGGAAATTCAAAATGCACGGCAGCAGCGTGCCCTCACCCGGCAGCAGCAGCTTGTCCAACCCAATGCCTCGCAGCCCAACGCCCAGGCGTCACGCGCAAACAGGCGTAACGGAACTGCACGACTGACGCCGGACGCTGCACGGCAAGGCCGTTTCGCGTCGCGTTTTGCGCAGCAAGCCGACGGCGTGACCACGCGCAATCGTTTCTGGAATGCGGCCGCGAATAACGCCTGGCGACACGGGCAGCGCGCACGTTTCGTCCCCTGGTTCGGTCCAGTATTCTGGCCCTACGCCTATTCCGACATTTTTGACTACACCTTCTGGCCGTATGGCTACGACGACGGCTATTGGGCTTATGCCTACGACGATTTCTTCGATGGAATTTTCTGGGGCGAGGCCGGTCCACCCGCGGACTACGCATACGCGGCCCCAGAGTCAGTCGGACGCTCGTCGTCCGCATCGCGCCCGAGCTATGCCAGCGTGCAAGCGCTGTGCGCGCAGCCAGGCAGCGGAATTACCGCCTGGCCCTTTGCCGATATCGAACGCAAAGTCGGCTTGAGCGCAGATCAGAAGCAATTGCTCGACGACGTGCGCCGGGCAAGCCAAGAGGCGGCCGCCGAGTTCAAGGCGACTTGTCCGCAGGAAAATGCTTTCCCGCTGACACCTCCCGGACGGCTGGCCGCGATGACGGCACGACTCGATGCCACCTTGCAGACGGTGCAAACCGTCCGGCCAGCTCTCGAGAAATTCTACGATTCACTCAGCGATGAACAGAAGGAGCGTTTCAACGAGATCGGACCGAAGAACACGGCGGCCAACGCCCAAGCGAGCGTGGCATCGCAATCTGCCGATACGTGCAAGCAGCCGAAACAGGGCCTTTCCAACCTTCCGATCGAGAAGATTGAGGATGCGCTCAACCCGACCGACGCACAGGAAGCGCAGCTGAATAAGCTCCAGGACGCAACCAACCAGGCAGTCTCGATCCTGCAGAGCGCCTGCCCCGACGAAACGCCGATCACACCGCCCGGCCGTCTCGCGGCGATGGAGAAGCGATTGCAGGCAATGATCGATGCAGCCAACACCGTGAAGCCGGCGCTCGATAACTTCTACGCGTCGCTGACGGGCGAGCAAAAAGCGCGATTCAACCGGATCGGACAGCAACTCTCGCAAAACAACGGCTAACACTGAGCGACGAAGCGACAGGAAAGGGCGGCCGCAACGGCCGCCCTTTTTTTCTGTGCGCACCGGTCTGCGCTTCGCGCGACGCAAATACGGCTTGCCGTATATCTTTCGTCGCGCAACTATGCGCGAAATTGAAAACGCTGGCCTCGAATGCATCGAGGACCATGGGAGGGCAGATGACGAAAACGACCCGATCGGTAGTCTTTGCTATTGCCGCGATTGCAATTTGCTTTGCCGCAGCGACCGCTGAGGCCAAGGACAAAGTCAAAGTCGGATTTATTGGTCCGCTAACAGGCGGCGTTTCGGTGAACGGCCTCGGTGGCCGTAACTCGGCCGACCTTGCCGTTCGACTACGCAACGCTGATCCCAAAGCGAAATACGAATACGAGATGGTTGTGCTCGACGATGAGTGCAAACCGAACGTTGCCGTGCAAGTCGCGACCAAGATGGCCGCCGACAAAGACATCATCGCGGGGGCAACGCATTATTGCTCGGCGACGGCGATCGCCACGGTCGACACGTATCACAAGTTCGGCTTCCCGGTGATCGTCTGGGGCGCGGTGCTGCCCGATATCACCTACCGCAACAAGTATGACGAGGTGCACCGTGTTAACGGCACCATGATCAACCAGAACGACGCCAACGCCGAGCTGATATCAAACCTTGGATACAAGACGGTCGCCGTCATTCACGACACCACCGACTACGGCAAAGGCCACAACGAATATTTCAGCAAATCGCTGGCTAAGATCGGCAAGACAAATATCGTAGGCACCTTCGGCGTGACAGCCGATCAGCAGGACTTCACCGCAGAACTCACCAAAATCAAGGCGCTCAACCCCGACGTCATCTATTTCGGAGGATTGACACCGATCGGCGTGCGCATCCGCTCGCAAATGGACAAGCTCGGCATCAAGGCGGTGTTCGACGGAACATCCGGCATCGTGTCGGACGCCTACATCCAGGGTCTCGGCCCGCTGGCTGAAGGCACCCTTGCTTTCCGCGAAGGCGCGCCGACTGAGAAGCTCCCGGGCGGCAAGTTCTTCATGGATAAATACAATGCCCAGAAGTACGACAACCCACCTGAAGCCTACGGCGCCTTCGCCTATGCCGCGATGGACATGATCCTCGACGCGATTGAAAAAGTTGGTCCCGACCGCAAGAAGGTGATCGCCGAGCTCGCCAACGTAAAGGATCGCGACTCGATTGTGGGCAAGATCACCTTCGACGACCACGGCCAGAACACTGTTCCAGTCATCACGAAGTATGTGATCCAGGACGGTAAATTCGTGGAATGGGATGATAGCGAGTACGCCAGCGGCAAGCGCAAATTGCCGGGTCAAAAATAGTTTCGGCACGGTGCATGCCGCTACTCATAGGCGCCTCCGGCGATCAAGGAAGACCGGGTGGCGGGGACATAGGTGAGCAAAGCGACGCCATTCTTCGAATGGCTGTGCCCGGCCATGACAGTGGAGAGTCATGAATATGGACGCAGGCCTGTTCGCCCAATACGTCATGAACGGGCTGATGCTCGGCATGATGTATGCGTTGGTGGCGGTCGGCTTCACGTTGTTCTTCGGGGTACTTGACGTCATCAAATTCTCGCATGGTGACGTGCTGACAGTCGGTGCCTTCACCGCGCTGGCTGCCTATGCCGGACTGCGCGCGCTAGAGATCCGTTCCGACTGGGTCGACCTTGTCGTCATGCTCGTATTGGCGACGCTTGCGATGGCGTTTTTGGGCATGGCAATCGCTCGTTACCTCGTGATGCCTTTGCGCGGGGCCCCGGCGCTCAACACGCTGCTTATTACGTTGATGCTCGGTACCGTGCTGCGTGAAAGCGTACGGCTGTTTTATCCGCAGGGCGCCAACCCCAAGCCGTTTCCTGCACTGCTG
>Ga0126371_10002259_pt1 | contig 16552 bp, 13 predicted proteins | sample PanSoiMetaPlot_4_FD_110145 | JGI IMG/M metagenome (GOLD analysis project Ga0126371, IMG submission 110145) | Tropical forest soil microbial communities from Panama - MetaG Plot_4 | ecosystem: Environmental > Terrestrial > Soil > Tropical forest > Bulk soil | place: Panama | collected 2016-02-17 | reverse complement strand
CTTGCCCGGCTTGTAGGACGACGACGCGGTCTGGCCTTTCACCACCGGCTCGGCCTCGACCACCTCGAGAACCACGGTCTGCGGCAAGGCGACGGCGAGCGCCACGCCTTCATGCAGTTGGATGGTGCAGATCATGCCTTCCTGCAGGAAGTCGCCGGGTTCGCCGATTAGCTCCTTGTTGACGGTCGTCTGCTCGAAGTTCTCGTTGTCCATGAAGGTCGCCATGTCGCCGTCGAAATAAAGGAACTGCATATCCTTCTCATCGAGGCGCGCACGCTCGACCGTTTCTTGCGTACGGTAGCGCGCATTGGTCTTGGTGCCGGTCTTCAGATCGCGCATCTCAACCTGGGCGAAGGCGCCGCCTTTGCCGGGCTGGATGAGATCGCGTTTCAGGACAAGCCAGAGCTTGCCGTCCTGCTCCAGGACGTTGCCCGGTTTGATATCGATGGCATTGATCTTCATGGCGCCAATCCTCGCGCGAAAAGCCGGTCTCGTTGTGGGTTTGCGGGCTGCTTCGTACCAGCTTGTCCCCTGCGCCCACAAGCGAAATACGGCGCTTGGCGCGCTCGCGGCGGCCGCCTAGCTTGCCCAGCCGAAGGAGAACTGTACATGGCCGAAACGCCCTGGTGGCGCCGCGACCGCTTTGCCGCGCGGACGCGTTATCTTGCGGCGCGCGGCACCGCCTTGCGCGCGGTCCGGCGCTATTTCGAGGCCGAAGGCTTTGCCGAGGTCGACACGCCGGCGTTGCAGATCAGCCCCGGCCTCGAGCCGCATTTGCGCGCTTTCGCGACCATGCTCGACGAGCCCGGCGCCGGTCCGCGTCCATTCTTTCTGCACACTTCACCCGAATTCGCGATGAAAAAGCTGCTGGCGGCTGGCGTACCCAAGCTGTTCCAGTTGGCACATGCGTTCCGTAACGGCGAGCGCGGCGCCACGCATCATCCCGAATTCGCGCTTCTCGAATGGTACCGTGCTGGCGCGACCTATGAGGCGTTGATGACCGATTGCGAGCGGCTTCTAGCCGCCGTCCTCGAGGCCGTCGGCAAGCCCCATTATGCGTGGCAAGGACAAACGGCCGATCCATGCCGGCCCTGGCGCCGGGAAACCGTAGCCGATGTTTTTGCCGATCGCTGCGGCATCGACATTCTTGCCACCGCGCCCGATCCGGAGCAGCCGAGGTTGGATCTGCTGGCGGCGGCGGCACGGCCGCTCGGTATCGCACCGCATCCGGGCGACGACTGGGACGATCTCTTCTTCCGCATCTTCCTCGAACGGATCGAGCCGACGCTCGGCATCGGTGCGCCGACCATCCTGGCCGATTATCCGATCGCCATGGCGGCGCTCGCCCGGGCCAAGCCCGACGATCCGCGCGTGGCCGAACGCTTCGAGGTCTATGTCGGCGGCCTCGAACTGGCCAACGGCTTCTCGGAGCTCACCGATCCAGTCGAGCAGCGGCGGCGTTTCGAGCGTGACCGTACGCATAAACGAGCGCGCTACGGCGAAGCCTATCCGATCGACGACGATTTCCTTGCCGCGCTCGCCGCAATGCCACCGAGCGCCGGCATCGCTCTGGGATTCGATCGCTTGGTCATGCTCGCGACCGGTGCCGCGCGCATTGATGACGTGCTGTGGGTGCCGGTCGCCTGACGATGCCGCCGAGGTCGGGTCCGTTAGCCTGGTGGATAGACTGGAATATAGATGACGATGGACGTGCGGACCTGCGGCAGCTCGGCCGGCAAGTGGGGGAACGGTTCGCTGGCAGCAATCATCTGGCGCGCAGCTTCATCGATCAGACTCTGGCCGGACGACGCCAGCAATGTGATAGTGCTCACCGTGCCGCCGGGATTGACGCCGACGCTGTAAACGACAGTACGCTCCGGCACGCCGTAGAAGGCCGACGCCGGCGGATAGACCCGATTGCTTTCGATCCGCTGCATGATCGCGTTGAGGTAGGGATCGCCCGCCCGGTTGAGGTCGGCATCGCCGCGCGTCGGCAGGTGAAGCTCGAGCACACGCAGGCCTTCCGTCGCCGGCTTGGGAGTTGCGACAGCGGCATGCGCCGAATTGGGCGCCGGTGCAGTACGCGCGCGCGGCGGCGGTGCCGGCTCTGGCTTGGCTGCCTTCTTCACTTCGGTGGTCTGGTCGGGACCGGATTCTCGCGGTTTGGGCGTCGCGGCGGGCGGCGGCGGCACAGGTGCAGGCTTGGGCGGCGCCCGCACCAGCGTGACCTTGTACGCCCGCGGCGGTGCGACCGATGCCATCGGCCAGTGCCACAACCAGATCAGCACCGGCAATATGTGCAACAGCGCGGCGGCGATCAGCGCCCACGGCGGCAGCCAGCCGCGGCGCTCGCGCGCAACCGGCAACACCGCTTCGCCTGAGGACGCCACCATGAAAGAAATCCGCGCTCGGTCAGCGCGCGGCGGCAATCGCCTCGATGAAAGCCTTGATCGCCGCGCCCGGCCCTTGCGGATGATCCCACACGGCGGCAATGACGGCGAGGAAATCGGCGTCGGCCTTAACCAAGGGGCCGCAATTCGCCGGCGTAATGCCGCCGATGGCGACGCACGGCACGGTCGTGGCCGTGCTCCACCAGCGCAGCAATTCGGGATCGGCGTGCCCTTTGGCAGTCTTGGTCTGGGTCGGAAAGAACGCACCAAAGGCGACGTAATCGGCGCCTTTTTCCGCCGCCACGAGTGCCAAATCGCGGCTCGCATGACAGGTCACGCCGACGATCCGGTCCGGCCCCAGCAGGCGCCGCGCCTCGTCGTACGGCGTGTCCTCCTGGCCGACGTGAACGCCATCGCAACCGCAGGCGAGCGCCAGGTCGGCACGGTCGTTCATCAGGAACGCGACGCCGCGGTCCTGGGCGATCGGCCGCAGCACATCCGCCGCGCGACGGATGGCGTTGCCGTCCGCCGGCTTGAGGCGCAATTGGACGCAGGCGACGTCGCCGCCATCGAGCGCCTCGGCCAGCGAGCGCGCGAAAACGGGCGGATCGAACGCCGGCGGTGTGATGAGGTAGAGGCGGGTCACGCCTCGCCGCGATAAATCCGAATAAGCTGACCGAGCATTTTCAGCGCCTCGTCACGCGGCCGCTGGAAGGTGTTGCGGCCGATGATCGAGCCGTTGCCGCCGCCGTCGCGGATAGCGCGGGCTTCGGCGTAAAGGCCGTCGGTGTCCTTGGCTTCGCCGCCGGAGAAGACGACGATCCGCTTGCCATTGAAGCAGCACTGAACGACGTGACGGTAGCGCGCGGTTGGCGTCGAGATGTCGATCTTCTGCGCCTCGTAGACTTTCTTCGCCGCCTCGAGTTCGAGATGCGCGGTCGGCGGCTTGACCTTGATGATGTGCGCGCCGAGCAGCGCCGCCATGTGCGCGGCATAGGCACAGATGTCGATCGCGGTCTCACCTTCCTTCGACAGATTGCCGCCACGCGGATAGGACCAGATGACGACGGCGAGACCGGCGGCCTTGGCCTCGCGGCCGAGTTCGGCGATCTCCTCCATCTGGTCGTAAGCCTTGTCTGATCCCGGATAGATGGTGAAGCCGATCGCCGCGCACTTGAGGCGGATTGCGTCCTGCACGGAAGCCGTTACCGCCTGGTCGGCGTTCTCCTTGAAGCGCGACAGGCTGTTGGCAGAATTGCATTTGAGGATGGTCGGGATCTTGCCGGCGAAGGTGCGCGCGCCGGCCTCGAGCATGCCGAGCGGCGCGGCATAGGCCGACAAGCCGGCATCGATCGCCAAGCGGAAATGATAGTGCGGATCATAGGCCGGCGGATTGGGCGCAAAGCTGCGCGCCGGACCATGTTCGAAGCCCTGGTCCACCGGCAGGATCACTAGCTTGCCGGTGCCGCCGAGCTTTCCTTGCATCAGGATGCGCGCGAGATTCGCTTTGGTTTTCGGCGAATCGCTTTCGTAGGCGTCGAGGATTTTCTGAACGGTCTTGGTAACTGTCGCCATATCGCCTTCCCTTATGCGCCGGATATAGCAGAGGGCCTAAGCCCGCGTCACCGTCTCGCCGGCGAGCCACGCACGGCAACGGGCCTCGGGCTGACGGATACCGCGCAGATCGAGCGCCGGCATCGGTTCAGTCTCGATCGCAGCTCCGCGCTGTGCGGCAATCACTTGCAGACGAAGATGGGCCTCTTCGCCGCCAGTGAACCGCACCCGTTTCAGCCCGAACTGTAATGCCGCGAGCGCAAGGCCCGGCGCCGCGCCGCAGTCGAGCACGGTATCGCATTGTGCCGTCGGCACGGCGCGCATAGCTTCGTCAGTCACCGCTTTGAACCAGCCCGGACCAGCATAGGCGCCAGCACCGGCGGCGCTCGCCAAAGTCACCTGGCGTCCAAGTGCGGCAGCGGCCGCGAGTGCGGCGCACGCATCGGCGAACGAATGAACGACGATCCGCGCCGCCATGCACTCAGCCCAAGTCGCCAACTAATGCCGCCATCTCGACCATGCGGTTCGAGAAGCCCCATTCATTGTCGTACCACGCCAGCACGCGGCAAAGCCGCTTGCCCATGACGGCTGTTTGCGTCAGGTCGAAAGTCGCGCTGTGGGCGTCGTGGTTGAAATCGCTCGATACCGTCTCTTCATTGTTGACGGCGAGGATGCCCTTGAAGCGGTTTGAATTCGCCGCCTTGATCATCAGCTCGTTGATCTCGTCCTTCGTCGTGACGCGCGCCGCCGAGAACTTGAAATCGATCAACGACACGTTCGGCGTCGGCACGCGGATAGACGTGCCGTCGAGTTTGCCCTGTAAGGCCGGAATCACGAGGCCGAGCGCCCTGGCGGCGCCGGTCGAGGTCGGGATCAGGTTGAGCCCAGCGGCGCGGGCACGGCGCATGTCCTTGTGCAGCGTGTCGACGGTGTTCTGATCGCCGGTATAGGAGTGCACCGTCGTCATGTACCCCTGCTCGATACCGAGCGCCTCGTTGAGAACATAAGCGACAGGCGCGAGGCAGTTGGTCGTGCACGAGCCGTTCGACAGCACCTTGTGCTCGGGCTTGAGCTTGTCGCTGTTGACGCCGAGCACGACGGTGATGTCGGCGCCATCGGCCGGCGCCGAGACGATGACGCGTTTGGCCCCCGCTTCAAGATGCTTGGCGGCAGCGTCGCGTTTAGTGAACAGGCCGGTGCACTCGAGTACGACGTCGACGTTCAACTCCTTCCACGGCAGCTTCGCCGGATCGCGTTCAGCCAGCACGCGGATCGGCCCCTTGCCGATGTCCATCCAATCGTTGCCGGTCTTGATCTCGCCGTCGAAGCGGCCGTGCACGCTGTCGTACTTCAACAGATGGGTGTTGGCCCGGACCGAGCCCAGATCGTTGATGGCGACACATTGCACGTCGTTGCGATCCTGCTCGTGCAGGGCGCGCAAGGTCAGGCGGCCGATGCGGCCGAACCCATTGATGGCAACGCGTGTGGCCATGCAACTCTCCTAAAGCAACGCTTTTGCGGCGGTGACGACCGCCTCGGGTGTGATGTTGAAATGCTTATATAGGGCTTCGGCTGGCGCCGAGGCGCCGAATCCTTCCATGCCAACGAAGGCGCCTTTAGGACCCAGATAGCGGTCCCAGCCCTCGCGAATGGCGGCCTCGACCGCGACGCGCGGCGCCGTACCGAGGACACCGCGTCGATAGGCCGCATCCTGCTGTTCGAACATTTCCCAGCACGGCATCGAGACCACTGCGGCGGCGATGTTGGCAGCCGCCAACTGTTCGCGCGCTGCCATGGCGATGCTCACCTCCGAACCGGTCGCGAGCAGGGTCACCGCGCGCGGACCGTCGGCCTCGGCCAGCACATAGGCGCCGCGCGCCGATTTATTGTCGGCTGGAGACGCGTCGGCGCGCAACGCCGGCAGGCCTTGGCGCGACAACGCCAGGACTGACGGCGTGGTGAAATTCGCCAACGCGAGCGCCCAGCATTCGGCCGTCTCGACCGCGTCGGCCGGACGGAAAAGGTTGAGATTCGGAATCGCGCGCAGTGCCGCCAGATGCTCGACTGGCTGGTGCGTCGGTCCGTCTTCGCCGAGGCCGATGGAATCGTGCGTCATGACGAAAATCACGCGCAAGCGCATGAGCGCCGCAAGGCGGATCGATGGCCGGCAATAATCGGTGAACACCAGGAAGGTGCCGCCATAGGGCACGACGCCGCCGTGCGCCGCCATGCCGTTCATCGCCGCGGCCATGCCGTGCTCGCGGATGCCGTAATGGAGGTAACGGCCGTCATAGGCGGAAGCGGTCAGGACCTTCTGCCCCTTGATCATGGTGTTGTTGGACGGCGTCAAATCGGCCGAACCGCCAATCAGCTCGGGAATCGCCGGGACCAAGACCTCGAGACAGCACCCGGACGATTGCCGCGTTGCCTCCTTCTTCCGTTCGGTGACGAAGTCCTTGGCGGCGTTCGCCAGCGCATCGCGCCAGCCCGCCGGCAAATCGCCTTTCATGCGCCGCGTCAGCTCGTCACGCGCTTGCGGTTCGGCGGACGCCAGACGTTTGCGCCAGGCCGCATGCGGCGCGGCACCGCGCGTGCCGGCCGCGCGCCAGACTTTCATCAGATCGTCGGGGATCACGAACGGCGGCGAATCCCAACCGAGCCGTTTGCGCGCGCCGGCAATCTCTTCGGCGCCGAGCGGCGAACCATGCGCCGCGGCCGTGCCGGCCTTGGTCGGCGCGCCGAAGGCGATGATGGTGCGGCAAGCGATGAGCGTCGGCCGATCGCTTTTCTGCGCTTGGGTGATGGCGGCGGCGATCTGGTCCGTGTCGTGGCCGTCGATCGCGATCGCGTTCCAGCCGTGCGCCTTGAAGCGCGCGATCTGATCGTCGTCGGTCGCAAGCGAGGTTGCGCCGTCGATCGAGATCGAATTGTTGTCCCAGAAGAGGATGAGCTTGCGTAGACGGAGATGCCCGGCGAGCCCGAGCGATTCATGGCTCAAGCCTTCCATCAGGCAGCCGTCGCCGGCGAAGACGTAGGTGTGGTGATCGACCAGATCGTCGCCGAAGCGCGCGTTGAGGATGCGCTCGGCAAGCGCCATGCCGACCGAATTGGCGATGCCCTGGCTCAACGGTCCGGTCGTGACTTCGATGCCGGGCGCGTGGCCGCGCTCGGGATGGCCAGCAGTCCGGCTACCGAGCTGACGGAAATTCTCGATCTCGGTGATCGTCATCTGCGGATAGCCGAGCAGATAGAGCAGCCCATAGAGCAGCATCGAGCCGTGGCCCGCGGACAAAATGAACCGATCGCGGTCCGGCCAATCAGGATCGGCCGGATCGAACTTGAGAAACTTGGTGAAGAGGACGGTGGCGACGTCGGCCATGCCCATCGGCATGCCGGGGTGTCCGCTCCTGGCCTTTTCCACCGCGTCCATCGCCAGCGCACGCAGGCAATTCGCCATACGAAATAACTGCGGATCGCGCGGTGTCGGCAGCGGCGGCGCGGTGGTCTTGACGTCGGTGGTGGCGCTCATGGAAGCGAACGATTCGCGGCTCGAAATTCGATGGAACGCGCGGCACCTTCGCCTGCCGCGACGGCCTGCGTCAACCGGGATATCCGACGACAAAACCGGACTCGGCCCACTTTGGTTGCGGCACTCGGCGGCAGCGGCTAAGGTCGCCCCGACACGCGACTTGGCCGCGTCATGCAGCCGGATTGGGGCGTCGCCAAGTGGTAAGGCAGCGGATTTTGATTCCGCCATACGGAGGTTCGAATCCTCCCGCCCCAGCCAAATCTCAGATCCACTTTCGCCAGGGCCCTTCATGCCGCCGCGCGTTTCGCGGAAACGGCAATGCAGCATTGCCGTTTCCGCACCGCTCCGCCTCCCCATAAAGTGGCCCGGTAAACCTAAAGGAGGCCATCATGCCACTGACACGGCATCGATCTGCGGCGGGGCAAGAGCGCCGAATATCGGCGTGCGATCATGGATCAGGTTTACGCGGCGATGCGCGAGACCTTCGACGTGCCGGACGAGGACCGGTTCATGATCGTGACCGAGCATGATGCCGACGCCATCAGCTACAGTCGCCGCTATCTGGGGATCGAACGATCGGACGATCTGGTCGTCATCCAGATCACTGCCAATAACACGCGAACCATCGAGCATAAGAAGGCACTTTACCGGAGCATCGCCCGGCGCTTGGCGGCTGCGCCCGGAATCCGGCCCGCGGATGTTTTGATCAGTTTGGTCGAAGTGGCGAGAGAGAACTGGTCCTTCGGCAACGGCGAAGCGCAATACGCCGCGGCCGCCACCGACTAGAAGCTGCCTTAAAAAGATCACCATCGCCCGCTTCACTCGCTGCCTAAGGCGACCGGCGGAGATGCGATGGCGCGGCAAGGTGGTACGGCCGATCCATCTTTCGAGACCGATATTCCCGCCCGGCTCGACCGGCTGCCGTGGCGCCGCTTCCATTGGTTGGTGATCACTGCGCTCGGCGTGACCTGGGTCCTCGACGGGCTCGAGGTCACACTGGTCGGCTCGCTCTCGGGCGCCTTCGTCGGCAACGGCGGACTGTCGATGAGCGAGAGCCAGGTCGGATTAGCCGCCAGCGCCTACCTTGCGGGTGCAATCGTCGGCGCGTTGGGTTTCGGCCAACTTACCGATCTCTACGGCCGCAAGCGGTTGTTCAGCATCACCGTGCTGGTCTATGCGGTCGCGACCGTCGCCACTGGTTTTGCGTGGAATTTCCTTTCGTTCGCGCTGTTCCGCTTTTGCACCGGCGCCGGCATCGGCGGCGAATACGCCGCGATCAACTCGGCGATCGACGAACTGATCCCCGCCCGCGCCCGCGGTTGGACCGACTTGGCGATCAACGGCACGTTCTGGATCGGCGCGGCGCTCGGCGCCGGCGCGTCGCTGATCGTGCTCGATCCCCGACTGCTGCCGCCGTGGCTCGGCTGGCGCCTCGCGTTCGGCATCGGTGGTGCGCTCAGTTTCGGTGTCGTCGTGCTGCGACGCTACGTTCCCGAAAGCCCGCGCTGGTTGATGACGCACGGACGGATCGCCGAAGCGGAACGGGTCGTGCACGGAATCGAAAGCCGCGTCGGCAAGGACACACGTCACGCGCTGCCGCCAGCGGGCAAGCCGATCCGGCTGAAACCGCGGGGACCGGTGCGGCTCGTCGAGCTCGGCATCGTGTTGCTGCGCCGCTACCCGCGACGCACTGTGCTTGGCTTGCTGCTGATGGCGGCACAGGCATTTTGCTACAATGCGGTCTTCTTCACCTATGCGCTGGTGCTTCACCGTTTCTATGCGGTGCCGTCGGATCGCGTCGGCGAATACATCCTGGCGTTCGCGGCCGGTAATTTTCTCGGTCCGCTGCTGCTGGGCCGCCTGTTCGACACCATCGGTCGGCGCATCATGATCACGCTCACCTATGGCGTTGCCGGCGGTCTGATGGCCGTTACGGCGTTGCTGTTCGCCTTTGGCGGGCTCGACGCGGCCGGCCAGACCGCGCTATGGACGTTGATCTTCTTCGTCGCCTCGGCAGCGGCGAGTGCGGCTTATCTCACGGCCGGCGAGATCTTTCCGCTCGAGCTGCGTGCGCTGATCATCGCGTTGTTTTACGGCTTCGGCACCGCCATCGGCGGCATCGCCGGTCCGGCGCTGTTCGGCGTCCTGATCGAAAGCGGTTCACGGTCGGCGTTGATGTGGGGCTATCTGCTGGCCGCAACGCTGATGATCGCTGCGGCAGTGGTCGAGGCCATGATCGGCGTCGACGCCGAGCGCCAGTCGCTCGAAGACGTGGCCGCGCCGCTCTCTACCAGTACCTGATCGCCTGCGCCGCTGCGCCGCGCATGACTCCCTGTACAATATCTCATTGAACGCCCGGCACCGAACCGCGCTAGCTTGCCGCGAGAATTCCGGAGCCCTGAATGTCGGTTGAGATCGAAGCGCGCGCCGTGCCAAGCCTGCGTCCGCGGCACGCGGCGATCGCCGGCCTGTCGGCATTGCTGCTCGGTATCGGCTTGTCGCGATTCGCGTTCACGCCTCTGATTCCGGCGCTGGTGCAGGCCGGATGGTTCACCGCCGCGCAGGCCGGCTATCTCAGTGCGACCAATCTTGCCGGTTATGTCATCGGTGCGGCGATCGCCCGGCGTGCCGCGCGACACGTTCCTGCCATGGCGCTGGTGAAGGCGGCAATGATCCTCGCCGCGGCGAGTTTTGCGGGCTGTGCCGCGCCGCTGGGCTTCGCGTGCTATTTCCGCTGGCGCCTGCTCCCCGGAATTGTCGGCGGCGTGCTGATGGTGCTGGCGCCGACCGCCGTGCTCGCGGCAACGCCGGTGGACCGCCGCGGTCGCGTCGCCGGCATCGTGTTCACCGGTGTCGGCGCCGGCATCGCCTTGTCGGGCACCGCGATCCCGTGGCTGGTGCGCGCTGGGCTGCCGACTGCGTGGATGACATTGGCCGTCATTGGTGTTGCATTGACCGTCGTGGCATGGAACGGCTGGCCGCACCACGCGCACATTCTGGACGCGCGCAGACCTGCAGCGCGACCGCCGCTGTCGCCGATGGTCGTGCGGCTGGTGATTTCATACGGCGTCATCGGCCTCGCCTTCGCGCCCCACACCGTTTATTGGACCGACTTCATCACCCGTGGCCTCGGCCTGGGCTTGGGCATCGGCGGATTCTGCTGGCTGGTGCTCGGCCTTGGCGCGGCTTGCGGCCCGATGCTGACCGGCTTCGTCGCCGAGCGGCTGGGCTTCGCGCGCACCTACACGCTGATCCTCGTCGCGCTCGCCGTTTGCATCGGTGCGCCAGTGCTCTGGCCGAGCATGCCGGTGCTGCTGCTGTCCTCATTCGGCACGGGTGCGTGCGGCCTCGCGACGACATCGCTGGGATCTGGCCGCGCGGCCGAATTGGTGCCGATCGAGCAGCATCGACAGCTTTGGGGCTGGATGACCATCGCCTACGCGATCGTGTACGCCGCTGGCGGTTACATCAGCGCCTTCCTCTTCGCGCGTACCGGCTCGTATCCGCTGCTGTTCGCGTTCGGCGCGGCGATGGCCTTGGTAGCAGCACTGCTCGCCTGGCGGTCGGCGCGGAGCAAACACTTCAGTTTCTCGACGTAAGGCACGGCGCAGCGCACGCAGCGCGGCGAAAACACGGCGAAGCCGTGGCGGTTTAATGGCGTGCCGAAACAATGGCGTGTCAGCCGTTTCTTCACGCGACCGACCCGGCAGGCGGTCGTTAAAACGCCCGATTTGTATTCTCTCGTACGCGCTGAACCAGCCAGGAGCGCATCATGCTCAGCGAGAGCATCGGACGCCGCGTCACTGGAGGCGCCGGCAAAATCGGCCTGATTTTGTGCGGCTTCGGAATCACGACCGTGCTCGTTTTCTCGATCGATGTCGGCGCGCTGTGGCGCGACCTGATGACAGTCGGATTCGGCCTGACGATCATCCTCGCGCTGCACGTCGTCGTGATGGCGATCGACGGAATGAGCTGGCGGACATTGTTGCCAAAACGCGACGCCGGGACATTCGCCTTGCTGTTGTGGGCGCGCTGGGTGCGCGAATCTACCAACCTACTGTTGCCGGTGGCGCAGATCGGCGGAGAAGTCGCCGGTGTCCGTCTCCTGACATTGAACGGCGTGAGCCTGCACAGCGCCAGCGCCAGCGTCATCCTCGACAAGCTCGCCGAGGGCATGAGCCAGCTGATATTTGCGCTGGTGGGGCTCGGCATCTTGATCGTGGTGCGCGGCATCAGCGACCTGGCGCTCGCCATCGCCACGGCACTCGCAATCGTCAGCCTCGCCGCCATCGGCATCGGCATCGTTCAGCGCACCGGCGGCTTTGCCGGCGTCGAACGTTGGCTGTATAGCGTTTGTAACCGAATCCATCCGCACGCGCGCGATGCGTTCGCCAGCGTCGCCGAAACGATCCGGTCGACCGGCCGCCCACGCCCCATCGCCGTCAGCGTCGGCCAGCATCTGACCGCTTGGTGCCTCGGCAGCACCGAGGTATGGCTCGCGCTGCGCTTCATGGGACATCCGATCAAGGTGCCGACGGCGCTGGCGATCGAGAGTCTCGGCAGCGTCATTACCGCCGCCGGCTTCATCGTGCCCGGCGCGATCGGCGTGCAGGAAAGCGGCTACATGGCGATCGGCGCGGCGTTGGGATTGCCGGCCGAGCTTGGCTTGGCGATGTCGCTGGTCAAACGCGCGCGGCAGATTCTGCTCGGCCTGCCTGCGCTCGCGTCCTGGCAAGCCTCTGAACTCGGTTGGCTGCGATCGCGGCAGCACAGGCGCGTGCGATTCCGCGAATATGCGTTCGCGCCGAGCAGCGCGTCGAATGCCTACGTCCGGCGTGCTATCCGCATCCTGCTGCAGCCGCTCGCGAACACCCGACTGACGCCCAACCATCTCACAACATTGCGGATTGCCGCCGGCCTTGCCGCGTGCGCAGCATGTTGCTTTGGCACGACGGCAGGCAATTGGTGGGCCGGCGGACTCTGGATCGTGTCGTGCCTGATCGATCGCGCTGACGGCGAATTCGCTCGTCTCACCCGGCAATGCAGTCGCTGGGGCCACCTTTATGATTATGCCGGCGACGTGGCGCTGAACGCGGCGATCTTCCTCGCCATCGGCATCGGCCTGCACCGCGCGGGCGGCGCACCGTGGACGATTGCTCTCGGCGCGTGGACCATGCTCGCGATCGCTAGCGCGTCAATCCTGGCCGAAACCCTGGAACAGCGCATCGGCGAAAAAAGCTTCCCGTCGCAGGGCGGATTCGATTTCGACGATATTCTGTTCGTTCTCGCGCCGGTGGTGTGGCTCGGACACGGATTTGCGTTGCTCGTCGGCGGCGCGATCGGCGGCCCCGTGGCTGCGCTGATCCTTGCCGTGCGATTGAGCCGGTTGCCGGCGCCATCGTCGCGCGTTCTGGCGGCCGAATAGGCGCCCGGACTTCAACGCCAGTTACTGGCACCGGCCAAGCCGCACAACAGCATCGCGTCCTTCCAACGGCATCAGTACGGCCGCGATCCAACGCGGGCCGCAAGACCGCAGTGACTCCGCGCTGATGATCAAGCTATAATCAACGCCAAGGTTAGTGGATAAAAAAATCGTCTCGGGCGTCATGCTAACCAAGGAGAAAAACCAATGTCGGGAGGGAACCTTCGTGCGCGCGGGGTCGCATTTTTTGCCTCGCTGATCGCCGCCGCCTTTCTGTTCGCAGGCACCGCGGCCCACGCTCAAAAGCCGATCGTCGTCGGCGCATCGATCTCGGAAACCGGGCCGCTGGCCGTCGACGCGGCGTATCACCTGAAAGGCATCCAGCTCGGCGTGGCGGACGCCAATGCGCATGGCGGCTGGCTCGGCCGCAAGCTCGAGCTCAAATATTACGACGATCAAAGCAATCCCGGCACGGCTGTGCGGCTTTATACCCGCCTGATCACCGAGGATAAGGTCGATCTGCTCGTCGGGCCGTATTCGAGCGGCATCAGCCAGGCCGTCGCGCCGCTGTTGAACAAGTACGAGCGGCCGACCCCGATGCCGGGCGCCTCGCTGCCGGCGATCTTCTCAGCAGGCAACAAATGGGCCTTCCAGCTGCTGCCGCCCGCCACCGGCTACATCGACGGCATGCTACCGCTGATGAAGAGCCACGGCGCGCACAAGGTCGCCATTCTTCAGGCGCAGCTGTCGTTTACGCTGGCTTGCGGCCAGGCGCGTCTCGATCAGGCCAAAACCCTCGGCATGGACGTGGTCTATTCCACGACTTATGCCATGCCGCCGCCGGACTTCTCTTCGATCGCACTCGCGATCAAGAGCGCCAATCCAGATGGCGTGGTCGTTTGCTCCTACTATCCTGACGCGGTCGGCCTGGCGCAGGCGCTGCATCGTATCGGCTACGCGCCGAAGTTCTTCGCCGAGACCATCGGCCCGGCCGAAGACCAGTTCATCAGCGCGTTGGGGCCGATCACCAATCGAATCATCTCCAATACAAGCTGGTGGCCGAGCCTGAAGACGCACGACAATGCCGGCTTCATCGCACGGTACAAGGCGATGTTCCACGAGGATCCGGACTACCACGCGGCGGCGACCTATGCCGCCGTGCAGGTCCTCGGCGCTGCGGTCAAGGCGACCAAGTCGCTCGATCCAGCGAAGTTGCAGGCCTGGATCGCGAGCCACGAGGTCGAGACCGTGCAGGGCATGTTCAAGAGCGGCCCCACCGGTCTGTCGATGGGGTTCGAGCAGTACATGTTCCAGATCCAGAGCGGCAAACGCCTCTTGGTCTGGCCGGCGAAGGACGAACAGGCAAAGGCACAGGTGCCTTACACCGGCCAATAGCCGAGGCTGCCATACGAGGGGGTTGATGGTCGGGGCGGCCGGGTGATCGTACTTCAGTTGGTCGTCAACGGGGTGCTCCTGGGCGGGACCTACATTCTGCTCGCCCAGGGGCTCAACCTCGTGTTCGGTGTCATGGGCATCGTCAATCTTGCCCATGGCTCGATCATCACGTTCGTCGGTGTGTTCACCTATTGGTTCGTAACCCAGACCGACCTCAGTCCGCTGCTGCTGTTGCCGATCGTCTTCGTCGTCGCGCTCGCCGTCGGCGGCGTGCTCCAGCGCCTGCTGCTGGAGCCGCTCGCCAAGCTCGGCAACAGGCGTGAACTGCTGAGCCTGATGGTTACCTTCGGTCTGTCCTATGTCATCGTCGAGACGGCAATCAACTGCTTCGGCTCGCAGTACGTTTCGCTGCCGAACCTGCAGGCGACTTGGTCGGTCGCCGGGCTGGCGATCAACGAGGCGCTCGTGGTTGCTGGCGTCCTTGGCGCGGTGATTTCCGGTTGCTTGCACGTCTGGCTGCATTACACGGCGTCGGGCAAGGCGCTGCTGGCGACGTCGCAGAACGCGACCGGCGCGGTGACTTGCGGGATCGACGTGCGGCGGATGCGCGGAATCTCGTTTGCCATCGGCTCGGCGCTGGCCGCCATCGCCGGCGTGCTGCTGATTCTCATCTTGCCGCTTTCGGCGCCGACAGCCGACACGTTGACCATTTTGTCGTTCGTCATCGTCGCGCTCGGCGGCCTCGGTGACTACAAGGGCGCGGTTTTCGCCGGATTGCTTCTCGGCCTCGTGCAGTCGGCGGTTGGCTATTATCTCGGCGGCGACGTCGAAGTGGTCGTTCCATATCTGCTGCTGATCGGCTTCATGGTCATGCGCCCGCAAGGGCTCGGCCAAGCGGCTCGTTAGACGCCGAGGCAGCCCCGTGAATCTCGACACGCGACAGGTGGGGCAATGGATCGAGCGGCGGCTTTCCGCCCCCGCCGCCGCCACCAGCGCATCGGGTCCGCGGCCGCTCGGTATCGCGATTTTGGTGGCGCTAATCGCCTGCGCTGGAGCCGCGCCGCTGATCAGCAGCGCCTACATTCTGCAACTCGCCACCGACCTCCTCACCTTCGCGGCGCTGGCCTATTCGTGGAATGTCATCAGCGGCTGCACCGGCTATCTGTCCTTCGGACAGGTATCGTTCTTCGGTATCGGGGCCTACGCCACCGCCGCCCTGGTTCTGCACACCTCCGTGCCGTGGTACGCCGCCGCAATTATCGGCGCCGTCATCGGCGGCGCGAGCGCGGCGCTGCTCGGCACCATCATGCTGCGGTTGCGCGGCATCATGTTCGCGCTCGGCATGCTCGGCCTTGCCCGCATCCTGATGGTGGTGTCGTCGAACTGGGGCTATATCGGCGGCGCCGCCGGATTGACCTTGCCGGCGCAGCTCACGCCGGTTGCGGTCTATTTAGCGATGTGGGTCGCGGCGCTGGCCGCCTTCGTGCTCAACTATTTCTTGCTGCGCTCGCAGTGGGGCCTGTCCGTCATCGGCGTGCGTGACGAAGAGGTCGCCGCCGCCGCCATCGGCGTGCCGACGTCCTGGGTCAAGACCGTCGCCTTCATCATGAGCGCGCTCGCGCCAGCGGCGGTCGGCGGCCTCGTTGCCTGGAACCGCAGCTTTCTCGATCCGCCAAGCGCCTTCGACCCGACGCTCGATTTGCAGGTGATTGTCTTCGCGCTCTTCGGTGGTATCGGCACGTTGTGGGGGCCGGCGCTCGGCACCGTGATCCTGGTCATCGTCGGCGAGCAGTTCTGGGCTTATCTGCCCGAGCTGCAACTGGCGCTTTACGGTGTGCTGGTGATCGCCGTCGTGCTCGCCTTCCCCGGCGGCATCGTCGGCGTCGCCAACCGCTTCGGCTGGCTGCGGCGCCGGCCGGTCGCGGCGCCAGCCGTATTTCCAATCGTCTCCCGGCCGCCGCACCCGGCGCCGCCGGGCAGCAGCAACACTATCATCGAGGTGCGCGACCTGACGGTGCGGTTCGGCGGCCTCGTGGCGCTCAACGGCGTCTCGCTTGCGGTCAAACGCGGCGAGATGGTGAGCATCATCGGCGCCAACGGTGCCGGCAAGACGACGCTGTTCAACGCCATCACCGGTTTCGTCAAGCCGAGCGAGGGCGGCGTCTTCTATCAGGGCAAGCTGGTGTCCGACATTCCGTCGCATCGCCGCGCCCATCAAGGCATCGCACGCACGTTCCAGATTCCACGGCTGATGGAGTCTTT
>Ga0126371_10002258_pt1 | contig 16558 bp, 18 predicted proteins | sample PanSoiMetaPlot_4_FD_110145 | JGI IMG/M metagenome (GOLD analysis project Ga0126371, IMG submission 110145) | Tropical forest soil microbial communities from Panama - MetaG Plot_4 | ecosystem: Environmental > Terrestrial > Soil > Tropical forest > Bulk soil | place: Panama | collected 2016-02-17 | reverse complement strand
TGGGAACTGCGAAAGATAGGTTGCTCCGACGAGCCAAAACCACGAAATCCCGAGCATCGAACGAAACGGTACCCGTTCGTGCACCGCCTGCCGGATCACACTCGCCGTCGTCCCCCAAAAGTTCCAAGGGCTTCTGTCTCGCTGCGATCCCGGCAGTGTGCGCGGTATGCCGCTGCTTGCGGCCCAAGCAGCAAGCGCCACCGCAACGATCAGCACAGCGATCGCTGCATCCCCGTGCCGAGTGGCGATCAGCATACCTGCGATCGTGCCGGCAAGGATCGCGATAAACGTGCCGGCCTCGACCAGCGCATTGCCGAGCAGCAGCTCATCGGCATGAAGGAGATCGGGCAGGATTGCGTATTTGAGCGGACCAAAGAACGCCGCCTCAATTCCCATCGCGAAGAGAAGGGCCAGCAGTAGGGCTGCGTTACCGACAAGGACACCCGCGGCGGCGAGCAGCATCACCGGGATTTCGAGCAGCTTGATGAGGCGGATGAGCCATGCCTTGTCGTTCTCATCGGCAATCTGGCCGGCGCTCGCCGAGCACAGAAAAAACGGCAGCATAAAGAGCCCGGCGGCGAGCGGGATCATCAACTGCGCGGAGAACTGCTCCGCCGCGTCCGCTCGATAGGCGATCATCAACACGAGAGCGTTGCGCAACGCATTGTCGTTGAACGCCGACAGAAATTGTGTCGCGAATAGCGGCCCAAAGCGGTGCGAGGCAAGCAGGGCAAATGCGCCTTTGGGCGCGTTACTTGATTGGTGAGAACGAATCGGGTACATTTGTCATTTGCTTTAGCGAGAAGGGGAGGTTGTCCTCGCAGGCCATCACGTCTGGCGGTTAAGCGAGGGCAGGGAACGGAAAGCAGTCAGACGTTTATACGAACGAGGGTTAAGGCGGGAGAATATTGGGCGCTGACTTCGATTACTGGCCTGACGAGGGTTGCCAGGCAGCCCTTGGTCGCATCGAACGAGAATGGATCAAAGCGGGGCGAGATCCCAACCTCGGCGAACCGATTTACTGGTTCGCGCCGCGCCCGCACTGAGGCGGGCGAGCGGTCTTAGACTTTCGGATAGCTACAACCTCAAGGAGATATTTTGCTGCAGACTCGCTGCGAAAGCAGCAAAGGCGCTGATTAAGGTTCGACTGTAGGTTGTTGTCGCCGAGTGCGGTCGAATGTTAGGTCCGCGGAAAAAACAGTGTCGCAGCGAGGCCTGCCAGCTTACGCTGGGGTCCATGCGGTCGACTGTCTCTCGTGGCGAGCAGGCCGCCGTTCCGTCCGAAAACGAAACGGCTCCGAAGGCCGACTGGGCGCGGTTTGGGATTGAGCCGGGGTGGTCGTTCGCGATCCTGCACCGTGTGCGGTGGAGCGAGTGCGATCCGTTTGGGCACGCCAACCACCGTGCCTATTTCGAGTGGTTCGAGGAGGCGCGCAACCGCTATCTCGAATCGGTTGGCCTAGCGCCGCTGTCGCCGACCACGCCGGGCCCGGTCATCGCCGAGACGGGTATCCGCTATGATCAGCCGCTCGCTTACGCCGATGAGATTCTGGTGAGCGCGCGCACGATCCGCCTCGGACGCACCAGCTTTGAGATGGAGTACGGGGCGTGGCGCGATGGTTTGTGCGCGCTCGGGCGCGCGGTCCTGATCCTGATGGTAAACGTGAGTGGTGAAAAGGTGCCGCTGCCGCCGGAGTTGCGCGAACGCATACTCGCTCACGACCCTGACGTTGCCGGCGCTGGTCTGGACGGGTCTGTGATGCGATGACGGGGTCGGGCGGGGTCTGGCGCGTCCGCTTGCAGGTTCGCGGCGCCGATGCAGCCGATGCGGTGTTTGCTCTACTCGACGAAATCACCGCGACGATATCGGCGTTTGAGGCCGCTCCTGAAGAGTGGCAGATCGAAGCGTACCCAGCGGCATCTCTGCTGACTGTAGAGCTGCGCGCGCAGCTCGCTCTCGCGGCCGTGGCCGCGGGAGGTGCTCTTGTCGAGATTGGCGAGGATACGCTGCCGGCTCGCGACTGGCTCACCGAAAACCAACTCGCGTTCCCACCAATACGGGTCGGCCGATTTTTTATTTACGGCTCGCATTATGCGGGCGCCGCGCCGGCCGGCACGATCGGGATCGCGGTTGACGCAGCGACCGCGTTTGGTACCGGCGAGCATCCGTCGACTCGCGGATGCCTAATCGCATTGGAGCATCTGGCGCGTCGTCGCCGGTTTTCGCAGCTTCTCGATGTTGGAACGGGAACTGGCATCCTCTCGATCGCTGCGGCGAAACTGCTGCGCCGCGAGGTCCTCGCCGGCGATATCGATCCGGGTGCGGTGCGCGTCGCTCGGCATAATGTCGCGCACAATGGCGTCGGCGCCTTCGTACGGGTCCGCGAAGTATCGGGTTACCGTGATCGGGCGATGCGCAGATCGCGCTACGACCTGATCTTATCGAATATCTTGGCGCGTCCGCTGGCAGTGATGGCGCCCGATTTGGCACGCGTTCTCGCCCCCGGTGGCCGCGCGGTGTTGTCGGGATTGTTGCGACGGCAGGAAGCGATCGTGCTGGCACCATACCGCTGCTGCGGCATTGTGCTTGACCGCCGGCTTGTCATCGACGGCTGGTCAACGCTGGTAATCCGCGCGAGGTGCATTGCAGACGTGAAGATAGGGGCGGGAGCCCCCATCTCGGAATTGGGTTCGGTCGAACGACCGGTCAGGCTGCCTTTGGCCGGGCGAGATTCTTTCGGCTTGGGAACGACGTCGCACGCGAAGCGGGACTTGGCGCGCGGGTACCATCGACAAGGCCGGCGATTTGCGACCGGTGGAGCCCGATATCGGCAAGCGAATGATCATCGAGCGCCATCAGTTCTGAATAAGCCCGTTCCCGCTTACGCCACTCGGAAAAGGCCTTTCCTGCTGATATGAGATGATTGATGACAAACATAGCTAGTACTCCTGCGCGCCGCTTATGCTGCGCCGCACAAGACATGGTGGTGCATCGCAAAAAGAACAATGATATCCGCACAATCCAGCCATGCAGGAGCAGGAATGAGGAGCGGTAAATGAGGTCGATCCTAACCCCACCGAGCCGAAGCGAGCTCGCGCGGCTGCTGAAGGAAGCCGGTTCGGCCTACGATCCGGACGGTATCGAGGCGCTGATCAAAGGGGTCCTGGCAGCTCCGGCGGAGGTCGGGGCGAGTTGGCATGCGCTCGTCGCCGACCCGGCGACCAAAGAGCTCGTCGATTGCCTCGAAGCAATGCGTACAACAATGGCGGCCGGTTACCGTGACGGCCTTAGCGGGAAGGACTTCAACGGGCTTTCCCGATCGGAGCGCGTGGCGCGGTTGCGGAAGCAATTGGCCGAGCAGGGCCTAGACGCCTTTATCGTGCCGCGCGCCGACGAGCATCAGGGGGAATACGTCCCGCCTCGCGGTCAGCGTCTCGCCTGGCTGACCGGCTTCACCGGCTCGGCCGGCCTTGCGATCGTGTTGCGGAAGCGTGCGGCGCTGTTTGTCGATGGACGCTATACGCTGCAAGCGGGTGCGCAGGTCGACACCGGGCTGTTCGAGATCCACCACCTAATCGAGGAGCCGCCGGCGCAATGGGTCGCCGGGACGCTCCAAGCGGGCGACGTGCTCGGTTATGACGCGTGGCTGCACACTCCCCATGAGGTCGAGCGTTTCCGCGCCGCTGTTGAAAAGGCGGGAGCGGTACTCCGCGCCGTCGCCGACAACCCGCTCGATCGGGTCTGGCCGGATCAGCCGGCACCTCCGATCGCCCCGGTCGTGCCTCATCCCGACCAATTTGCGGGCGAGAGCACGCGATCGAAGCGTACCCGCCTGGGACGTGCCCTCGCGAAGGATGGGGCTGCGGCGGTCGTGCTGACGATGCCGGAGTCGATCGCCTGGCTGTTGAACATCCGAGGCAGCGATGTTCCGCACACGCCGCTGCCGTTGTCTTTCGCGATCCTGCGGCGGGACGGCGCGGTCACGTTGTTTATTGACCGGCGCAAGCTGGTGCCGGGTCTGGAACGCCATCTCGGCAATGCGGTGACAGTGATGCCGCCTGAGAGCCTGGGACCGGCGCTCGACGACCTCGCGTCCGAACGCGGCCTCGTACAGGCGGATCCGGCGACTGCCAGCTCCTGGGTGTTCGATCGGCTCGCGGCGGCAGGAGCGAAAATCCATCGCGGCGCCGATCCATGCCTATTGCCGAAGGCGTGCAAAAATGTCGCCGAGATCGACGGCACACGGGCCGCGCACCGCCGCGACGGCGCGGCGCTGACCCGCTTTCTCGCCTGGCTCGCGCAGGAGGCACCAAAGGGCGCTCTGTCGGAAATTGCCGCCAGCGACCGTCTCGAGGCGATGCGCCGCGAGGGCGAATACTTTCGAGATCTGAGCTTCCCGACGATCTCGGGCGCCGGTTCGAATGGCGCGATTGTTCATTACCGCGCGATGCCAGACACCGAAAAGTGCCTCGAGCCCGGCAACCTCTATCTCCTCGATTCCGGCGCGCAGTATCTCGACGGCACGACCGACGTGACCCGGACGATCGCGATCGGCGAGCCCTCGTCCGAGATGCGTGACCGCTTCACGCGCGTGCTCAAAGGCCATATCGCGCTCGCGCTCGCGCGGTTCCCGAAAGGTACTACCGGAACTCAGCTTGACGGCTTTGCGCGCCGCGCATTGTGGCAAGAAGGCCTCGACTACGACCACGGCACCGGGCATGGCGTCGGCAGCTATCTCGGCGTGCATGAGGGGCCGCAGCGCATTTCCAAAGCGGCGAACACGCAGCCGCTGCTGCCGGGAATGATCGTTTCGAACGAGCCGGGTTATTACAAAACCGGCGCCTATGGGATTCGGATCGAAAACCTGGTGCTGGTACAGCCGGCAGATCGTGCGGCCGAACGCGAAATGCTGGAATTCGAGACGCTGACTCTCGCCCCGATCGACCGCAATTTGATCGACCCGTCATTGCTGGACGAGGACGAGATCGCGTGGCTCGACGCCTACCATGCCAGGGTGCGCGAAACGTTGACCCCGCTCGTCGACCCGGACACGGCACGCTGGCTCGCCGACGCAACGCGGCCCGTCGGGCAGATGAGGTGACTGGACGCCCGCGCGGTGCGGCCGAGCCGCTTAGGCTCCTTCGGCCTCGCGCCGCGCAGCGTACGCCTCTTCCCAATTCCGTCCGTTGAAGTGGCGGCTGGGCTGCAGCGTTGCCGCATTGACCGCGTCGAGACAGCGGGCATTGACGCTGATTTTGTCGGGATCCGACCGCGGCACGTAGAAGGAATGGATGCCACAGTGCCGGCAGAAGGTATGCCGCGCAATATTCGTGTTGAACTGATAAGTCGTCAATTCGTCCTTGCCTGCCAATAACTCGAAGTCCTTGGGCAGGACGGGCAAATGCAGAATTCCCTTTTTCGTGCAAATCGAGCAGTTGCACTCGGAGAGCCGCGATAGATCGGCACGGATTCGGAAGCGTACGCGGCCGCAGTGGCAGCCACCCTCATAGGTTTCGATCATCGACGAATCTCCGCATGCCCCCAACGAGCATTTGCTCTCTCAGTTCGTCTCCGCACCGCGGCGCCCCCCAGGTCGCTTCCCAGTCCCGGCCATCGACCATCCGCGGCCGCAGGGCGGTCATGTCGATGCCGTCGAGGCACCGGGCGTTCACATCGACATGGTCGGGGTGCGAACGCGGCACGTAGAAGGGATGCATGCCGCAATGGCCGCAGAACGTGTGCTTCGCGGTATTGGTGTTGAATTGATATGTGGTCAGCGCATCCCGGCCGCGCAGCAGCTCGAATTGGTCCGGCGGCACGATGAGGTGCAGGATGCCCTTTTTCGTACAAATCGAGCAGTTGCACTCGAGCACCTCCGCCAGGTCGACGCGAACCCGGAACCGCACCCGGCCGCAATGGCAACCGCCTTCGCGAGTTTCGATCATTACAGCGGCTCCGGAACCAACAGGAATAGGTCGGTATCGCCGGTTTCCTGGCCGGCAGCGGTCAGCATCGCGTGCACCTGTCCGCGATGATGGGTCTGGTGATTGAAGAAATGCGCCACCAGGAGCCGGATCGGGGCGCGGATCTCGCGGTTGGCAGCGCCACTGAACCAAGTCAGATCTTCGCCGATCCACGCATCATCGACGTTCGCGGCCCAGCGGGAAATATCGGTATCTGCCTTTTCGCGCGCCGCACGCAGCGCCGTGAAGTCGTCGATGAGACCAGCGCTCGCTTTGATCGCGACATCGGGTTTTTGCCAGTTGTCGAAGCGCGACATCCATTGCCGGTCACCCCACAGGAGGTGGTTCAACGTACCGTGGATCGATCCCCAGAAAGCGCCGCGCGGCTGCCGCCGCTCGGCATCGGAAAGCCGTCCAGCCGCGGCATAGAGCCTACGGTTCATTTCGCCATTGTACGCGGCCATCGTGCGGATATCGGCGGGCGAGATCATGAGCTCCTCACGTCAGGTCCAGAAGACAAGATATCATCAACCGCTTCGCTTGCTACGACGGTAGCGAAGATTTATGGGTCAGGCGGAAAACGGTTGAAAAGGCAGGAAGCCATGAAGGCAGTGCTGTTCGAGAAACATGGTGGGCCGGAGGTGCTGCATCTGGCCGAGGTGCCGGACCCAATTGCCGGGCCAGGCGAGGTCGTCGTCGACATTCACGCGGCAAGCGTCAACGCGGCGGATTACAAAGTGCGTTTCGGTGGCGGCAACTATAGTACCAGCGGCGTCCGGCTTCCGCACATTCTGGGTCGTGATTTCTCGGGCGCCGTGAGCGCGGTCGGGGACGGGGTGACCGATCTGAAGGTCGGTGATGTGGTGTTCGGTGTGTGTGATCAGGGCGTCGAGGGAGCCTACGCGGAAAAGATCGCGATCAAGGCCGCGATCATCGCGAAAAAGCCTGCGCGGCTCGGTCATGCCGAGGCAGCGGCGATGGCGTTGACCAGCCTCACCGCTCTCTGGGCGCTCGAAGACACGGCAAAGCTCAAACCTGGTGAGACCATCTTGATCCAGGGTGGCGCCGGCGGCGTTGCCGGCTTTGCAATCCAACTCGCCAAGCACATTGGGGCGATCGTGATTACGACGGCCAGTGCAAACAACCATGAGTACGTGCGCAGCCTAGGCGCCGATCGTGCCGTAGACTACAACAAGGAAGATTTCTCGAAGGTTGTTGCCGATTGCGATGTCGTGTTCGACACCGTCGGCGGCGACGTCCAGGTTCGATCTTACGCAGTACTGAAACCCGGCGGGCGGCTGGTATGGATTGCGGCGGCGCCGGAGGGGTTTGAGCCAAACCGCAGGGATGTTCAGGTACTCCGCCCGCGCGTGGCTCGCGACCGGGTACATCTGGAGCGGATGCTGGCGTTGCTCGACGCCGGTGCAGTATCACCGCCGGCGATCACCCGGTACAAGCTCGCCGATGCGGCAGAAGCGCACCGTGTCAGCGAGGCGCGCCACCTGCAAGGGAAGCTGGTATTCGAAGTCCGTTGAGGAGAGGAGAGAGACATGGCAGACAATCGGCAAACGATCATCGATCTCGACAAGAAGCGCATGACCGCGATGGCCAATAAGGACATTGCCACATTGAGCGCGCTATTGTCCGACGACCTCGTCTATACCCATTCGTCAGCGCGTCTCGACACCAAGCAAAGCCTTATCGGAAACATGGAATCCGGTGCCACCGTCTACACTGCGGTCGAGCCGTTCGACGTTAAGGCCCAAGATTTGGGTGACGCGGTGGTATTGACCGGCTCGTGCCGGATCAGCGTCATGGCACAGGGACGTCCCAACAGGTTCAGCGTCCGTTTCACCGATGTCTACACCAATAAAGGCGGCCAATGGCAAATGGTCACCTGGCAATCCACCCGCCTGCCGGAGTAAACGGGACTTAGCCAGAACCCTCGCCACTTAACCAGGTTTGCTCCGGCCTTGCCGGATAGCATGTAAAAGGCGAAGAACGGCCTTTTTGGAGGCGGGAATGCTCGCCCGGTCGATCGCGGTTGCGCTGCTGCTGCTACTCTGCGCTGGCCCGGTCGGATGGGCGGCCGAGCCCGCGGGCGCCACGATCGTGCTGCAGCTGCCGCCGTCGATGTCGCCCGATACGGTCAAAGGACTGATCTCCGATCTCGCCGCTAAAGGCGCCCGGCCGACTACCGGACTACCTGCAGACCCCGCTGCGTCCGACGATGGACCGTCAGTCACGACGGCGAACCTAGCAACACGGCTCTTGGAGGCTACCAGGGAGGCCCTGCAGGCCATGCCGACCTTGCGTCTGGTCCCGCGGGTTTGGACACGCTGGGTCGAGGCAGAAGGTGGCACACCAGATGTTGCAATCGGCTTCTGGGTGGTCGCGCTTGCCGGGCTGGCGGCCGCGCCGCTGATCGGGCGTGGGTTCCGCGCGCTGGCTGATCGGCGGCAGACCCGCGTGATCGACCCTGAGCTTTCGCCGCGCCTCCGGGTCGCGCTGATCCGATTACTCGCGGCAGCAGCTTCTCTGGCTATTTTTGCCGCCCTTTTCTGGATAGCTCTGCTGTGTGTCTCATCAGGCCGACCGATCCTCGAGGAGACCGCCGACCGGCTGGTCTGGGCCGCTCTAAAATGGCGGCTACTGGTCATTGGCCTGTTGATCGTCGTCTCGCCTTACCGGTCGGACATCCGTTTGTTGGCGATCGAGGACGCGGACGCCCGGACCTGCGCGCGGTGGATTGCGGTCTACCTGGCGGCCAGCCCGTTTGTTGTGTTTGCGGACTGGTTGATCGAGCGGCTCGGCTTTGGCCACGAGGCCGTGTTCGGCGCGGCTCTCGCCTTCGGGGTAGCGATCACTGCGTACAAGGTGGCGATGTTCTGGACAATCCGGCACCCGATCGCGCGCGCGATCTTGGCGGCGACCGGGCGGAAGCCTGGCCCGTTTCGGCGCGCAGTGGCCGCGTCGTGGCACTGGTTGTTCATCGCCCTCGCACTCGGCCTGTTCCTCGCCGCAGTGATCCAACTCTCTATGGGAGAGGGCGCTTCGGTGGCGAGCGCGACAGCAGGGACACAAGGGATCGTCATCGCGCTCGTTGTACTGTGGCAAGGGAGCCAAAACCTGATCGGAAGGCTGTTCGCCAGCGCGGTGGCGGATGCCAGGCTTGCCCTGCGTCGCGAGCGGCTTCAACGTGTGCTACGCCGACTCTGCGACGCATTGTTGTGGATCGCCGGTGCAGCCTGGATTGGGGAGACCTGGGGTCTCGATCTCATCGACCCGGCGTCCGGTAGTTTCGAGCGGCTGTTTGTCCGTCCGGCCTTGGCGGCGGCTACGACGATTGTCGGCGCCTGGATACTGTGGACCGCCCTCAGCGCCGTCATCGACGAGAGGATACCGCAAAGCGTCACGCCCGGAGCCGAGGAGGACGCGGTGTCGAGTTCGTCTTCACGGCTTGGCACGCTATTGCCGCTGGTTCGCAACATCGCGCTGATCGGCATTGCTGCACTGGCGGTGATCGTCGCCCTCTCGACGCTCGGGCTCGACATCGGGCCACTTCTTGCCGGGCTCGGCATCGTGGGTATTGCCATCGGTTTTGGCGCGCAGACCCTGGTGCGAGACGTTATCTCCGGAATCTTTTTCCTGATGGAAGACGCATTCCGGGTCGGCGAATACATCGATACCGGCCGGCTGCGAGGTACCGTCGAGGGGATGTCGCTGCGCTCCGTGCGTCTGCGCCACCAGAACGGCCAAGTGCACACAATCCCGTTCGGGCAGGTCGCGTCGGTCACGAATTACAGCCGCGACTGGTCCGTCGTTAAATTCAATCTGCACTTGGAGCCGGGCGCTGACATCGAAACGGTGCGCAAGACGATCAAGCGCGTCGGCCGAGATCTGTTGGACGATCCGGAGATTGGTGGTGAGTTCATCCAGCCGCTCAAAATGCAGGGCGTGGTCGACGTGCTCCAGACGGCGCTCGTCGTGCGCTGCAAGTTCACCGCGACGCCAATACGCCCGACCTATCTTCAACGGCAAGCGCTCCGTCGCCTGATCGAGGCGTTCGGCGCTGCCGAAATCCGTTTTGCCGCGCCGAACGTCACAGTGCAGCTGGCAAGCGCTTCCGCCGCCTAATGGCCGGCAACGCCCAGTAACGGGCGCAACGAGCGGTGATGCTCGATGGGCTCTGGCGCATTTGGTGGTGGCGTCATGCCGATCCGGTCGTGCCAATACGTGCGCAGTCCTACTTTGGCAGCGCCGAAGAGGTCGTATGCGGAGCCTGCGACGAAGAGACACCGGCTGGATGTCACGTCCAGTTCCTCCAGCGCCAGTTGGTAGGACCGCGGATTAGGCTTGTAATAACCTGCCCGCTCGGCGGTCACGACGACATCGAAGGCGACGCCGGTACAAGCGACCGCCGCGGCGCCGAGTTCTTCTGAACAGTTCGTGACGACCCCCAACGCGACGCCGTCGTGACGCAATGAGCCCAGCACTTTACCCACCTCGGGCCAGGGTCTGAGTTCGCGATATCGCGCGGCGAGCTGGCCGGCAAGTGCCTCAGACAGACCGACCTCGGTCGCCGCCTCCGCGACAAGAGCCTCGTAGCGCCGGTAAGCACCGGTCTCGTAAGTGCGGCGCAAATAGGCGGCACGCCACTTGCAGCCGTTCTCCTCACTGCCGGCAACATTATTCCACAGTGTCCAAGAGTCCAGCAATGCTGTCAGGAGATCGAAGAGAACAGCATCAAACTCACCCATCTCATCAACCCCTCGCCGCCAGCACGGTTAAGGTTTTGGATATACGCCGCGTCGATACTGGGGAATAGACGTTGGATTTCAGGTGAAATTTGTATGTTAGTGACATTATCACTCGTCTTCTGTTTGATCGGTCAGCCAGATTATTGCCAGACGGTAAAGCCGGACGCGCTAGATGGGTGGTCGGGTTTAACGGCTTGTGTCTTGCGTGGTCAGCAGCTGGCCACTTACTGGCTCGCCGACCACCCCAAATGGAAGCTCGACCGCATCCGCTGCACCCCGGGGAATCCGCCGCGGACCGATGACATTTGAGCAGTTCACCCCGCTCCGCCGGTTCCGGCGAAATAGAGTTTGGGGTCGACGGCACGGATATGGGCTTCGGGGAGGCCCAGTTCGCGGCGCACGATGTTGGCGCCTTCCACTAGCGAGACGCATTTGTAATAGGCAATCCGGCGCGAGAGGCCCTCGCGGCCAAAGCCGCAGTCGGTCGTGATGACGAGCTGCTCGGCCGGGATGTATTCGAGCGCTTTTCGGATCAGTGCGGCGACATGCTCGGCCGGCTCGACGGTAGTGATGCAGTGGTTGACGACACCAATGCCAATTTTCTTGTCGGTCTTGTATTTGGCGAAGAGCGGCAGGTCCTTGCCGTCATTGCTGGCGCATTCGAAGGTGATGACGTCGGCATTGAGCTGTAAGAGATAGGGCAGGGCGCGCTCGTAGCTCGGCACTTCCCAATAGACCCGCTGCTGGTTGGGATTGCCCCAGCAAGTGTGCACCCAGATCTCGGCATCGACTCCGGCAAGTTGGCGATTGAACACGTCGGTCTGGAATTCGAGCTCGGCGTCGGTACAGTCGGGCCGGGTCGTCAGGCCATGATGGCGCGGCTCCTCGACCTGGATCACCGGGCAACCAGCAGCCGCCAATTCGCGGAATTCGGCGTTCATGATGTCGCAAAGGTCGAGAATCATCGCCCTGTTGTCGGGGTAATGCTCGTTCCACAGCATGCTTGCGAGCGCCGGCGCGCAGATCGCGCCGAATTTTACCGGGCGATCACTGAGACGCTGGGCGATCTGCCATAATGCGGCGTATTCCAGCGGCCCGCGCGTCAGTTTGTCTTTGACGATCGCCGGCTGATAAGCCTCTTGCACTTCCCACAAGATCTTGCCGGGCCGGATGTCGTGCCGCGCCATCCAGCCTTGTGACGTGCTGCGGTGACCGTGAACGCCTCCAAGCCGCTCGATTGGATAGAAGAACCATGATTTGCCACCGACCGCGAGGTCAAAGCGGCTGTCGCCGTCGGTCACGATGTCGAGGCCCGCGGCTTCTTGTGCATTAATGACCGCCGCGACGGCATCGAGATACTGCTCGCGGAACAGCGAGTCGCCGAGCGCCGATTTGAACGACCGGCCATCGAGGCTGCGGTCAAACCACAGGGGCCGCGGATAAGATCCGGTAATCGCGGTCGGCAGCATCATGTCACGGGTGGTCTTCAGCATCGTTCGGCGCTCCTCTTATCCGATTGCATCCGAAATGCCATATAGGCTGCACTATGACAGATGTGCGGTGATGTGTCATGCAGGCTAGAGCGCGTATCAATCAGCAGGGTCGTATCGTAATCCCGGCGGAATGTCGCGCCGCGGCCGGTCTGAAGCCGGGGGATGAGCTGCTGATCGAAGCGGTCGGCGAGGGCGAATTGCGCCTGCGTACCAAGGAACAAGCACTGAGAGAAGCGCAGCGGATTGTCGCTCGTTATGGCTCGGGTCGCGATCTGGTGGCAGAATTGATTGCCGAGCGGCGCGAAGAGGCGGCGCGTGAATGAGAAAGAAATCGTCGTCGACGCTTCCGCAATACTCGCAGCGCTTAAGAGTGAACCGTTCAGCAATCTCGATCCGCGACGGCTCATCGGCGCGACCATCAGCGCGGTTAACCTTTGCGAGGTGGTGTCGAAGTTACACGATGATGGTTTGAACGAAGCACAAGCGGATGCGGCAGTGTCCGCAATGGATTTACGGGTTATCTCCTTCGACACGCGAGAGGCGCAGAGTGCGGCACGGCTGCGCCCCCTGACCCGCCATGCAGGCCTATCGCTCGGCGATCGCGCTTGTCTAGCATTGGGGTTGTTGCTCGGATGCCCGGTGGTGACGGCCGACCGAGCGTGGACAACCATCCATGTCGGAGTCGAGATCCTGATGATCCGCTAGACGCGGCACGTGCACCCTTGCAGCGTATTGAATCTGCCTACGCGCGCTGCCGGTCCGAAGCCCGGAGACCCATGAGTTCCCGGAAAGGTCGAGGACGTCGGCCCAGCTGAGCAAGCGTCGGGTCTCTGACACGCGACGGGTTGCCGCGGGTCCTGATTGATGGGCGCCCTTGTCTTTGCGACACTATGCAGCAGGACAACGGAGTGATGCTATTTGCGCAGCATCGTTGCCAGGTTGCATCGAACGGCTGACCTTTCAGCCACGATGGCCGCAATGCGCCTCTGGCTCGATGAACACCTATGCGACCGGGCGAGACTTACTTGCGATCGCTCTCCCGGCTGGTTCGTAATTGGCGCTGATTTCGACAACAACGATGACGAAAACGCGTTCAAACGCTGTTTTGGGGGATCGGAAGCGCCGGTTTCGGGTACGATGGCCAAGGTTTGCTGGTGGCGCCTGATGGCAGAGGAAATCCGCGCCGAAGCCGATGACTTCGCGTCCACGTCGGCCAAAGGCACAATGTTATCCGCGGCGCGAACACTCGAACGCATGGCCCGAGATCTAGAATAGTGGCTAGAGCGGAGTAGTCAGCCGGTCGGCAGCACGGGTCCCGATAGCGCGGCACCGGGTTAGTGACCGAATTCGACGGAGGTACAGATGAAGGATCTCGCCGGCAGGATCGCGGTCGTCACCGGCGGCGGCTCAGGAATGGGGCGAGAGCTCATCCGCCAGCTCGCGGCCGAGGCCTGCAATGTCGCGATGTGCGATGTCTCCGATGCGGGGATGGCGGAAACCGGGCGGCTATGCGAGGCGGCGGGGCTGCCGCAAGGGCTGCGCGCCACCGCCCATATCGCCGATGTCTCCGACGCGGCGCAAGTCGAGCGATTTCGCGACGAGGTCGCCGAGCGACACGGTACCGACAAGGTCCATCTGCTCTTCAACAACGCCGGCATCGGCGGTGGCGGCAGCATGTTCGCGCATAGTCGCGAGGAATGGGAAAAGACGTTCAATGTGTGCTGGGGTGGGGTCTACAACTGCACTCGCGCCTTTCTGCCGATGCTGCAGAAGGCGGAGGAAGGCCATATCGTCAATACCAGCAGCGTCAACGGTTTCTGGGCATCGGTCGGGCCGCGCATTCCACATACCGCCTATTCGGCGGCAAAATTCGCTGTGAAAGGCTTTACCGAAGCGCTGATGACCGATCTTAGGATCAACGCACCGCACATCAAGTGCTCCGTTGTCATGCCCGGCCATATCGGCACCTCTATCCCGCTCAACTCGCGCAAAATTCAAAGCGGGAATCTGGCCGACGACATCGATGCAAGGCAGATCGCGCAAGCTCGGGCGCGGATCGCGTCGATGGGCCGGGAGGCATCGAGCCTTTCGGATGACGACATTCGGAAAATCGTGGCGGAGCGCGAGCGCCGCTTTCGCGAAGAGGCGCCGACGACCGCGGCTGAAGCGGCGACAATTATTCTCGACGGGGTCAAGGCCGACAAGTGGCGCATTCTCGTCGGCAACGACGCGCACCAAATCGATGAACTGGTTCGTCAGTCTCCGGAACGTGCGTACGATCTCGACTTTTTCGAAGAATTCGCCGCCAAGGCCGGCTGGCGCATCCCGTGACGCCTCAATCGCCGTCGAAGATTGCCTCCGGCAAGAGCGCCGAGACGACGTAGTTCGGTACGTCGACGACATTGGAGATCCGCAGGTCGACGGCGACCGAGCAGATCACATAGGCCTGTTCGCGGCTGAAGCCGCGCTCCTGCAGCAATTCCATCATGTTGAGGACGGCGTTGCGGCACGCCAATGTCAGGTTCTCGGCCTCGATCTCGCCCGCGGCATTGATCGGCATGCCCATCACGCCGAGGAAGCGCTCGGGTGCGGCATAGCGCGGGTCGATGAAGTAGCTGGTCCGCGAAAATACCGGCGCGGTGAATTTGCGCCGGTTCGCGAGACCCTTATGGACCTTGAACCGCACGACCGCGGTGGCGCCCATCTCGACCGCTGTCACACAGACTTCGCCATCGCCCTGCGCAAAATGTCCGTCTCCGGTCGAAAATAGACCACCCTCCTTGAAGACCGGGAGGAACAACTTCGAGCCTTTGGTCAGCTGCTTGACGTCGAAATTGCCGCCGTTCTCGCGCGGCGGGACTGTCCGCAGTCCGGCGAGCCCGCAAGGGCCCGTTGGAACCGCCCCGGCGGCGTCGGGCGGAAACGCGAGGCCGCCCCGGTCGATGACGCGTTGCTCGCGGGCGGTCCATTCCGCCAGCTTCTCAGCCGACGGCGCGACGCCCGAAACCCCCATGAACGGCCCGCCGGGGATGCGCACCCCCGGGATCTGCGCCGAGGTGGCCCAACCGTCGCGGATCTGCCAATGCACGAGGAACGGCTCCGCCATGACATCGCGAAGAAAGCCGAGCCCCGGCATGATCGTGCTGAAAGCAACCGGCTGCGCGATGATGTCGGTGAATTCGATCTCGATGATGTCACCAGGTGCAGCGCCCTTGATGTAGACTGGCCCGGTCAGCGGGTGAATGGCGCCTGCATCGAGTGATGCAAAATCAGCGACAGTCGTGGACGGCTTGATCTGACCGTCGAGGGCGTCGCGCGTCTCCAGCGCGACCTCCTCGCCGTCGCCGACCTCGATGACCGGCTCAATGTCCGGGTGAAAGCGGTTGTGACCGAGATGTGATTCAGCGGCAAGGCGTTTCGTCCGGTCGATACGGATCGCGTGCATTAGCGGCCCCCGAGCAATCCAACAACTTCGTCAGCGCTTTTTAGATCGGCGAACAGCCGATCCATCATCTGCAGTTCGGCGCCATGTGCTTCCCGAGAAACTTCTGCCACGGCATCGCTCACCAGGATCATCCGATAATTGTGCTCGATGCCGCCGCGCACCGTCGTGGACACGCAAACGCAAGTTGTCACGCCCGTGACGACACAGGTGGTGACACCCATATTACGAAGGATCGTATCAAGGGGCGTGCTTGGCGCGAACCCGCCAAAACCTTTCTTGATGACCACGTGCTCGCCTTCCCAGGGCGCCAACTCGTCGACGATCTGGGCTCCCCAGGTGCCCTCCACACAATGCGTGCGGTTACCGCTCCCAGGCTCGATCCCAATACGCCAGTACGGGAAGGCCGCGTCTGAATAGTCAGGTTTCAGCACGTGCGCAAGATACACCACCGGCCGGCCCGCTGCCCTGAATGCATCCGCGAGCTTTTTCACATTAGGGATAGTCTCTACAAGGAACGGCATGTCGATATTAAACTCGGGATGTTCCCGAGCGATATAGCTGAAATTTCCATCCGGATGCAGGAAGTCGTTTTGCATATCGACAATGATCAACGCAGAGCGATCGATCTCGGGTCCTTTTATCGCTGCTCCCATTTGTACCTCCCTGTGGTGATTAGTGGCCTTTGAGGTCCGTCTTTGTGTTGTGGTTGTCTCAATCAAACGTCAGCACGGTGCGGGCGACTTCGCCGGCTTTCATTGCGCGGAAGGCTTCGTTGATGTCGCCGAGGCGGCCGCGCTTGGTGACCATGGCGTCAAGATCGAGCCGACCCTGGCGGAAGAAGTCGAGATAGAGCGGGATGTCGGTGCGGAAGCGGTTCGAGCCCATGCGCGAGGTTT